>Ga0308018_10001663_pt1 | contig 10275 bp, 19 predicted proteins | sample Neamet282_FD_203130 | JGI IMG/M metagenome (GOLD analysis project Ga0308018, IMG submission 203130) | Marine microbial communities from water near the shore, Antarctic Ocean - #282 | ecosystem: Environmental > Aquatic > Marine > Unclassified | place: Southern Ocean | collected 2014-10-01
CAGAACGATTTGTTAATATAATCAATGATTGTGTTGATCCTATTCTTAGTGATGATAAGAAGTCCATAGAATGGGATTGGTCACATAAACTGGTAGGTAAAGTTCATAAAGAAATCCAGATACCTATATCAAATGAAGATGATATAGTGTACACTAAAAATATAATGAAGTCTGCCTGTATATCTTATGTTGAGGAATTAATTAAAAACAATACTGCATACGGTTGGAAGAAGATTGCTGGTGACGCAAAACCAACTATACAAAATATTCATCTAACACAGAGTTGGGTAGTCAGTCAGTATGCAGGCGAGTTTAATCCTTGGCATCATCACAATGGGAACTTCTCTGCTGTGATCTATCTTAAACTACCCCCTAAGATGCATGATGAGATTGTAGAGGATAACAAGGATCATTATCCAGCAAGTGGATTGATCGAATTTATGTTTGGAGAGAACCAAGAGTTTCGTAGTGACAATCTTAAATTTAAACCAGAAGTGGGCAAGTTGTTGGTATTTCCATCATGGCTTAAACATTTCGTATATCCATTTCATGTAGATGGAGAGAGAAGGAGTATGAGTTTTAACGCTCATATGTACGTGGCAGAATGATATTAGTTGATATGAGTCAAATTATGATGGCAAACATTATGATGCAAATGCATATATCCAAGGGATCTGAACCAGAAGAAGATAAGGTAAGACACATGGTTCTTAACTCTTTACGTATGTACCGCACACGTTTTCTATCTGAGTTTGGTGAGATGGTTCTTTGTTATGACTCTAAACACTACTGGAGGCGTGATTACTTTCCAGAGTACAAACACAGTCGCAGAAAAGGTAGGACTACAGATTCTAAAGATTGGGACGCTATTTTTGGTTGCCTAAATATCATTAAGGAAGAAATTAAAACCATTATGCCTTACAAGTCAGTAGAGGTATATGGTGCAGAGGCTGATGATATTATTGGAACATTATGTTCTGAATATGCAGAGGAAATTATGATACTATCTGGTGATAAAGACTTTATTCAGTTACAGAGGTTTCCTAATGTGAAACAGTATAGTCCTATCACTAAAAAAATGATAGATGGAGAAGACCCAGTTAGATACATAAAAGAACATGTATTCAAAGGTGATACCAGTGATGGAGTTCCTAATGTGCTCTCTCCAGATAATACCTTTACTGATGGTCTAAGACAGAAACCAATGACAAAGAAAAAGATGGCTTCTTGGATAGATCATAATTTTGAAGATGTTGCTCCTAATGATGAGGTTAAGAGAAATTATCAGAGAAACTTGAAACTAATTGATCTAACATATATTCCAGAAGAATTATCTAGTGAAATTCTAGAAACTTATGGGTCTTCACCATCAGGAGATCGTAGTCAATTACTAAACTATTTTATACAAAAGAGGTTATCCAACCTCACTGAATCGATAGGAGAATTTTAATGGCAGTCGATACATATACACCACTTTACTCAGAAATCTTGAGTAAATTATCAAAAATTAAATCTAAGAAAGATAAGGTTAGTCATCTAAAACATTATAATGATGCTTCTTTGAGGATGGTTATTAAATCTTCATTTGATCCTAAAATTAAATGGTCGCTTCCAGCAGGAGATGTTCCATATAAAGCCAATGATGCTCCAGAAGGAACAGAGCATGGTAATCTTGCTTATGAATCTCGCAAGCTTTATCATTATATCGAAGGTGGTAATCCAAAACTTACACAAAATAAACGAGAATCTATGTTTATTCAATTACTAGAATCTCTACATCCTGACGAAGCAGATATTCTTGTTGCTGCAAAGGACAAAATACTACATCGTAAGTATAAGGGATTGTCTGAGAATGTGGTAAAAGAGGCGTTCGATTGGGATGATGATTTTATGTTAATTGAACACGAAACATATCCTCAAGCTAGAGGTGCAGCAAATGGGTAAATGGATTTGTCCAGATTGCGGTCATATTCATGAAGGTGAAGAATCACCTACAGAAGACTGTCCAATTTGCGGTTCATCAGCAAAAGACTACGAAAAAGAATAAAACTTTTTTCACTTTTCGTTTAGAATCAAAGACTTATAGGTAACGATTTTACTTGACAAACCTCTCTACGTGTGTTATACTATGTATATAATGAGAAATAACACAGAGGATAAAAGAATGAATATATCAATAGGTACAGAGATTGCAGGTTGCTTTGGTGCTGGTCTATCTGAGTGGACAGGTAAGGTTGCATCGATAGAAGAGAACATTGGCCTTAAATGGAATAGTCCATCAGATACAATGGTTAAGGTTGTATGGGAGGATAACTTTGATTGTGCTTCGAGTTGGATCGATATCGCAGAGATACGCTCTGATTACTTTGATCCCAAGTTGCCTGGAATAGGTTACTTTGCAGTTGATACAGATCGTGCATGGGATTGGGTAGCTTAAATGATCCTCAATATCACAGGTTCTTGCAAATCGACTAGGAAACTAGTCGAGTCTGCTGCCTGGAGTTATGCAGAGAGATTGATAGGTAAAAGGTTGTTAAATACCTTATACATCGATATCAAATTAGTAAGAAATTTGACTGATAAAGAAGGGATGGAAGGTTCTTGCATCTGGGATGAATGGGAATCAAAATCTACCCCACGTTCTTACACTATCGAGCTCGACTCTAGTGTATCACTTAGAAATATATTAATCAGTCTTGCTCACGAATTTGTGCATGTTAAACAGTGGATTTCTGGTGAAATGTACGAATATGAAGAACCTAATAAGGTTAGGTTTATGAAAAAGAAAGTGGATACCTCTAAGCTAAACTATTTTGATTATCCTTGGGAAATAGAGGCGTTTGGTCGCCAGCTGGGATTGTTCGTGAGAATGTGTGAAGATGACGGTATTGCAGACCGTGAAGATATGATGGAGATAGCATAGTGATATTTTTGTCACACTATGATATTAAATTTAATTCTTATGCCGATTCTTGTTGACAAGATCGCTTCCATGTGTTATAGTATTAATATAATGAGAGTTAACAACAAAGAAAGATATATTATGAAAAACGAATTTGCAATGTTTACCACAAAAGGTAATAATGAAGTTGGTAAGTTAGTTGACGCCGCTATCGCTGGTGAATGGGGTTGGGAGAAGACCTCTTATGCATTGGCTTTGATTGGTGAGGAGTCTTCTACTGAAGAAGCGACTGACACTGCTGTTAGAGAATTAGTTTGGGAAGCCATGGTTACTTACAACCCTGGCATGGATTTTGGAGTAACAAAATAATGAGTAAGATGAAAAATTTCATGATGGATATGGAAGAGTTGGTAGATGTTGCCGTGATTGAAGGTGCATCTACTTTCAAAGAAGTTGCTAACTTTGTGTTAGACAACTACAAGCCTATGTCTCATGTAGACCTTGAGTATTGTAAAGAGTATTACAAAGAGTTGAATGGAGTCTTTGCTCTAACCGCCGAGGAGTGGACTGCACCCCTCACAATAAGAAAGGTGAATTTCTAAATGGGATTACTAGAAGGTCTATTTGCTGGTGTTCTTATGATCACACCAGTGCAAGCCGAGGTTCCAGAAACGGAACCATCGGCAGAGTGTCTTGCAATGAACATGTATCATGAGGCAAGAGGACAGGGAATTGCAGGCGTACTTGCAGTTTCTTTTGTTGTATTCAATAGAGTCAAGGATAAGAGATTCCCCAATACAGTATGTCAAGTTATCCAACAGGGCCCGACACGGGAGAGTTGGAAAACTAGAAAGGTTAAAAATCTATCTCCTACACTGAGAAAGTATTATCCTATCAGGAATCGTTGCCAGTTCAGCTGGTGGTGTGATGGTCGATCTGATGAAACTAAAGATACAAAGTTATATGCACGTTATCTAAAGATAGCAAACGGAATGATTCGTAATGAATTTAGTCTTATAGATATAACTGATGGTGCGACTTTTTATCATGCAGATTACGTAAAACCAGCATGGGCTAAGACTAAGTATCGTACTATTGAAATTGGAGATCATATTTTTTACAGGTGGGAAGTTAAATGAGAGTTTACCAATCAGAAAAGTTTGCTATAATGGAAGAACAAGGGAAAGCTTTTCGAAAAGAATTTATGGAGATGTATGAGGAAAAACGTATAGCTGCGTTGCCTTATCCAACACCTATGAATCGAAAACAACGTAGAGCTAACATTGCACAGGAGAGAAAATGACTTTTGATGAATACCAGAAATTTGCAAGATCAACTGCAATTTATCCAGATGAATGTAAAATCACATATCCAACATTAGGATTGTGTGGAGAAGCTGGTGAGGTTGCCGAGAAGGTAAAGAAAAACATTAGAGATGGTAAGTCTCTTGATGGTGTAGGTCTAGAGTTAGGTGACGTACTTTGGTACATCTCAGCACTTGCAGATGACCTTGGTGTAACACTAGAAGAGGTTGCACAAGCCAATGTAGACAAACTTAGGTCTAGAATGGAACGTAACAAAATCAGTGGAGATGGAGATCATCGATGAATAAGGTTGATATTGATATGTTTTGTCGGGGATATGATGGGCTATTGTCTCAAGATCAGTGTGATGAGTACATAGAACTCTATGAAGAAACATTACTAGTAGATAAAGAGAAACAACGCAATCTTAGTGTATGTTTTAACGAAGATGGAACAAAGGTTTGTGGTAAATGTAATTGCATGAGAGTGAATCCTCAAGAATATAGTCGATTTAATGAACTTAATAATTTTACTATTGATAGTTTCTCGAAGGTGGTTGATCAATATAAGAAAGACGTTAATATACATCATAACCAATGGCCCGATAAATTTGGTTATGAAGAATTAAGAATAAAACGGTTTCTGATAGAAGGTGGTGGTAAAGATAATGATTATCAGACAAACAATTATCATGGGTTAGAAACCCATGTAGATACTTACTCCTTTGCCCATGCAAAACGGTTTTTATGTTTGATGGTTTATCTTAATGATGATTTTTTTGAAGGGGAAACATGTTTTCCGCTATTCAATGCAAAAGTAAAACCCAAGAAGGGGATGGTATTTATTTTTCCTCCTACTTGGACATATTCTCATCACGGTGCGACCCCTAAAGGACCATCTAAATTAGGTGCAAAATATTTTATCATGACACACCTTAATTATATCGATTTAGTAAAAGTTAATAAATTTGATGGTGAAACAATTGAACGAGAAGTCCCAGGCTGGGAGGGTATGTTACACGAAAGACCGAAAGGATCGACAATATAATGCATATAGAAATGAATCCACATAATAATAATATTCAACCAGAATCAACATTAAATTTAAATCATTATACCAAAATTTATGATAATTTTTTTGATGATGATACTTGCAATGAATATGTACGTTGCTTTGAAGAAACTATGACACATGATGAAGAAGAGGTACAAAAAACAAGTATATGTACAGGACCAATAAGACCAGATGGCCATCAAATATGTGGAGCTTGTAATTGTCAACGACTGAACCCAATGGGGTTTGATAGGTTTGAAAAACTAAACAAAACTGCATTAAATAAATTTATAAATTCATTAGAGAACTATAAGAAAGATGTAAATCTTAACCATAAACAATGGCCCGATAAATTTGGTTGGGAAGAATTTCGTATGAAGAGATTTTTGGTTGGTGGTGGAACTGATAATGATGAACAGTTCAAGGATCATGTAGATGTTTTAAGTCATGAGGGAGCAAAAAGATTTCTTATATTCATGGTCTATCTAAATGATGATTTTGGTGGTGGAGAAACAGTATTTCCTCAACTGGGAGATTCGATAAAACCAAAGAAAGGTCGATTGCTTATATTTCCACCAACTTGGAATTATCTCCATAGAGGAAATCCCCCAATAAGTCCAGGCTACGCAAAATATTTTTTAATGACTTATCTTAATTATGGGAGTATTGATGACTTTTACGGAAAAGGTTGAGATACTTAAAATACAAGTTAGACAAAAACTCACGGAAAAACTTTCTGGACAAAGTGAAGAAAAAATTGAAAAGATAGTCAATCGGGTTATGGAACATCAACAAGGTACTGCATCTGTTTTAAAAAGAAGAGGATTGCCAGAATATTTGATTGATGCTGGTTTGTATCATGGACTTGCAGGACAGTCTAGGGGTGGTATCGCCGGCGGTGAAGTTTCACCTATATTTACGAGAGAAGAAATAACAAATATCATAGGAGAACAAGCAACAGAGGTTGTATACATTTACTGTTATACTCCGTGGCTCAGAGCTAAACATATAGATAAGATGCCACCATCACAACTGAAAAATGATTTGGTACAATTAGATATTGCTGATGCAGTAGATTCTCTAGTTGCTGGTTCGGATCAACCAAGGATGATACCAGAATTTATAGATAGTCTTTTTGATACGCCTCATATGGTACATTATAATATTAGTGATGAGGAACTTTCTGATATGACTAAAACATGGGAAACTAATATGAAAAATCAACCAAATTTAAAAATGGTTAATAAAAATTATTAATTTGAATCTTAGCTTTGCTGCGTTTCCTAATCCTAGTAATCGGCCGATCTTAGATGGTAGTGTTGCGGTGGAAGGAATTAATTTTAAATGTACCTCTATTTCTCCTTCGGAACTATTCTTGCGTCAGCTTCGTTTCGGAGAGTTTGACGTTTCGGAAATGTCCTTATCGTCCTTGCTGATTTCTATTGCAAACGGAGACACTCGTTATATCGGTCTTCCAATATTCACCACCCATCGATTTTACCACACAATGATTTTGGTGCGCCGAAATGCTGGTATCGATAAACCAGAAGACCTCAAAGGTAAGCGTCTGGGAGTTCCCGAATATCAACAAACTGCAGCACTTTGGGCCAGAGGAATTCTCAAACATGAATTTGGTGTTGATCAGACCGATATTGAGTGGTGGGTGGAACGTACAGAAGAACATTCCCACGGAGAGGCCACAGGATTTAAAACACCACCAAACACCACCATTAATCAATGCATACATAAGAATATCGGAGAGATGATTCTATCTGGTGAATTGGATGGAACTTTACTACAATTTCCCCACCGACAGAAGAATGATCGAACCTCTATCGATTTGGCCAACCATCCTGATATCAAGACCCTGTTTCCTGACCCTGTTGCTGAAGGTGTACGTTATTATAAAAAAACTGGAATGTATCCGATTAACCATGTGATGGTCATTCGCCGTTCTATTGTTGAAGAAAATCCGTGGACGGCTATAAATATATTCAAAGCTATGGTTCGTGCCAATGGGTTGAATACAACTGAGCATGGTTTAAAAGAAAACTTAAAAGAAATTAAGGCAGTTATTCAATACTCGGCCGAGCAGAGTCTAACGCCACGTAAACTTAAATTAGAAGAAGTATTTTATACAATTGATGAAGATATGGGAATCCCCCAATAAAAGTGTCCATAGGTACTTGACATTTGTGTACATATCGGGTATAGTATAAGAACATTAACAACAACGGAGTATTTTTATTATGATTGTAGGATTAACTATTATAGGTGGTATTGTGGTAGCAAACACACTTATATGGACATGGGGACTTTTATTCTAGTGAATATATTCTACTTAGATAAAGACCCTGTAATTGCAGCTCAAAGTATGTGTGATAAACACGTAGTAAAGATGATTCTTGAGTCGGCTCAAATGCTTTCGACAGCAGTTCGTGTTCAGTCGGGTGATGAGAAAGCAGATGAACTTGGGTTATACAAGATGGCTCACAAAAATCATCCCAGCACTATATGGGCCCGTAAAAGTTATTTTAATTTTATATGGTTATATAAACATATGATAGCATTGATGGAAGAATATACTTATCGTTATGGTAAAAATCATGCAACAGAAAAATTGATAGAACCCCTACATAATAGTTTTTATGGAGAAATCCACCCTTTTGGAGAGACTATAGAAAAATTTACTGACCCGCCACAGTGTATGCCAGAAGAATGTAAGGGTGAAGATACTGTACTAGCATATCAGAAATACTATATAATAGAGAAAGCAAAGATCGCTACTTGGAATAAAACAAGAACAGCCCCTACGTGGTGGAAGGATAGTTCTGATGAAAAGACGAGAAGGTTATTGGGATTACATGGGTAGGAAGTTGCGAGAAGATATGTCTAAAATGAGTCTGGCAGAAAGTGACATGGCTGGTTTGACAGAATCGCACTATAAGGTGTTAAGTCGCCTTAAAGAAGTTACTGATTACAATTATGAGTTAATTAAAAAGATAGAAAAAATGGGCGGTGATCCCAAACAAATGGAGTTTAATTTTTAATGCCGACATATACATTTTACGATGAGAAGGCCGGAATAGAGTGGGATGAATTTCTCTCTATGGCAGACAGAGAAAAATTTCTTAAAAAGAACAAACACATTAAACAGGTCATTGTACCAGTTGCGATAGTAGGCGATCATGTAATGGGAGTGGGGCCGAAAGTAGATGGTGGGTTCACTGAGAACATGCAAAGAATTGCACAGGCTCATCCCGGCTCGCCCCTAGATGACAAGTTTGGTGGTTCAACCAGAACACATCAAGAATTGAAAACTAGGGACGCAATAAATAAGCACAGAAAATCCGTGGAACGATCAGGTTTCTCTGCGAGTAAAAAGAAAACATTATAGGAATTATTATGGCAAGTAAGAAAAATAAAGAAATCAATCACAATAATCTAGTTACTGTTAAACCTATCACAGACAATCAGAAAGTTGTTTTTGATTCTTGGAAAAAAGGTAAGAACCAATTTCTATTTGGTGCTGCTGGTACAGGTAAGACATTCGTGTCACTATATCTTGCAATGCAAGAAGTTATGGACTTAAAGACTAACTATGAAAAAGTTGTTCTTGTTCGATCACTTATTCCTACACGTGAGATTGGTTTCCTTCCTGGCGACGAGGAAGACAAGGCTGCACTCTATCAAGTACCATACCAGAACATGATACAATTTATGTTTGAACAACCTAACGAACAGTCATTCAATAATCTATATGACCGACTCAAAGGACAGGGTACGCTTTACTTCTTGTCAACATCTTTTCTAAGGGGATTGACATTTGATAACGCAATTATTATAGTTGATGAATGTCAGAATATGAACTTCCATGAACTGGATACTATCACGACTAGGGTGGGCCAAGACTCAAAGATTATGTATTGTGGTGACTTTGATCAGTCTGATCTACAGAGAACCAATGAGAAGAATGGACTACATGATTTTCTACGTATCCTAGAAGAGATGGATGAGTTTAATTGTACAGAGTTTACAATAGGTGATATTGTACGTTCTGGTTTTGTTAGAAACTATTTGATCAACAAGATCAAACTTGGAATAGGGATGGATTAATCAAATGAATATGGAAAAATTACAAGAGGAGCTAGAAAATGATGAAGGAGTCAAGTATGAAATATATAATGATCATCTTGGTTATCCTACTTTTGGCATCGGGCATCTCATATTGGATTCTGACCCCGAATATGGAAGTGATACAGGAACCGAAGTTAGTGAAGATCGAGTCAAAGAAGCGTTTGCCTCAGACGTTGTGGGAGTTGTGTCTGACTGCGAAACCCTCTACCCAGACTTCGAAGAACTGCCAGAAGATGCTCAAAGAATAATTGCAAACATGATGTTCAATATGGGACGCCCTCGTTTGAGTAAGTTCAAGGGTATGAAACGTGGTGTAGATGCACAAGATTGGAATATGGCTGCAGATGAGATGGTTGATTCTAGTTGGTACAAACAGGTTACTAATCGTGCAGATCGTTTAGTAGAAAGGATGAGGAGTATATAATAGTGATAGGGGTAATAGTTTTTGTATTTTTTGCCTATAATGTTATTGAGATATTAAAAGTAATAGGTTAATTTGAAACGGTATATTATAAAAGGATAAATTATGATCGAAATAAATTATGCATTGAACACGATATTTTTTCTAGTATCGGGTGCAATGGTTATGTGGATGGCTGCAGGATTTACTGCCCTAGAAGCAGGTTCAGTACGAACCAAAAATGTCACAGAAATTTTAACTAAGAATGTAGCACTATTTTCAGTAGCATCTATCGCATTTTTGTTTTTAGGTTACAGGTTAATGTATGGGTGGAATGAACCAGATACACATTCCATGTATGCTGATTTCTTTTTCCAAATGGTATTCGTTGCAACCGCAATGTCTGTTGTTTCGGGTGCAGTCGCAGAAAGAAAGAAACTTTGGTCATTCCTAATATTTGCAGCCATATTCTCGGCAGT
>Ga0308018_10001670_pt1 | contig 10259 bp, 10 predicted proteins | sample Neamet282_FD_203130 | JGI IMG/M metagenome (GOLD analysis project Ga0308018, IMG submission 203130) | Marine microbial communities from water near the shore, Antarctic Ocean - #282 | ecosystem: Environmental > Aquatic > Marine > Unclassified | place: Southern Ocean | collected 2014-10-01
GTCCACGGCCTCCCCAACGCCGATATAACGTATCGGCAAGCTCAATTTTTTAGCAATGGCAAAAATCACTCCACCTTTTGCAGTGCCATCAAGCTTAGTCAGGCAAATTCCTGTGACTCCAACGACTTTCTGGAAATGGCTGGCCTGAGTCAAAGCATTCTGGCCGGTACCTGCATCTAGCACCAACAACACTTCATGGGGTGCTGAGCTATCCAGCTTACCCATAACACGCACAACTTTTTCCAGTTCGTCCATTAAGTTGTCTTTGTTATGCAGGCGGCCAGCAGTATCGGCAATTAAGACGTCAGCGCCGCGAGCCTTGGCTGCCTGTACAGAATCATATATCACCGAAGCGCTATCTGCCCCGGTGTGCTGGGCAATAACAGGTACCGCATTGCGCTCGCCCCAAACCTGCAATTGCTCCACTGCGGCGGCCCTGAAAGTATCCCCCGCCGCCAACATAACTTCACGGCCCTCCTGCCCAAACCGCTTGGCAAGCTTGCCAATAGTAGTGGTCTTCCCCACACCATTGACGCCAACTACCAGGATAACAAATGGCTTATTGGTGGTGATTTCCAAGGGTTTTTGACAGGGCTTAAGCAACGCCAGCAGCTCTTCTTTCAATGCTAGTTGCATAGCCTCGGGGCGCGTCAGCTCTTTGCGCGACACACGCTGAGTAAGGCTCTCAATAATGTCTACCGTTGCCTCTACACCAACATCTGCCATAAGAAGGCGCGATTCCAGCTCCTCAAAAAGATCAGAGTCAATTTCCTTAGCTCCCAGGAACAAGCTTCCCATGCCTTCAAACAAACTGTCGCTGGTTCGGCTAAGGCCGCTCTTTAATCGAGAGAACAACCTGCTCTGCTGCGCTGCTGGATTATCATTCATCACCAAAACCTCGGTCTCAACGAGACTAGATAAATCAGCTTGACCGGCATCAGCCGGAACCTTTGCAGAAGACTTACGTTTAAAAAACTTCATAGATGCCGTGTTACAGTGGGTGAGATACCGTGAATTTTCGATCTGGAAAGAACCGCTATCCTACCACTCTTGAGCAAAGTGAAGAAATGGCAAGATCTAAAAACGAACAACCGCTGCAAAGCGAGATTCGAATCGTCGGGGGGAAATGGAGAAGCCGCAGGTTGAGTTTCACTCCCGCTGCGGGCCTGCGGCCCACTGCCGATCGCATCCGAGAAACGTTGTTTAACTGGCTGGCGCCCACCATCACAGGGGCACGTTGTGCCGACCTATTTGCTGGAAGCGGAGCCTTGGGGCTAGAAGCCCTGTCACGAGGGGCCGCCCACTGTGACTTTGTAGACACCTCCAAATCAGTACAACGGCAAATTTTGCAACATCTGGACACATTGGGAGCAGAAGCGCGCGGCCACTGCTTTGTAGACTCAGCCCAAAAATACCTCAGCAGTGAGAAAGCCCCTGTGGACATCGCCTTCATAGACCCACCCTTCGCACTTGGCATGACCGGAGCAATATGCCGATCACTATCAAGTTCCGGCCTATTATCACCCTACGCCTGGGTATACGTCGAAACACCCAAAGCAGAAGAACGCTTAGAACTTCCAGAAAATTGGTCACTGTATCGGGATAAAGTAGCCGGAGATGTAGCTTATCGCCTATATCGTGTAGACCCGCTTTAGTGTCAGCCTAGGCGTTTTCGCGTTGTAGGCCTCGCCCAATTTGTTTAACATCTGTGATTATCTTAATTTTCGAAGAGACTACCCTATGAAAACACACACCGTCATTTATCCTGGTACGTTTGATCCCATTACAAACGGGCACGTCGATCTGACTGAGCGTGCTGCCCGGATGTTTGACAAGGTTGTAGTGGCAATTGCCTTCAGTGAAAAAAAGACCCCACTTTTCTCACTGGAGCAACGCGTAGAGTTGTGCGAGGCATCGCTGGCGCACCTCGATAATATACAAGTGGTTGGATTCAGCAATTTGCTAATTGACTTCGCCAAAAGCCAGGACTCTAGATGTGTACTGCGTGGCTTGCGTGCAGTGGCGGATTTTGAGTATGAGTTTCAGTTGGCCAATATGAACAGGGCAATGTACCCCGAATTCGAAAGTGTATTCCTCACACCTTCGGAGCACTTATCGTATATATCTTCCTCCCTGGTAAGAGAGATTGCCACTTTGGATGGAGACATCACCCCGTTTGTGCCTCCCTGTGTAGCCGAGGCACTTGCAAAGAAGTTGTCTCCGCCGGCTCAGCGCTGACAGGCCCCGCAATACACACTCGCACGCTGGCCCAGTTTGATGCCTCGTAATGGTCTGTCACAGTGCGAACAGGGCAGCCCCTCTCGTCCGTAAACGAGCAGCTTCTGGGCAAAATAACCAGGCTTACCATCTGTGCCAGTAAAGTCTTTCAGTGTTGTACCGCCCTGCTCTATGGCCGAAGTAAGGACTTGCTTTATTTGAGCCGTCAGCTGTTGATATCGAATTGCCGATATCCTTCCCGCGTAGCGGTCGGGGCGAATGCCCGCGCCAAAAAGTGCTTCATTAGCGTAAATATTACCAACCCCAACGACAATTTTTTGATCCATGATAAAGTTTTTTACAGGCCCTCTCCTGCCTCTGGAGAGGCGAAAAAGATAGGTCGAATCGAAGGACTGAGACAAGGGTTCAGGCCCTAAGTGGCTTAAGAGCTTGTGCTCTTCGCCGGGCTCTTGCCACAAAAAACAACCAAAGCGGCGAGGATCGCGGTAGCGCAGGGTTGTGTTTCCCTGGAGGACGATGTCGATGTGATCGTGCTTCTGTGGCGCACGGCCATCGGTAATAATTCTCAGTGAACCTGACATTCCCAGATGCACCAATAAGGTACCCTTGACGGTCTTAAACAATAAGTATTTAGCTCGTCGCTCCACGCTGTGAACTATTTGCCCACGTAGGCATTCTGCGAGATTTTCCGGCACTGGCCAGCGCAGGCGTCCTTCTCTTACCTCCAGATTGAGGATCCGATTGCCCTGTACAAGGGGAGCTACACCCCTGCGTGTTGTTTCAACTTCTGGTAATTCAGGCATAGGGTCCTTGTTTCATTGTTTCTTCACCTATAAAAAAACCCGGCCAAAGCCAGGTTTCAAAGTCAGAACAAGACAGAGTGTCTTACTTGATCTTGCCTTCCTTATACATCACATGCTTGCGAACAACTGGATCATATTTCTTCATTTCCAGCTTATCAGGTGTGGTGCGCTTATTTTTGTCGGTAGTATAGAAGTGTCCTGTACCTGCCGACGAATTCATTCTCACTTTTTCTCTCATAATATTTCTCCCTTAGGCCTGCCGCTCTAAATTTTTTCGCCACGGACGCGGATATCTTCCAACACCTGCTCTATGCCTTTCTTGTCAATAATGCGCATGCCCTTAGAGGAAACACGCAGCCTGACAAAACGCTTCTCGGATTCCATCCAAAAACGGTGGTGATGTAAATTGGGCAAAAAGCGCCTGCGTGTGCGGTTCTTTGCGTGTGATACGTTATTTCCAGCTATCGGGCGCTTACCCGTAACTTGACATACTCTTGCCATGATTTTGCCTCTTCCAGTACATGCCGACAAAGTAAATGTTTGGCTTTGGAGACTCAAAATGAGAGTCCCAGCCGCGCGGAGCGCGAGTTTATACCAGAACCATTACTTCAGATCAAGAAAAACATCGTTGTGCACCATCGAAGCGCAGGCGCAAAAGAGCTACAAAAGCCCCGCCTCAGCAAAAGAATATTCGTGCCCACGACCGACAATAATATGGTCCAGAACACGGATATCCAGCAACCCCAAGGCAGCCTGCAAGCGCTCGGTGATGCGCCGGTCAGCGGCGCTCGGCTCTGCCACTCCTGAGGGATGATTATGAGCGAAAATAACAGCAGCCGAGCTGTACTGTAAAGCCCGCGACACAACCTCACGAGGATACACCGCTGCGCCATCAAGAGTCCCCAAAAATAAATCGTCACAACGGATCAAACGATTCTGTGAATCTAGAAACAGACAACTGAAAACTTCTCGCTGGCGAGCCCCTAAGTGATGCTGTAAGAATCGTCGGGTCTGCGCCGGACTGGATAACACGTCCGCAGAACCGAGAACTTCCAGAGCCTGGCGTCGTGCCACCTCCAAAGAGGCACATAAGAGCGCATATTTTGCCCCGCCCATACCTCGTTGGCCTTCCAGCTGGCCTCGATTTGCCCGCAGGACGCCTCCTAGACCATCAAACCGGCGGAGCAAATCACTCGCCAGTTGCACTGCCGAACAACCGCTGGCGCCAGTACGCAGTAGAACTGCCAGCAACTCGGCATCAGAAAGCGCAGCTGCACCTCTGCCGAGTAGCTTATCTCTGGGCCGCTCTCCCTGATTCCAATGTGAAATACTCATACGCTCCTCCCTGAGCCTGCAGTGTCAAAATTCATTGTGCAGTGGTATCTTGCTGCTATTGTCCCAACTCGGTCGAAGAAATGGCACATCTATTTAATCGCAATATCCTTCTCGGAGTCAGTGGAGGCATCGCGGCCTATAAGTCGGCGCAGTTGATCAGACAATTGCAAGAGCTGGGCGCTGAGGTTCGGGTCATCATGACTCGGGGGGCGCAACAGTTTATTACTCCGTTGACCCTGCAAGCCCTATCCGGCAATCCGGTACACACACAATTGCTGGACAGCGAAGCTGAATTGGGCATGAACCATATTGAACTGGCGCGCTGGGCAGACCTGCTACTGATTGCTCCGGCCACCGCAGATTTAATTGCGAGGCTCGCAACCGGCCGCGCCGATGACCTGCTCACTACCGTGGCCCTCGCCACGACAGCTCCCAAACTGATAGCCCCAGCCATGAACCAACAGATGTGGCACGACAAGGCCTCCGTTGCCAATATAAAGCGATTACAGGACCTTGGTATGAACCTTGTGGGACCCGCTGCTGGAGAACAGGCTTGTGGCGATGTTGGCCCCGGTCGTATGGAGCAGCCAGCAGTGATCGCCGCCAGCGCAGCGGACTTATTTCAAAGCGGGCTATTGCAGGGCAGGCGGGTGCTCATTAGCGCCGGCCCTACCCATGAGGCCTTGGACCCAGTGCGATACATCTCCAATCACAGCTCGGGGAAAATGGGCTATGCCCTGGCGCGCGCCTGCGCAGACGCGGGAGCCAGAACCACACTCGTAAGTGGCCCGGTCAACCTTGAATCCCCGGCCAAAGTGAAGCGAATAGAGGTTCAAAGCGCACTGCAAATGCTGGACCAGTGCGTAGAACTGAGCGCGCAAAGCGATATTTTTATCGCCTGCGCGGCCGTTGCCGATTACCGTCCGGCGGAAGTACAGGCCCAAAAAATTAAGAAGGGCGCCGAGCGCATCTCCCTGGACCTGGTACGCAACCCCGATATTGTCGCCACGGTTTCTAGCACCAGCCCACGACCATTTACAGTTGGCTTCGCTGCAGAAACCAACGATGTAGTCCAATATGCCAGAGGGAAGATGGAACAAAAAGGACTGGACATGATCGTTGCCAATGACATTTCCAAGCAGGGTATTGGCTTTAATAGTGATGAGAATGCGGTTACGGTAATCTGGCCAGGTGGGGAGCGGTCTCTGGCACAGTCCTCAAAATTAAATATAGCAAGACAAGTGGTGGAGCTAGTCGCAGGCCAAATTAGCCTGAATCCTGATAAAACTAACAAAATTAAGCACTAATCCCTTTCCAGAAAAGCCCAGCGCGTAATATCATTAATAGTACAATCATGCGGCGCATCAATCAGCGATGATAAAAACGAAACACGAAAGAGGCAGCAGCAACCCTCAGCAAATAGTCGCCAGAGACAATGCTCTCTATCGCATTTGTGTTGTAGCCTTGCTCTGTTTACTCGTGTCCGTCATTGCTGGATTCGGGTTCCTCATCGGCATAAGGGAACCGGCACTACAAAATGAAGCTGCGCAACACATCTCAGCATTATATGCCGAACAACAAGCGGTCAATGTCGAACAAAAGCTTGCCCAGATTCGGGAGCGCCTGCATAAAGCCGCTCAATCACCTCTAATCTTTGCAGCTATTACCCGTGCCCCGGGAACAGACAATGCGTTGGCTGAACAGGCCATATTGGATTATTTCCCCCTGGCTACACGTATTGAAATCATACCGATTGGCGCAGCGGGTACATCAATACTGAGAGGCAGTAGCGAAGGACTGCGCAATCACATTGAAATGGACCTGGTTCGTCGCGCGAGCACCGGGGAGACGACTAAGCCTGAAGCTTACACTTTTGATGGTAAACATCTGATTTCATTAGCTGCTTCGGTGTCGCCTACGCAAACAGAAGGTCGTAGGGGCGTCATTATGGTGACGACAGAAAGCACACCGGTGACTAGGACCTTTATGCCAGTGTTCGCCATTTTTATCATTGTTGCCCTCGTTGTCATTGCCATTATTCTGGTACTGACTCCACAAACCCTAAGCCGCCAGATTTCCAAACTTGTCCCAGAGGCGAAGGCAACAACAACTGAGAGCGACATCAACGATGGCAGTATTCCCAAACATATTTTCCGCGCCTATGACATAAGAGGCATCGCCAACACCGAACTCACCGATGAGGTCGTCGGAAAAATCGGGGGGGCACTGGCCAGCATTGCCGATGAAGCTGGTGAGCAAGCTTTCATAGTAGCCTCGGATTGCAGGCAATCCAGCCCACGAATCAAAGCTGCCCTGATAAAGGCGCTCAGAGAGGGCGGGCGCGATGTCATCGATATTGGTACGGTTCCCACGCCTGTCCTTTATTTCGCCACACATCATCTCGCCTGCACGTCCGGCGTAATCATTACCGGTAGCCATAACCCCGGCGAGTACAACGGCCTTAAAATTGTGCTCCATCAGCAGGCCATCGGGGCCAGCGGAATTGAAAATATTCTCGATCGGATTAATACAGGACATTTCGTCAAAGGCAATGGCGGAATAATTCGCGAAGATGTTGTGCCCGCCTATCTCGATGAGGTGGTCGGGAATCTCTCCATCGCGGCACCCCTTAAAATTGTTCTCGACACCGGTAATGGGGCCACCAGTATTATCGCGCCTGTTCTGTTTGAAAAACTCGGCTGTGAAGTGGTCCCTCTGTTTTGCGAGTTCGATGGCCGCTTTCCCAACCGCCCTCCCGATACAGGCAACGAAGACAACCTCACTGGCCTGATTGCCAAAGTGCTTGAAGAGCGGGCTGACTTCGGCGTGGCTTTCGACGGCGATGGCGACAGGCTGGCGGTTGTAACCTCCAGCGGACAGCTCATCCGCACCGATACACTACTCATGTTATTTGCTCAGGATGTGGTCTCCAGACACCCGGGCTCTAAAGTTGTATACGACGTAAAGTGCAGCAGTCATTTAACCCAGCTAATTACCCGTTATGGAGGGAGTCCTGTACTGTGTAAAACGGGCCACGCCTTCATGAGACAAAAAATGCATGCGACCGGAGCCCTGTTAGGCGGGGAGTTTTCGGGCCATATCTTCTTCACAGAGCGCTGGTTTGGCTTTGATGACGGCATGTATGCAGCGGGTCGGCTGGCAGAAATTGTGAGCAGCCAGGGCACTTCTTTGGATGAAAGCCTGGCGGAATTTCCCACCACTAAAAATACACCTGAGATCCTTATCCCAGTAGCCGAAAGTGATAAATTCCCGTTGATAAAGAAGATTATCGACAACGCCACTTTTCCCTCTGGAGAAGTGAACTCCATTGACGGCATCCGGGTTGACTACAAGGAGGGCTGGGGCCTGGTGCGGGCATCCAACACCACCGCTGCACTCACCGCCCGTTTTGAGGGTTCCAGCTCAGAAGAATTAGACACGATCATGCAGGAATTTCGCACCCAAATTGGGCTGGTTGAGCCCAACCTCAATTTACCCTTCTGATAAAGCCCCAACACCAGGACCACTACATGTCACTCAAACGTAACACCGCACTCAATATTGCCCAGGTTCTCACTGAGGCTCTGCCTTACATACAGCGATTTACCAACAAAACGATTGTTGTAAAGTTTGGCGGCAATGCTATGGTCGACCCTCTTCTGCACGAGAGCTTTGCTCGAGATATCGTCCTGATGAAGCTGGTTGGAATGAATCCTGTCGTTGTGCATGGCGGAGGGCCCCAAATTGGCGCACTGCTGGAGCAATTGAATATTTCCACTGAGTTTGTGGATGGCATGCGGGTTACCAATTCCAGAACAATGGACGTAGTGGAAATGGTTCTCGGTGGCAGCGTAAACAAGGAAATCGTCTCTTCAATAAACCGCAGTGGCGGCAAGGCCATCGGCGTGACAGGAAAGGATGGACAGCTGATTAGGGCCCGAAAACTTGAAGTCAGCCGTTTTAGTCCTGAACTAGGGGCGTCCGAAATAATCGACATCGGGCAAGTGGGCCAGGTCGAACAAATCAACATCGAAGTATTAAACCTGCTCCAGGATAGTAATTTTATTCCCGTTATCGCCCCTATCGGGGTTGGCAGTGATGGCGCAACCTACAATATTAATGCAGATCTGGTTGCCGGAAAAATTGCCGAAGTCATGCAAGCTGAAAAACTAATGTTGTTAACCAATGTTTCGGGCTTACTGGACCGAAGTGGCAATACCCTTACGGGCCTGAGTACGTCTCAGGTTGATGCATTGATCGCTGATGGCACCATTAGCGGAGGCATGCTTCCTAAAATCGGCTGTGCACTGGACGCTGTCAAGGGAGGTGTCGCCAGTGCGCATATTGTAGATGGCAGAGTGCCCCACGCTGTATTACTGGAAATTTTAACCGACGAGGGCGTAGGAACGCTCATTACCAACAAAAACCTGAGCTAATCCACCTAAAACTGCGCAAGAGTTATTGCAGCAACTGCAGGTAATCGCTAGCATAAGTTTCGCAGCAAACCGACTCTGGATAAACATGCCACCAAAAAAAAGCCAACGCCGCCAGCAAATTCTAGAAGCACTAGCGCACATGCTCGAAGTCAATCCCGGAAAACGTATCACAACGGCCGGTCTGGCCGCAGAGGTGGGGGTTTCCGAAGCAGCTCTATATCGTCACTTCCCCAGTAAGTCCAAAATGTTTGAAGGTCTGATAGAGTTTGTCGAAGAAACGATGTTTAGCCGCATAAACTTGATTCTGACAGAGGAGCAAACGGCTTTAAAGCGCTGCCAGAAAATATTGACCCTCTTACTGGCCTTCACCGCACGCAATCCGGGAATAACCCGCATACTAACCGGCGATGCCTTGGCCGGAGAATCTCAGCGACTACACCATAGAGTGGCACAATTATTCGATCGCATCGAGACTCAGCTCAAGCAAGTAATCAGGGAAGCGGAAATGAGAGAGGGCCTGCGGCCGGTTATCTCAGCTGGGGCGGCCGCCAATCTAATGTTAGCGAGTGCCGAAGGGCGAATTTCACAATTTGTGCGAAGTGGCTTTAAGCGCGCTCCAACCGTGGACTGGCAAGAGCAGTGGGAAATTCTAACAGAAGGTTTTTTTCGCCCCGCTATCAGCCCGGCCGACCACATACCCCGGGAGAGCCCATCGCAGTGATGCCCACGGGAGATCTACTGTGTGGCCGTCTCAGGGTCGCTGCGCGCCTGTAGCAACAATTTAGGTACCTTGGCGCCTCACACACCATAGGCCTCACGGTAGTTACGCATGGCCGACAGGGCCCCCTGCGGGGCACTCTGGCCTGCTTCAAGATAGTCGATAATATTACTCATTTCTATAATGCTCAGCACGGGCACATTATATTCCTGCTCAACCTCCTGTATTGCCGAGATCGCGCCCTCGCCGCGCTCCTGCCTGTCTAGGCCAATGGCAACACCGGCCAGTGTTGCACCTGCGCTATGTATCATAGCAATAACCTCTCGCACCGCGGTACCGGCGGTAATGACGTCGTCAATCACCAACACACGACCTTGCAATGGTGCACCAACCATCGTGCCACCTTCACCATGCGTTTTAGCTTCCTTGCGATTATAGGCAAACTGGACATCACAATTGTGATCCGTCATGAGCGACACTGCTGTTGCTGCTGCGAGGGGTATGCCCTTGTAAGCCGGCCCCAATAAAACATCGAACTCTAGCCCTGCCTCGACAATTCTTTGGGCGTAGCAACGACCCAATACAGCCAGGGCACGACCTGTTGAGAAGGCACCAGCATTAAAAAAGTAGGGACTAATACGCCCCGATTTCAGGTTAAATTCACCAAATTTCAGCACGTCACAGTGCCGGGCCAATTCAATAAATTCAATTTGATAGGGATGCATAGAG
>Ga0308018_10001675_pt1 | contig 10251 bp, 10 predicted proteins | sample Neamet282_FD_203130 | JGI IMG/M metagenome (GOLD analysis project Ga0308018, IMG submission 203130) | Marine microbial communities from water near the shore, Antarctic Ocean - #282 | ecosystem: Environmental > Aquatic > Marine > Unclassified | place: Southern Ocean | collected 2014-10-01
GTTTCAGCATCCAAACCGTGTACGGCTTTTAGATCCTGAGCAAGTTCCGTTGAGTACTCAGCTTTGAGAGCTCTGGATTTAGCAGTAACAGCAGTCTGATCAATCGTGAATGCCATTTCTGCGAAATAATTACCAGATGCATCGCCAAGTGCTTCAGCGGTTGAAGTAGCCATTCCTTCACCAGTAGTCCACGTACCATCAAATGGATTAGTACCACTAGCTAGTCCAACATGAGCTGGAGTAGCATTACCTGATGTATCAGTATCAGCTTCGTTATGAAGTGCTTCAGTTGCTCTATCAGCATAAGTAGCCTTCATTGCGAAAATGAGTCCAGTAGGACCAGACATAGGTTGAACACCTGCAACATCATAGGCAATCAATTTAGGCATCGCTCTACGAACTAGAGAAATCAAAATTGGATCCCACGTATCAACTTTTCCGTCACCGGGAGTTGAAGATGAAGCGCCCATTGAGTTAAGAGGAGATGCTTCTCTAAGAAACTTCTCTTGATTTTCCAACAAACGCAATGTTACATCACGCTTATACGGATCTTTAATTGGTTCAAGATCCTTGTGCTCCATGACTGGGGCCCATTTTTCTTTAATATCTTCAGCAAGATACATGTTAATACTCCTTTAATAAAATTGATTAATTAATTTAAGTTAATTCTCACTCATTCCATAACTATTATTTTTGTGACGTACTAATTGCTTTCATGATACCATCCATATAAGTATTATCACTTTTTCCATCTACAACTGGATTATTGGTACCGGCAGTTTTTTTGTTATCAGTTACTACTTTGTTATCTGATTTGAAATAGCTATTCTTAATAACATTGAGTTTTTCCGCATACTGATCATCAGTACTGTAGTCAACATCTTCTGTTAGTTCAATAAATTTTTCAACATCAGTATCAACCATTCCTTCTGAAATTGTTTTGAAAATATCTTTAGCTTTATATGTATTAAGTTCATTCACGGTTTCCATATGCTTTTCTGTTTGATCGTCAAGTTTAGCTTCCAACTCGGCAACTTCAACAACAAGATTTTCAAATACATCTTCTTTCTCGTCTGGAACATCAATATAATGCTCTTCAAACAACTTCTTCAAACCAGAAATAAAACTCTCTGTGATTTCGTTACGAACTCCAGTTTCAACAGCAAGCTTATTTTCTTCCATCCATTCTTTTACAGTATAATTAAGATAATTATCCATACTCTCTGTCATCTCTGACTGGATAGACTCAACACGCTCATCGGTATCCTTCTTAGATTCATCACGAATCTGTTTACGAATACTAGCGATTTTTGATTTAACAGCAGCTTCGAAAATCGTAGCAGCTTTCGTTTTAAATTCTTCAGAAAGGTCCTCATCTTTGATGAGTGCAGCTACATCTTCAGAAACATCAACGTCAATTTCTTCAACTTTTGGAGAAGCATCAGATTTCTTTGTTTTAGGTTCTTTTTGTTTTTTCTTATTATCTTCACCATCAGGTTCTGATTCTGAACGACCTGTTTTAGGATCAATATCAGGTGCACCTAATTCTTTATTAGAACTTTTTGCTTCTTCAACTTCTTCTTCTTCTTCGTCTTCGTCATCTCCACCATCTTTCTTCTTCTTAGCAGCGATAGCCTTTTTCAAAGCAGGAGGAAGTTCACCTTCTTTAACTTCTTTATCTTCGTCCTCTTCCTCTTCTTCGTCATCTTCTTCTTTTTTCAATTTCTTTGCTTCAATTGCCTTGGCAGCTTCCATGATTTTTTTTTCAATTTCTCCATCGTCTAGGGTTTCTTCGTTAGCCATTTTAATACTCCTTTAAAGTGTGAAATGTTCCTATATATATTTATAATACCTAGAAAGACTAGGGTTTTTAAAGATTCCCAAGAAATTTTTCAAACAATTCAATGTGTTTGCTATCCAATCTCTTTGAAATAGTGTTATGAACATCTTGTCTAATGTGTTCTTCAATTTCTCCAGTAATACTAAACTCTCTACCTTCCATAATACCATTTACGAAAGCAGCAGGTGCTGATGGGTCTGCTACTATATCAACTGTACTTAACGTAAAATCTTTTTGAACTTCATTCACACCTTCTTTATTAGCTTTAATTGACCCTAGACCTCTTGAACTTACTCCAAGACGAACCCCAGACTCTAAAAGATTTTTAACAATTTTACCATTAGGTGTATCCATGATCTTGGCTTTACCAATAAAATTTTTACCATCTTCTTCTAACTCTGTAATAAGATGAGAAACACGATCAAGATTAATTGATGGTCCAGTAGGATGTCCTAGTTCACCTAAAGCACGACCTTCATTAACATATTTATTTCTATAATTTTTTACTTCTTTTTGTAAAACAGCATATGGATAAACTCTACCATTCTGATTTTGAATATCTGCTTGCATAAATACACCACGAATATATTGTGCTTTTCCCTTACCTTCAACAATATACTCAAGGTCGGATACATGCTCTGTTATAAGTTTCATTCTTACTCTCCTTTATTACTTTGATGGTGCATCTTAAAGCGATCTGATTCTGCTTTTTTAATCTGTGGTAATATTCTCTTAGCAATCTTTTTAATTATTGCTTGTTTTTTATCTAACTTTTTTTCTAACTCCATTTTCCCAGACATTGGTAAATCTTCTTTCTTTCTATCTTTTAAAATTTTCTGAGTAAGTATATCTCTTGCTTTTTTATATGCTCTTATTTTTAACTTCTCAGGTGTTGCCTTTTTGTTCATTGCTATTTCACGTTTCCTAGCAATCGACTTACTCTTTGACTTCATAATCCGTGACATCTTTTTACGAGCCACCATAGACAATGCTTCAAACATCTGGATTAGGTTCCTTTGTTACTGGTGTTGGTTCAATAGTAGTGGTATCTGGATTATATTTAAAATTTTTCTTAAACTGATCAATAGTAGTAAACACTTTATCTTTCATTAATTTTGCAATCTCTTTATTTGCTTTCGTAAATTTTTTATCTAAAATGTTTTTAAATATTGTTTGTTTCAACTCACTCATTAGTTTCTCCTTCAAAAAAATTATCAATATTATTTGTTAATACTTCTTCATCAATATTAAATCTAATAGATGCTTCAAATATAGCTTTGTTTATTTTATTTATACCATAGTTATCTGTCAATTTAAAAGCATAATGAATAGCCTCATTAACATTATCTAAATTTTGAACAGAAAGTTTTTTTTTATAGTTTTTAATAAAACTAGATTCTTTTAATGCCATATAAATTACCTGTGAATGTCAACTGGTGCAACCAGATCCGGATTAATCTCAAAATCATCTGCATCACCTTTACCAGCTTCTTTGTTGTCTTTATCAATCTGAGTTATTTCTTCATCGGTTAGACGTAAGACTTGTTTTCTAATCCAATTATCAGATATAAATTTACCACTATACTCATCAACCATCTGTAAGAGTTCCATTCGCTCTCTAAGAATTTCATTATTTTTCAACTCTGCATAATGAGAATCCTTTGTCCAAATAAATTCAAGATTTTCTGATATATCAGACCAATCATCTTCTTTAATAATACCTTTAAGAAGAAGTTGAACTCTAAGTAAATCTGAGAATAGATTTGAAAATCTATGTCGTAATTTAGCAACAAACTTAGCAAACTTAATTTCATCTCTATTAATTTCTGAAGCACGACCTAAATTAAAAGAGGTTTGTTCTGTACCTTCAATCCTTGAAATAGGAATGTTAAGAGACTGATAAAGTTTCTTTCTAAAATATTCAATATCGTCAATCTCACCAAGATTCTGTCCTGATGGTAATGTACTAATTTCAGTACCTCTTCCACCATCTCTTCTTGGTAACCAGAAATCTTCTAACATTGACATCTGTTTTTTCTGATCTTCTACTTCACCAGTAGAAGCATTATAAATTATTTTCTGTTTGTACTTATTCATTACAGATTGTAGATATTGTTCTGCTTTCAACTTAGGAAGATTACCAACGTCAATATAAAATATTCTACGTTCTGGTGCTCTTGCTAAACGATATATAACAAGTGAATCTTCAATCATTCTTAACTGATTATAAGGTTTGATTGATTTATACAAATAACCAATAATAATTTGTTTTTGATTATCCACCATACCAGAGTGAACGTATGAAATAGAATCTAATGCAACTTGAATTAAATCAGAAGGTGCAGAAACACTACCAAATCCATTTTTTGAATGATCAGGTTGATATGCAAAATATTCTTTTTTGTCCACAACCATTTCTACACCAGTAACTGGATCTTTTTCTTTTTTTAGTTGTGTTATTTTTTGTATATCTAATGCATCAATAGATACTAGTTCTTTAATACCCTCTTTTACGTTATCATTATCAATAACAATATGATGGTAAATTTTACCATCAATATACCATTTTCTAAATAAGTCAGAACCAACTCTATTAAAATCCAATAATCTTAGAATTTTTTTAAATTCTTTTACTATTTTTTCTTTAATTGCAGTAGATTGATTAGTATTATCAAGAAAAAGATTAATAGAGGATCTACCGTCTTCGTGTACAACTGCTTCGTTAACAACATCAGAAATTGCTAAGTCAACTTCCTGTGACATAGACATTTCTCGATATTTTTTAATTAAAATATTTTCGTCTTTAGCATCAACACCAGTATCTAAGTAATGACCATAGACACCACCACCTTCAATGATCTGTTGTGATCCATCAATATTTTCTGGTGTTACAAATGTTTTTCTCTTTTTTTCTTTTTTTGCTATTTCAAAACCAAATAATTCAAATCCGCCAGCCATAATTTATCTCCTGTTTATAATAGTTTGATTCATACTAAAGGTTTTACTAAACCTGAATTGTTATTTGTCAATACTCGATAATTAACAACAATTGCTGCTCTTATTCCGGTACCAGTAAAATTATTTGATTCATGCCAAAGATAGGCAGGATGAAAAATAGTTGTTCCTACTTTAGGTTCAAATGCAATCGCTTTATTACAATAAGGATAATTAATTGCTGGTCTTGGGTCTTGTAGTAACATATTACCAGAACCTTCACAAGGTAAATCTTCTTTTGAAAGATTAAACGAATCGTATTCTGCAACTATATTATCTTCTATTTTTTCAATTTCTGAATTAGGGGGAATTATTGTTAACTTCGTATCGTTAGGGGTTGGACCTGTATCAGTATCTTTAATTATAAACTCTCCACCAACAGTAAGATATGTAATCATTACTCCATCAAATCCATGATGATAGTGAGGATACGTCCGTCTACCATGAGTTTGCATATTACCAAATCCACGAGCTTCTAATTTTAGTGCATCAGCATTAGTAATGTCCCATGCATTTGCAATATAGTATCTAATCATTTCAGAAGTAATCTTTTCAAATCCACGAATATGTTCAGCTGTTTCATCATCTTCTGAATATTCAAACATATTATAATGATTACTTTCAAATTCTGGTGTTTGTGTTTTTTTATGTGTACCCATTGTCGTACAATAACCACGTGAAGCAATAAACTTAATAAGACTAATTCTCATCTCTTCTGGTATATTAAGTTCTAGTTCACCAATAGGTGTAGTCCACTGTGGTGTAATTTTCATATGACCCGCTAGAGGATGTTCTTGATTTAAAAATTTATCTTGCATTCTAGCATTATCGTCTACGTTATCTACGCGGGTAGGTTCCATCTGTGTAGGATTTGCAGTAGTTATAAAATCATAATTTGATACTTCTTTTGCCTTGACTGGAGTATCACCAGCACAGTTTATTCCACCTTTCAAAACAGGAGTAAACATTATATCTCTTTCTTTTTCGGTTGTTATCGACATATTTTTTATTTCCCTTTCTAGCTGTATCTAATAAAAAGAAAGAGGGACAGTTTTACCCATCCCCCTTTATTCAAAAAATTAAATGCTTCCACTAATTGTTACACCACCAATTTTAAGAGAACCACTAAGAGAAATATCAACTCCAGTACCAGAAGCTGTACCATCAAGTCCTTGTCCATCTACTGTATAATTATTAACAGCAAAGGTAACAGCAAACTCTTCTGGTGCTCCATCAGGATCCATTGATAATTCAATAGCAGATAGTGTAGTTGGATATATATCTTGTAACCGATATGTCCTAAGAATACCACCATCACGATTCAATTGAGAAACACTTGCGTTTCCATAAACATTAGTAGCCGCAACAGAGCTTCGATTCTGTGAATGATTTTGAATAGCATTCATCCACTGTTCCATGCTCGTTCTAGCTTGCCAATCAGGATCAGCCATAATTGTTACAGTCCAATCTTCAAATACTCGATCTCCTGGAACCTTTAACATACGACCACGATAAGCGACATCAATATTATTAATCATTGAACTTGGAATTTGTGTTGCTTTTCCAAGAAACTGTAAATCTAATTGCCCAATAATAGGGGCATTAACTACAACTTTATATAGATTGGGTCGAACCCCACCTCTAAAGTTATTTTTAAAATCAGAAATTGTAGACATTTTATTACTCCTCTAAGTTTGTATATATTTATAAGATTTAACCACCGATTTCTGAGAAAGAAACATCAGATCGAGCAGCAACAAAATTTAACTGGATATAATTAATAGAACGTGAAGGTTTAACATAAATATCACCAACAAAGTTATTCGTATCAATAATTTGACCAGTATTGTTAGAACTATCACATACTACCTTAAAGTCAGTAATACCCCGTCTTCCTTGTACTTCACGAAGGAAAGGTTCTACTAGATTAATAAATTGTGAACGTGTAAACTCATCATTGAACTCAAAGAGCATTGCTTTAGCAGCAATACTAATTGCTTTCTCAAGAACAATAAACAACCTTCGTACATTGATTCGATCAAATGCACTTGGAACTGTCTGCATTGTTTTGTCACCCCAAAGAACTACTCCAGCGCCTGTCTGGGTAATAATAGGATTAATACCAAGTTGATACAATTCATCACGTTGTGCCTTAGTAGGTTCCCAAGAAAGTCTGATAATATTTTTGATTTGACCTCTTGACAATCCTGCAGGTGACCACCAAGCATCATTTGTAAAATCAGTTCTTGCACAAAGACCGGCAATATCACCGTTCATTGGAACATAACGGAAAACATCATTATATCTATCATACTGATATTTCCAAGCACTGTCCATAACTGCATAACTAGAAGATCCTAAATTACTACTATCAGTTAATAATGAAGCAATTTGTCCAGTTGCAGATACAACACTACTCCTTGATGGAGAAACTAATGCAATACAATCTTTTCGTACTTCAGCAATACTTTCAATAATATAAGCACCGGTAGCTGTTGAACCAGAAGCACTCATTACTAGAGAAATATCAACTACTTCTGGATTTACAAACAATGCATAAGCAAGTTGTAATTCAGTATCAGTCAATGCATTACCATCATCACCCTGAACCAATGATCCACCAATAATCTCTTTACCAGCACCATTGATACCTTTAAAAACACTACCAGACATATTAGTACCCGCATCAACTTCAGTACCAGCATCAGTAGTAGAAGAACCAATGGCAGATTTATTACCCAACCAAACATATGCTGATTCATTTCGTAAAACAGTTCCAATATAATTACTTGAACCATCAATTCGTTTTGCATCAGAAGCTTTACTTACATAAGCATGTTTCTCTAAAACATACCCAGGTGTTCCTGTCCACAAACCATCTTCATCAATAACAAGAACATGCATTTCATCAAGACCAGTAGCAGCTCCACCATTTGCCGATTTCATTGAAGAAGACGTACCAGGAGGTGCAGCATCAAAGTTTGCCTTAAATGTTAATTGATCTACTTGATGTGCAGCAGATAAAGATGAATTAACAGCAGCCCAACCAAAAGAATCAATGGCTATAACTTTTAAACTATTTCCCATTTTACCGGGATATTTTGCGATAAATAATTGATCTGTAGCACCACTTATTGATTCATCATAGTTTGTAGCATTTAAAATATCAATATCAGTTGCAGCAGTTCCATCATTACTACAGACAGAATTTTTAGCACTAGTTAAAACATTTCTTACAACTATAAGGTTGTTAGAATATGCAAGATAGTTTGCTGCGGTATGAAACCACGGTGATGTAATATCATCTGGTTTACCAAATACTCTTACTAGATCGTTTTCTGTAGTGATGTTTGTTCTTTCCATAACAGGTCCCCATACAAAACCTCCAGCTACCGCACCTATAGATGTGGCAACATTAGGGACTACTGTAGTAAGATCAATCTCACTAACATTAATTCCAGGACTAACTTGAAATGCCATTGTGTTTCTCCTTTACAATAAATTACATTTTTTATATTAACAAATTCTTATCATCATTTACATTATTTGTTACTCTACGTTTGTCCAAAGTGTACCTTCATTGTCTATTTCATATTCTGACTGATTCAACCCATTATTAATTATACCAAATGGAGTTGTTAAGTCCTCTAATTCACTTAATTGATTTCTATAAAGATTATCTCTGATGTTTTGATTACTTAATTCTTTAAAATATTGTTGATCTACTAACCATCCAAATAAAACTAAAGTCATGGCTAAATCATCATGTGCTCCATCTTCAGCATTAAAAGTATCGCCACCAGAAACAAATGTGGTTAATTCTGAAATAATATCATAATCTGGTATAAACAGTTTATCATCTTCAATTAATGCTTTTAGATTAGAACAACCTATTTTTTTGACTTGTTTAGATGTTTTTACACCAAATTGTGAATCTCTTTTACCACCCACAAAACCACTCAGCTGTTGTCCATGTCTTCCATACCACGCTGTTGAAAACAGATTTTCGTATTCCAAATCATGATGGAGAACATCGGAAACTTGTGAGCCGATATCATTTATTTCAATAAGAATATAAGCATCATTATACCGCTTACCGATAATATTTATAATATTGGGAAAGACTAGGGGGGCTACTAGATTACTTCTATATTTTGCCACTATTTTATATGGCATTTCTGTAATATCAAAGACGGTAAAGGCAGAATAGTCTAATCCTTGACCACGAGCAACATCAACTGTCATAACATAAGCATGTTTTGAATTAACTTCTTCAAAAACATCTACATCATTTTTTCTGTATAATGGATTACTATATGATAATTCTTGTAGTTTATCGTAGGATATTAGTGTATTTGAAGATCCTAAAAACTCTGCTTCATACTCCTGTCTAAACGCGTCAGCACCAATAGTTGACTCAATTCTTTTTCTCCATTCTTTATCTCTACCAGGAACATTAGACCAATGAACTTTAAATGGAACAAAATCGTTTGTTCCATTCTCTGCATCATTCCAATATTTGTAAAACATATTGAAACCATTTGGTGTAGATACAACTATAACTTTTGTATCTTTACCAGATGAAATAGTCGGATAAACAGAACGAATAAACTCATCTGCTATATGTCTTTGAACATGAGCAAATTCATCTAGTAAAATACAAGAAAAAGAAAATCCACGAATAGCAGTAGAAGATGTGGAAGAAGCTATAATCTTACTGCCATTTTCAAGTTCTAACGAACCTTTATTCCATTCTTTAAGTCCTTGTTGAAGAAACTTAGGAAGGTGTTGATATGCTATTTGAATACGACTTAATAATTCTCTAGCAGTAGAAGCTTTATTAGCAAGTATTCCAACTGTTTTAGACTGATTAAAAAGAACATAATGTAATAACCAACCAAGTGTAGTGGTTGATTTACCAACCTGTCTACCAGTCTTTACAATAACATTTCTATTATCAGATATAGTATTTATTAAATCTTTCTGGAAAGGATATAAAGAAAAGGGAATAAGACCATGATCAACGTGGACAATCTTTACATGATTTTCTAAAAAATATATAATATCATCACGACATTTTATATATTCTTGTATTTCTTTTTTACTGTATTCGTGTTGAACATCTGCTCTTTTCAATAAAGAGTTTCCTAAATATTTGTCACTTTTGTCACTCATATATTATTTCTTTTTACTCAATAACTCCTGTAACTCAGCTGTTGAGCCAATAAACAAAGAATTGTTAACTGTAGATGGATCTTTCTTATCTCTTTCAATTTCTTTTTTAGTTTTCTGTAATAGTAAAAGTTCTTTTGTAGTAGTAGTAAGAGTATTCATCAATTGACCTAACACTTCAAAAGAACGAGCACTTTCATCAGCTTTTGCTATTTCCATAAGTTCACTTAGAGCTTCGTTTCCCT
>Ga0308018_10001684_pt1 | contig 10220 bp, 16 predicted proteins | sample Neamet282_FD_203130 | JGI IMG/M metagenome (GOLD analysis project Ga0308018, IMG submission 203130) | Marine microbial communities from water near the shore, Antarctic Ocean - #282 | ecosystem: Environmental > Aquatic > Marine > Unclassified | place: Southern Ocean | collected 2014-10-01
AATAGATTAATTGCCCTTTATGGTCCCCCAGATACAATGACGGCAGTGGTTTGGATCCTGAGCAAGCCTTTGTGCCACAGATATCCCCTGTATCTTCTGATCCAGCAACAGCGTTATCAGCGTTCATAGTGCCTATGTATAGCACATCGGAAATTCCATCGTTGTTATAGTCTGCGACTCGCCACATTCTCCCAAACCAGTACAATTGATTAGTTGGTTTCGGTGCCAATGGTGGTTTGAAGAATTCAACATTGGGATCATTTTCAATATCAATGCCAGCCAAAGCCCGCTCTACTTTTTGAGAAGAAACACTGCTTTTGCTTTCTTGTGTAACCGTTACACCACAACTTAGTCCTCTACTGGTCAACTCGGCTTGATACTCTGCATTGTCAGGAGTCGCTTTCGCAAGACGGCAAATAGTTTTATCTGACCAAGATGAAAAGTGGTCATTTGCTAATGAATATATAGGCGTCAACAGGACACATAACGCAATCAAGTTTCTAAGATATCTGGTCTTTAATGGCTTGATCAGTGATTGAGGAGAGAGAAACAGCATTGTGAGTGCTCCTTGTTGGCATAACTATTATTATGTATAGCATAGAGTTTTCAAATCAACTAATTAGGAATGTCGAGGATATGGCTCTTCTAGTTCACTAGACTGAGTCTAATCTCCTAGCATCTTCACGCGGGTACCCATTGGAGTAGAAAGTTGGTGAATATTAGCGCCAGAACCTATCTTCATACTCCCAAGATACGTTTCCAATCAACTAGCGGGTGTTCTGTGGAAGGGTGTTCTTGGCCGTATGTGCCAGTACTTTTTTAATGCTCTTCTTTATCTTGCAACTCCATAAATCCAATGAGTGCTGCGAAAAGGGCAGCGCCCACAGGCCAGATAATCCAACTAACGCCCCAATCCACAGTCCACAAGCTCCAACCAAGATATATGGTAGGCCAACAAAAGTCACATCATTCGAAGCGCATGTGCCTTTTGTGCCTATGAAAATAGCACTGGTGGCCTGTGCAGACTCAGCTTAAAGCAATGGTGTATTTTAACCACATGGATTTTCTCTGTGCGAATAAGAATAAGCCTTGGCAAAGGCCTCATTCTTGCCTAAGCTGCACCATCATCAATATAAAGATTATGACGAGATACAGTTATGAGCGGAATTGTTTGGGGCTTACTAGCGGCCGTGTTTATTGGTGTGTCTGATGCTGTAGCCCGATCTACTACTCAAAAAGTGTCGATTAGCATATTAATCTTAGCGGTAATGAGCCTGTCTACAGTGGGTTTAAGCGTGCTATTTATGTTTACCGACGACTGGCCCCGCTGGCACGCCTACGCTTGGGCCGTATCAGCGGCGTCTGGGGCACTCAATATTGCTGCTCTAATGTTTTTATACAAAGCCATTGAGCGCGGCCCTGTGGCGGTTGCTTCCCCAGCAGCATCAAGTTTTACGGTGATGTTGGTGGCTATGAATGCGTTCGCAGGACAACCTTTTAGCTTGGCTCAGGGGCTGGCCATTGCACTGGTTTTTGGTGGTGTAATTATGTTATCCCAGCCTTCCAAAAACCTAGGCAGCGAGCCAGACTACGACGCAGCCTGGCTGCGCACCACCGCTTTGTTAGGCCTAGCAACAGCATTTACTGTGTCGTTACGCATGTTTTTTGCCCAAGAAGCCAGCGCCGAACTAGGCCCCATGCCTGCGTTATATTTAAATCGTATGTTTGCCCTGATTAGTGTGTTAGTACTGGTGTCTTGGCAGTTACAAAAGGGCCAAAAACTCAACACACCTAAAGGCAAAATGGCGGCTCTAGTCTTTGCCCAAGCCACTTTAGAAGTCGCTGCGCTTTGGGCTTTTCTTATGGGATCTCAAGGTGATGGCCGCATTGCGGCGAGTATTGGTTTTGCCGCTTTTGCTGCCATTACAACGGTTACCGCTTGGTTGTGGTTGGGCGAAAAAGTTGCTCCTCAGCGTTGGTTTTGGATCGCGGTGATTGGTTTAGGAATTATGTTAGCCAGCTCGTAATCATTAATGTCCATTCATATTACTAATATATAAGCTCATGTTCCGATGCGATAGGATGTGGGCTTTAGCTCAACTTGATGTACACAGAGCTATTGATGCGAAGTAATTTCAATTAGAGCGACAGACCTATTTTATAGACTTTTTTAACATGCAATGCACATCCACACATGTCGGATCCAAATGATCCGTGGCCAGATGGCTATCGAATTTCTGATACATGGAGCACGTACTAATGATGAAAAAAAGCACTTTAGTTACTTTTTGTTAGGTTGCTTACTTCAGGTGTCATGTCTTTCAGTAAAAGATGGTGCCCACATGCAGCATAATATAGACTTATTAAATCGTTGATATATAAAATAAGTTAAACAAGGCTCCTGCTCTTGCGGGGATAGGTGAGTAGCACTATCTAAACAGGCTAAGGCATCTAATATCCAAAATATATATACGTAACCCTTATGTTGATGGAGTTTAAAAAATGACAGAGCTAACCATTTTTTATGATGGGGGTTGCCCCCTATGTGCTTCTGAAATCCGTCACCTGGAGCGGCTAGACCGTGGCAATAAGCTTGTATTTGAGGACATTTATGCACCTCTTTTTACTGCACAGTTTCCACATATAGACCAGCAGCAAGCTGATAAGGTTTTGCATGGGCAGTGGAATGATGGCAGCATGATATATGGTTTAGATGTTACCTACCATTCTTGGGCCTTGGTAGGAAAACGCCATTGGGTAGCTATCCTACGCTGGCCCCTTTTCAAACAAACGGCACAGCTTGGGTACGGTTTTTTTGCCCGGCATCGCCACCGAATTTCTGCAATCGTAACTGGTAAACCTCGCTGTGAGCGTTGTGATATAGACGGGTCCTCTAAATGACTATGGATGGATCAAACTGTGCTTTAGTCTTTGGTGCTAGCGGAGGGTTAGGCTCTGCATTGGTAACCAAGTTTCTAAGTGACCCTGCTATAACCAATGTATTTGCGGTGAGTAGCCAGGACAAGCCTATGGCTGCATCAGTGCCAGAAGCCTTGGCAAATAACCTTATCTGGATTCAAACTGAATATGATGAACACTCGATGTCAGGTGTGGTTGATCAACTGCAAGCATATACTGGCCGCTTTAGCAGGGTGTGCATTTGTCATGGTTTACTGCATTCAGAGAAAATATGGCCTGAAAAGCGTCTTGAAGACATTAATGCTGAAACCCTACATGAAATATTTCAGAGTAATACGGTGGTGCCGACACTTTGGTTAAAATTACTCTTCAAGGTGCTCAAAGGTAAAACCCCATGTGTAGTAGCTACTTTGAGTGCCAGAGTGGGTAGCATTGGCGACAACCATATGGGAGGCTGGCACTCATATCGTGCGTCTAAAGCGGCACTAAACATGGTGTTGAAAAACATGGCGATAGAATATTCCCGGCGAGCTAAAAATGTAAAATTAATTTCTTTTCACCCAGGCACTACAGATACAGCGCTATCAAAACCCTTTCAATCGTCAGTGCCAATGGGGAAGCTGTTTTCGCCAGCATTCGTTGCCTCACAACTGTCTGATATCATGGACACTGCGGAGTTGGATGGCCAGCTATCATATATCGATTGGAATCACCAACCGATCCCTTGGTGATCTGCGTGTAAACGAAATTTGAACTTTGACTATGATTACATGAAAATATAGTTCTATTATGAAAAAATTATTACTGCTAATGCTATTAACTTTTACAACGATGACTTTTGCTGCGGAAGAAGACCTTAGTTTTCCGTTTACTCCAGATAGCGGTAAATACTGGAGGTACATTAGTGATAGAACGATGGGAGGCGTATCTGATGGCCAGGCTAACCTAGAGCGAGACGGAGAAGTTTTTTTTGCAAGGCTCACAGGCAATGTAAGCACAAGGAATAATGGTGGTTTTATTCAATTTCGTTCAGGAATATCACTTGCTAACACTGAAGAAAATGGCCAAAAAATTAAGGGTGTTCGTTTAATCGCACGAGGCAATGGTGAAACTTATTACATTTTCATTCGAACCAATGATACCCAGTCTTATTCTGACTATTATTCTGCTTCATTTGAGGTGACGTCTAATTGGACAGTGATTGACTTACCTTTTAATAAATTCGTACGTAAACGTTCAAATAACTCGCGCTTAGACGCTAAAAATATCAGAACCTTTGGTATTGTTGCTTATGGCCGTAACTTTGCATCTGATGTGTCAGTCTCAACGATAGAATTTTATTATTAAACCCTACGTGCATCCACCAGTTGTGAAGTTATACTAGGGCATCGGAGAATAGCTTGTGTGGATTAAAAATGGCACTGAATGTCTACATAGGTATTTAGTAGAAGCAGTGTTTCATCCGCATATGTTGAAATGTGTTCACTGTAGTTAGGGCTTTATCCCAGTATCAGGTTTATCAAAAGGAAATCAATATGGCATCACATGATTGCATGAGAGAGCCTGTGGGAGTTGGCTCGAAAACATAGCCATGACGCCCTAGATACGCTGGTAGAAGTCATGCAATCAAGGCGGAGTGATTCAGCTATAATTGCCACTGCTACTGTGATACTTACCGAGGCTATGGCAGGCCAACAACAACTACGTCGCTGAAAATTAACGTACTTTTTGTACTGACAATAATTCAGCTGGTAGCTTACACAGTGTGAGCTTAAAGCAATCCCAATTGTTAATCACAGTAATAGTTTTTGTGCGAATCAAAGGGAGTGGTTCAGTTTCAGTAAGAGGGGTAATAAAGTGGATATTTTTTTAAGTCAGAAAATAACTTATTTATATCAAACGCTTAAGAATGTTTAATGGTGCCCAGAGACAGTGAGAATTCAAATCCGGTTCCTTACACCAAAACCAAAACGCCTGAAGTATGGACCTTCTCAAGCATGCAATAGGCCTTTCAGCCTGCCAACAACGCATTAAGTGCATGTAAGTCTTGTGTGCAGTTTTAGAAACCCTCGACATAAGTCCTCTAAGGGTGCCTTTGAGGCTGTTATAAACCACCAATGCTATGACTCTATAGGTGCACAATTACGCTGGTACTACCTAATAAGCTCAAAATAGACAACTAAGGTGGCATAGCCCACTACCCTCTAGGACGTTACTATCCATAGCCTGTGCGACATATTAGGTGCTTCAAGGCGCACCACTTACCGTGACTGCATGAGCCTGGGGATACGCACATGGCTGTTTTATAATGTGTTGATTATAAGGCAGCATATGATCGCACTTCAGGTGTCGCAGCAGTTTTTAGGAAGCCTAAGCCTTGGGGGCACCTATACTAGTGTTTTATGCCAGCAAGCCCAAGGGTTATTAGGGCACTTAAGGCATCGATGTAGGGTCTTAATTTCAGTGCTTAGGTTGATAATAAATGAGTGTGCCAACTGACTAAGCCCGTTCACAATAGGAAACATGAACATGGCCGCAGCGGCACAAAAATGTGGTGTGAACCTAGCTAAAAAGTGCGTTTTAGTCCTTAGACCTTTTGTTCCTTTCGGCACGTTCCTGCTGCCGCTTCGGCTCACCGTACCGAAACTCTAAGAACGTTAGAACGATGCCTATGAGCAACATGACAAATACGAATATGGCGATAGTCAATAAGTTGTCTGCAATCATGACTCATCCCTCCGAGCTAGTAAGCTCGACAATTTGAAGTAGATGCCGAACGCAAGAATGGAAGGCACCCATATCGCAGTGAATAAACCTTCCATCTGTTTACCCTCAAACCAAAGCAACCCAGACACTGCAAAGGACACTGCGACCGCCAGTAAAATGAATAAATCTGATAGTTTGAACATGCTAATTTCCTTACCTAATCGTTAACGTTTGTCCGGATAAGGGCCCGGATTATCCCTCTAAATTCTGTGGAACCCAACTGAAGCTATTAGCAGTCCAGCAATAGTGATAGCCGCCGGAATGCGAAGCCCAACAATACCGAAGACATCTATCATTGACGGGACTAGGTTGGTAAATCCGAGTGGCACCCACAGAAAAAATGGCGCAGCCATTACGACACCAAACCAGCCAGCAACGTGCAGCAGATTGAAGCCATCAATCTGGGCAGTAGGTGGTGATGCTTTTCTGCCATCATTCATGAACTCAGGTTTATTTTTCATGTTACTCTAGTATAGTGTTTTATTTAGACGTTACGCCATTTTCAACGCCATCAGATACTGGTTCCTGGAGAAATAGATCGAACAATTCATCTATAATATCTAGCATTTAAGCTCATAAATCAATATCTAATACTGCTAAGCTCATAAATCAATATCTAATACTACCTTTTTATGTGACACCTTAACTCCATCTTTTTTCGTTGTGTAACGGTTCATTAATGGCAAGGTTGGCTTGGTGTTTTGAGGTGGTTATTACACCCTTCATGATCCTGTATTCGTAGGTTGGTTAACGTTAATAATTACCTCAAAGTATGCTGTGCCGGTGCGAGAGATACTTGATGGTGGTATGGCTTTGAAGAAATTATATAAGTAGAGCACACTTAATATAACTGTAAGCTCTTATAAGGTGCCTGTTTTGATACCCTGACCTTATGGATATAACTAAATAGAGTGGTAATGCCCTTATAGGAGTGTCGTCAAATGTACAGAAAGTATTCACGAGAATTTACACAAGGTGCTGTAAAGCAGTTATTTTCACCACAAAAGGAGTTTATGTATGTTTGGGATGTTTAAAAAAGACCCAGCAAAAAAGCTACAAAAGCAGTATGAAAAACTATTGTTTGATGCAATGCAGCTTCAACGCAAGGGCGACATCATGGGATACTCTATGACAACGCAAGAAGCTGAGAAAATACGTGAGCAGATAGTAGCTTTAAAAGACTGACCTACCTTGGCCTGGTGTTGATAAGCACAAGTAATTTGACAAGGTCATATAGGAAGACTTTTAATGCTTGAAGTAAATAGTAAACACCAGCACAACTTGATTGGCAGCATACTCATGGTCGTGTCCATGGCGACCTTCTCTGTGGAAGATTCATGCATAAAAATGGCTGCTCAAACTCTGCCTATTGGACAAATTCTTATGCTTTTTGGGGCTGGGGGCGCTGTTTTTTACTGGCTTTGTCAAGCTTAATAACCAACCTTTATTTCCTAAAGAGATGTTACCTAAGCCCATGCGTATCCGCGTGATATTTGAGATTACAGGGCGCCTATCTTACATGCTCGCTATTGCATTGACGCCTTTGTCGTCTGCAACTGTAATCCTACAGGCCACCCCCGTAGTAGTTGTAGCTGGGGCAGCTTTGGTGTTTGGTGAAAAAGTGGGTCTGCAACGCTGGGGGCTATTTTAGTGGGATTACTTGGCGTGTATGGTTTTCTATCCTTAATTGTGGCAGGTGCAGTCTTTTCTGTGTGGGAGGGAAGCGCACTGGTATTAGTTGATCCTAACACTGCTTTGTATGTTACTGGCGCTATATTTTCTGGGGTCATAGCCTATGCCGCATTTTCCTTGGCAGAACCCATCTTCGTATCACGCCAAGACGCGTACTCCATTAACTTCCGTGTATTGATGCCATCAACTTTTTGTTTTCCGAAATAAGGAATAAGGTAGTTTTTAATGACGCGTATGTAGTCTTTATAAACGACTTTTCCACCACCAGCATCAAGTTCATCACGCATACGAGTGACGGCATAACGAGCAACATTGCCAAACTTGCGTGTGTTCTGCGGGAGATTGTTTTTTCGCGTTCGCCAGCACCGTAGTACAACTTGAATGCGATATCTTCTGCTTCTGCTTGATCGTCAGTGCCAGTGCTTTGACGATACCATTCACCATTGTCTAACTTGTAGCGACATTGCCAAAGCGGACTTTTAGGTCGTTTATAAATGGACAGTTTGTTGGGTCGCCGGTTGATGCTAGACACTGGTTAGTACCAATTGATTGGAGTAAAGTCAGTGTAATGCTGGTGGGGAAAATGGTCAACGCGTTAGGTCAGTGTGCTAACTTGCCGCATCAAATTGAATTGAAAAATCGCACATAAGGATACAAAGATGGAATTAGAGAAACATAATAAAGAGATTGAAGACAATTTCAAAGCATGGGCTCTTGGTATTTATTGGTTCTATATAATAGCAACTATCCTCAGTTTTATTACAGTAGGTTTTTTTGCACTCGTAGCATTTTTTGGCTACATAGCATCAGTGATGGTCGCTTTTCATCAGAAAAAATCTAGTGGGGGGACCATTTATCAAAGCCATTTCGAAAATTATATAGCCATTCTGTGGCTCCCATTAAGGTTTTTTCTCGTATTAGGAGTTTTAGCGGCTATAGTGGGGCTAGCAAGCATGGCGGTAGAAGAGTTCGAAGCTGTTTTAGTTTTTCTCGGTGGGGTGGGCATTGTCGGTCTAATAGTATGGATATTTTGGTCAATATGGAGAGTGGTTAAAGGTATTTTGCAAGTTAAGGATGGTCTAGCATATAACAATGTCGTTGTTAAAATAGATCATTTGACAAAAATTGAGCGAAATAAATACCAAATAGACTTGGGTGAAATAGGAGGCAAAGATAAAAGTAGTGACAGCGACTCCTATAAAGATGATTCTGAAGAAAAATCGACCTGGCAAGAAGAAGAGCAAAATAATAGGGTGGTAAAAAATGAAATTGACAGTAATGCCTCCAAAATTGACGCTCTTCACAAAGGAGGGGTTCTTTCTGATACTGAATATGCTGCTGCAAAAAGCCGCATTGCGATCGAAAATGACCCTCATTTAATAGAACTTGGAATTCTGCACAAAAAAGGTGTTCTCTCAGATGCAGATTACGAAGCCGCAAAAAATCGTATAGTGTCTGAACTTGGAGGCTAATGTGGTAAGAAAAACTAATATATGATTTATACATTTTCAGCATTAGGCGGCATTAGTAGTTGATATTTTCCGCTTTCGTAGGGACTCATATTAATCGGCACTTTTCTAAAAGTGCGCTACCAAATCATATATTTATATTGGAGATGTTGAAATGGAAGCGTTAGGTGTTATGGGTTTTGTTTTCGGTATGATGGGAATGGTGGCTTTTGTGAGAACACAAAAATTGATTAAAACACTAAAGGAAAGTGGTGTTTTAGATAAGGACTATAAGAGCGAATAGCGGTCAATACAACAGTCAAAGTGTGCTACGAGTGTGCTATGTAAATAAATCACAACTTTCGAGAAGTTAGGGTATTTTAGCGACAAGATAGAAGGAGGCTGTGAGATTGTTAATCAGCTTTGTGATGGGTAGTTAGCCTGTAAGCCGCCCTAACACTGAGCTAAGGAATCGCTCACCCTTTGGGGTCATACGTATGATCTTCTCATTACGTTTAATAGGGTTTTCGTAAGTCTCTACAAGACCAGTGCCTTCTTTACGATGTCTATTGATCGTAGTGTGAGCTAGGATGTTACCGCTAGCAGATGAGCTAGTAGTATGCAGCTTCCCTGCAATCTGACGCACTGTTGCTTGGTCGTTCTCTTCTTGCAGTACCTTAGTGTACAGGAATGCTAAAAGAGTCTGTGTGGGCATATCAGCGTCTAGGGTTCTGAATTGTTCTATGCAGTCTATAAGAACACTAAGGCTCTTATATTGTACTGTTGTTAAGCTGGCTGTTGTCATTACTAGTTACCTCGTGGGTGCAGGGCCGTTATGCTCGTTAACAAGCTGGTCGAATCCCATAGCAATTGCTTTATTTTCTACGTAGCAACCACCTTTGCTGGCAAGTCTAGGCATTACGTCAGCAAACATACCCCAAAAGGCTATGTGCCAAGGGAAGTATTGCTGCCATTGCTCAGCCTTTGTTCTAAGCTTGTTAATGTAGGTCAGGGTACCCACGTCATATAACCTCGTCTAGTTTAGGTGGTGGTCTTAAACACAGTTCTAGCTCGTATACGAGTATTCGTACACTCACTTCTTCCAGTGTCCAATGCCAACTATTTAAATCCCACTTAATTGAGGGCTTTTTATTGCTTATAGATAAGTATCCCGATAAAGATTATTGTGATGCCACGCAACAACGGTTGCCATATCTGCGATATGCCAAATTAGTTGATTCTATAACTCTGTGTTATTAGTAGTGGTAGTTATGCCAACAAGGAGCGTTCCCAATGCCGTTTTTTTCTCTCCAAGCACTGATCAAACCATCAAAGACCAGACATCTTAGAAACTTAATTGCGTTAAGTGTCCTGTTGACGCCTATGTATTCATTA
>Ga0308018_10001690_pt1 | contig 10206 bp, 9 predicted proteins | sample Neamet282_FD_203130 | JGI IMG/M metagenome (GOLD analysis project Ga0308018, IMG submission 203130) | Marine microbial communities from water near the shore, Antarctic Ocean - #282 | ecosystem: Environmental > Aquatic > Marine > Unclassified | place: Southern Ocean | collected 2014-10-01
ACGACGCTCTTCCGATTGGATATCTAGGGATGATAGTAGGAATTGCAATATGGACTTGGACTGTATTTGCTCGATCTAAAAACCTTGAAGCACGTATTTATGCCATTGAAACAAGTTTGGGCAAAGAAGACATTGAAGCGGATAGCATTGCAGCGAAATCTGCAATAAATGAAGAAAACTAAGCCACAGGTTGAAAGCAGGTAAATCAACCCAAGACTGGAGAGGAGTATTATGGCGGAAGGACTCGGTGGTGATTTTTGTCTAGTCTGTGGTTCTGAAACCACTCTCTTCAGCAACCGAATGTGTGAAGAATGCACCCGTAAAAGAGTCAAATTGGTTGAAGTTCCAGAAAATGTTCCATGGGTACGTTGTGCTCGTTGTGGAATTGTAGAAATTCAAGGAAAATGGATATTCATCAGTGAAGAGGATATCTGGAATGAATTGATACAGCGCCATGTAGGATTTCACAAAGGCGCTGAAAATATAGGACTTGCATTTGATTCTCGAACAATATCCGATAGACACACATTATTATATTTGCAAGTTGAAGGTGTAATCGATGAATTATTGTATAAAGAAGAGCATACAATGCGCGCAAGAATGGCTAATGGTGTCTGTTTAACTTGCACAAGACAAGCCGGTAATTACTTTGAAGCAACTGTTCAAGTCCGTTCATCTGGAAGAAGATTATCTGATGCAGAATTCAAAGTTTTAAGAGCATCACTAGATGTTGTAATTGAGAACTTAAGCGATGACCCGATGTTCTTCATAACAAGTGAAGGAGCGGTTACTGGAGGATATGACGTAGTGCTAGGCAGTAAAGGATTAGCACGCTCATGGGGCCGCCATATGGCCTCCAATTTCGGTGGACACATCAGTGAATCTAATTCCACCGTAGGCAGAAAAGATGGAATTGACGTGACCCGCTTAACCCTATTATATCGCAAACCAGGATATGATTTAGGAGATGTCGTAAAGTGGAAAGATAATTTTTGGCGACCTGCTTCTTGGTCCAAAGATGGTGCGGTAATGGAAAGAATAGACCGACGTGAGAGAACTGGTGCTTCTTGGAGAGATTTAGAACATTCAAAGGTTGTCTGTCAAATGAAGGATTTCGTTTCAGTGGAATTAATCACTGAAGATTCATCTGTTGGAGAATTCCTTAGCCCAGAAACTTGGCAAATGACTCCAGTTAGATTACCTTGGGATTACAAAGGGGATAAGAAATTATTACTTGCAAGAGTCGATGATGAGTGGATGGCACTACAACATCTCGGAATTGACTCCTCCAGATTCGATGAGTTTCAACTAAAGGAGGATTGAAAAATGCAAGATAATCCCTCTGAGGATAACGCAGCGGCAAGCATCATTGAATTGGCTGAGTCATTAGATGGTCAAGGAATGATCGGCTTCACTCGTTCATTTGTCGATGATCTGCGCAAAGGTTTGGCATCTGTTAACACAGAATTAATGCCATGGTTGAAAGATATTAAATCAACAAAATGGCATGGCGCTCTATTTTTAGGAATGGGCGGTTCTGCTGCAGGTGGTGATTTCATTGCCAGTCTATCTCTAAAACATGGCAGTTTACCAATCAAAACAATTCGCGATTATTCACTACCTGCATGGTGGAATAAATCTTGGCTAGTGGTAGCAACAAGCCATAGTGGGAATACCGAAGAAACACTTTCCGCCTGTGAAGCGGCTTTGAAGGCAGGTGCAACTGCCATCGTAATTTCAACTGGTGGTGAATTATCTGGTCTATGCGAGTTATATCCTAAATGCCACCTTATCTCCAGTATTGGAGGACAACCACCGCGTACTGCTTTTGGACATATATTTGCAAGACAATTGGCATTGATGAGAGTTATTGGAGGACTGCCACAACCATTTGATGGAGAAGATGAAGCGATGTTGAATCGGTTACAATTGGCTATTGATGGATTTGATATTCTCAAAGACCCTGAAGGTGACTTGGTCCAATTGGCAATGGCCATGGTAGACCGTCCTATCAGTATTCTAGGTCCTAACGAACTATCTCCTGCATTGACTCGATTCAAGAATCAATTAAATGAAAACAGTGCTAGATTTGTACGAATTGGAACTGTTCCTGAAATGAATCATAACGAGAGTGTTGCATGGGGGGGCGTTGGTAATACTCAGGACCCTGATGCTGAGCAACACGTAATCTTACTACTAGCTTGGCAAGGAATTCACCCACGTGTATCACATAGGATGGATTGGATGGTATCTCATTTCGCTACAGACTTTGCTTGGAGAATTGACGGTGAAGGGAAAACATTGCTTGAATCGTTGTTATATCTATGCATCTTAATGGATTGGATCTCAATTTCTCTGGCCTTTTTGCACGGAAAAGACCCTGCTGAAATTAAACCAATTATTGCATTGAAGGATTTTCTTGCCACTAAAACTGGAAAGTAATCAATATATGTTCCCCAGTATCAAACGTGGGTCTGGGAATTGTTGTAATGCCTGTTGACGATTTTCTCTAGCCACAACACCCTCCAAATCGAATGTTGTTGGCTCTATCAGTGAAATTTGAATATGTAAATGTGGCTCCCAGCCTCCGTTTTCAGATTTATTGCCGATGCGAGCTAATAATTGTCCACCACGGACCTCTTGCCCGAGTTCTAATCCTTCAAGACTCTCGCTGGCAAGATGGCCATGTAAAACCCAAATTGTTGTCACTGGATTCATCTGTTGGGAACCTACATGACTTGCTAATGAGACTTGATGTTGAGTAATTATTGTAGGTCCGTAGGAGCCTTCTTCAGAATTGATTCCAAAGGAATGAATTATTCCATCAGTGAAGGCAAATACCTCTGTTTGTTGTGGCCCTCCAATATCAATTCCAACATGTAAATCACGATTACCTGAAAATAGTTGTTGCTCATACATCCCAGGTCGCACTTCATCATAACGACCGATTTGATAATCAAATGGGCACTGCCATGAAGTGTCAACCCCTCTTGTGAAGTCAAAAACCCAATATTGCTCTGGTAAGTTGACGACCGCATGAAATCCATTTGGTGGTTGGACCATACCCCTGCGAAGTAGTGATTTCATATGATGATTGGCGAAGAGGTCAAAACCCGTCACTAGAGGGAGCAACTATGTTGCTCACTGTGGCTCTCATCGTAGTAGTGAGCATATTGCCAGGGTTTGCACTTGCAAGAATACTAGATGCTAGTTCCGATCGCTTTCGTAAAATATTATTAGCACCAGCACTAGGGTTATTACTGATTTACGGAATCAATGGATTGTTATTATTGCTAAATATATGGTCTGTATTTTCTACATCATTATTTTTGATAATTATCAACACAGCATCTGTGTTGCACATAAAATCCACCAGTGATGGCAAATTATCACCATGGAGAATCTTAGAATCGGCAATGGAAGATGATCTAAACTCATTATCGGATAAAGAAATTGGCGATGAGGTTGCTGCTCAAAAATGGATTCAGGCAAATAGAGTAAATTGGAAAACTATTATCGCATTTATTATTTGTTTTAGCGTCCTCTTGATCCCAATGATTCAAGACCTTCCATTCGGAGTTGACTGGATTGGTTTCTCGGTCCTAAGTGGCCAAGTTGGCCTCACTGGCAGTTTGGATCTGACTGGAACAAACCTCGGATATTGGACATATCCTCCCGCTTATCCAGCATTATCCGCATTCATCGCCAACGTATTAGATATTGATTCTGCTGTCGCAGTTTTTGAGTTAGGCCATTACTCATTATTCGCAATAATGCTGGGAATATGGGGCGCAATGGACCGTAATGGCGCAGGTGTTGAATCTATTTTTGCAATGGTATTGGGCTTGGGTATTTTCGCAAAAACATTTGATTCCGGATACCCAACTATAGCAAGTCTGTTAGGATTAGTTGTTGGATTGCTAGTTCTTTTGAGACAAACTTCAAGCGATGTCAAATATCATACTAGAGCATTTATTATCACAGTAATATGTGTAGCATTAATACATCCAACTGGTGCAATTTATCTCGGATTGCTAATGCTCTCACATATCATTATTGGATTGACTACAAATGAATCATTGGGTAATAGCGTTAGAAAGGTATTGATTGTAAGTTCAATATTATTGCTAATCGCAGCGGCAATCGCTCTGTTAATTATCGCCCCGAGAATGTTAGAATCGGCAGTATTTGCTGAGTATGGATGGCAAGGTGGAAGGCCGCTATTGTTTTACAACGGATTGTTGTTAGTAGTTGGGTTACTTGCAGCGTATCATTTGCGCAATAATCTTGAGGGCCGTATCTTGACTAGTTGGATTGGTTTGCTTTGGCTATTAACTGGAATTCATCTCATCGAAGGTTTTGATAAATTACCTGTTTTATCATTGCTCTCCTACACATTATACTCGATGAGCATCCATGCATTCCACATTCCATTGGCTGCACTGGTTGCTCTTTGGCTAAGTCCTACTACAAACTTGAGAATAGAAGGTGGCGGCAATAGAATCCTAACTCATGGATGGGATCCCCATCTTAACCAAAGAGTTGTTTTCTCAATTATTGTTGTAATAATGTTGGCCTTTTTTTCAGGATTGGCAATGATGATAGAAATGTCACAGCATGATGAATTACGGCCAATTAGTAATTCGGATTTAGAACTTAGAGAATCATTAATGGATTTGCCTGCTGGAAGTATTGTTTACTCCGAAAACACACATTGGGGTCATTTATGGGACGTGCCACCTCATATCCAATTAACCAGCATACCAACTTTAGGATTGGTAGAATTACAATCTTCAATCCAAGCAGAAGCTACAACTGCAATCAAGTTAGATGATGTTGATTCCCTTTCGAGGTTGGCGATAACACATGCTATTACCTCGCCTAGAGGAGTAATGCAATTCTATCTGGCAGAATCTGAATATTGGAATCTGATAGAGAATATTGATTCGAGTAAAATGTGGCAACTGATGCCCGAGGGCAATCAGTCAAAAAGTAGTTTTATCGCAATAAATGAGCAACATTGTATCACTTCATGTCAGCAAAGAACCGATACATGGGCATCTCAAAAATTCCTAAATCCAATCGCAGTAAATCAAAAAAGAATATTTATTCAAGAAGGAATTGATTTGGAACTAGAAATTACAGATGGATTTTCTAATGTAGAAAGTAATTCAACTACGATATGCGTCTTAATAGAAAGAATCGGTGATGTAGACTCTGCGATAACAACCTTACAACAAGGACTAATTGAAAACCAAAACACATTGCAGCAAGGAAGCGGTTTTATTGAAGATTGTTTTTACATTGAAAACACCCAACTACCCTTCAATCTCAATTATTCAATAACGTGGGATGATTCTACTTCGTCAAAGATGTGGGTAAATCCTACTGGACTCAGTGGTAGAGGAGATGTTGTTTTCGACCATTCCGGTTTAATCTTGCACTGGGTTGAACTAATAGATTGAGGCTAAAATAAGCGAAGGCATCAAAACCAATTAACATTCAACCAGTATATATGCCACACCTAACAGTGATGCTCCCCGCTATTGATGAAGCGGAAGGTGTGGCAGAAGTTATTCCAAGAATACCTCATTCCGAGTTAGAAGAAATGGGCTGGGATGTTTCAATAATGGTAGTTGATGGTGGCAGTTCAGATGATACTGTGAAAATCTCCAAAGCGCTCGGTGCTGAAGTCATTCGGCAACAAGGAACAGGCAAAGGTGCAGCAATGCGCTTGGGATTTTTGCATTTTTTGAAATCAAACAGTGACAGTTTGGTGATGTTAGATTGTGATGGGACCTATCACCCTGAACAAATTGTTGATTTCGTCAAACTCTTACAGCATGAGGAAATTGTCGTCGGTGACCGTTTGCGAGGCAGGATTGATGACGGTGCTATGACTCGGTTTAATTATTTAGGAAATCATCTGTTAACTTGGTTTGCAACAATGTTATTCGGAGTCGGAACCAATGACCTATGTTCTGGATTTTGGGCATTCAATAGAGACTCATTGAGCAAATTAAAGTTGAATAGCATGAAATTTGAGATCGAAGCAGAGATGTTCACCTCTTGTGCTGTTGAAGGAATCAAGATTTCATTTGTCCCTATCAGATACTCAAAACGACTTGGAGAAGCAAAACTTGGAAGCGTACCTGATGGGTGGATTATTCTGCGCAAATTATTAGTTCGCAAAATATTTCCAACCCCGGTAGAACAAAGATTAGGTGAAGGGAATTTGGCTATTAAGAACTAAATCCACTTTACAAACAGTCAAAGACAGCAATTCATTGGCTTATCTATGGCAAAGCGTCTATGTGCGGTACTAGGCGCCAGTGGAATCGTTAGTCAAAGACTACAGCAGCGATTGGTTAACCACCCTTGGTTTGAATTGGCTGCAGTCTGTGGTGGTCCTGATACCGCAGGAAAGGCCTTGCATACTATCGACTGGAAACTAGAACAAAAAAGGCCAAATATGCCAGATATTACTGTTTTAGATTTGGCCGATTCAAAAATATCTAATACATTACTTGACCTTGGAGTTAGCATTGTATTCTCTGCAATCCCTAGCGAGATAGCGCAAGATGTTGAGCCGATGTTAGCAGAATCTGGATTTGCAGTATTCTCTAATGCCAGTTCATATCGACGCGTTGATGGCATTCCATTGGTAATTGCAGAAATCAATCCTGAACATATGGAACATTTCGCTGTTGATGGTTTGCCAATGGTTTGTTCAACCAATTGTACATTGATTCCAATGGCAATGCCACTAGCTCCGCTCAGTAAGTTATTGGGGATAAAATCGGTTACTATGCGCAGTGAACAGGCCCTTTCAGGAGCCGGATGGAGATTATTATTCGACCAAAATGCACTGGCTGGAATTGTTGACCCTGAGATACCAGATGAAGCAACAAAGACTGCCAGCGAACTTCGCTATGTATTCGGAAAAACAAGCGATCAACCCTCACGTAAAAATCCAAAATCTTCTGTCCACATTACAAATGCCTCCATCGACACAGATATCAAGTGCCGAAGAGTTTCAAGAAAAGATGGACATCAGGTATTTGTGACTGTTAAATTATTGAATCCAACTACTGTTTCCGAAGTAAAACTGTTGATGTCAACTTTCCACTCAGCCCCGCAATTGCTTAATTTACCAAGTGCGCCGACTAACCCTATCCAATTGGTTGAGCAAATTGACACTACTGCGCACCTTTGGGCAGATGGTGAAAACTTCCCCCAAGATGTTGAACCGAGTAATAACCTAAGGGCGGGAATGGCGGTAACTGTGGGTAATATTGAATTGATAAAGCCAGATTTATTATCGTTTGAAGCGTACTCTCATAACACCATTAGAGGTGCTGCTGGTGGAGTTGTTTTGTTGGCTGAATTCGCCTTGAGCGAAGGTTATCTCGACTAACTGCTGCGACACTATTGCTAAAGGATGGGCCCTACTCCTACACATTGGTGCGACATGGGAATCACAGCGTTAATTCCAGATATGACTATTGGTCAACTCATTGTAGAAGCTGAACAACGATGGGGCGAAATGTGGGACGACCAAGCCACAAGGATGAAAATCTTACTGATTCTGCCACGAAAACAACGCAAATTAATGGAACTTCACGGCGATATGGTTGAGCACGGACAACCTGTTATCACCGTATTCCATCGACCACGAGCAGAGGCTAAATTATTAGAGGACCAAGGATTTGATCCGAGAGATGCTTCTTTCCAATTCGTAGATTTGGCAACGCCGGATATGGGTCCTTGGTTACAGCAATTGATAACCAGTGAAGGATGGTTGCGCGGAACCATAGAAATTAGTTCCATTCCTTTCTCCATGGGTTTGCCTAATCAAAGACCATTTGAAACCGAGATGATGTTATGCTTTAGGCATCCTTCACTTGCACAGATTGAAACTTATTATTTGCCATTCCCACCTTCTAGTATTCCTGGAAAGTGTTTCGTTTCTTTGCCACGTCGCCAAGCCGCAGAAATGGCTAGGCAGCAGGCTGAAGTTTTAGGAATCGGCCGTTTACAGAAAAAGGTCAATATCACAACTGTTGAACCTACTGTTGCTCAAAGTGTTGAGGCTCCTGCCCCTGCCCCTGCTCCTGTAGCAATAGAAGTTGAATCCAATATGCAGTCTGTAACCGATGGATTTGGCCAAGAAGTAATGGCTAGCGTTGTTGAAGAAGTTGCAGCAAATGATGACCTCGCATTTGTTCCTCTACCAGGTGCAGCCCCTGCCGCACCTGTTGCAGATAATGTTGTAGAAAATTCAACTCTTGAATCATCATTTAATGAACCTCAATCTTCTACTGACGACAATAGTGTCAGCCTTCCACAACCTGAAGTTGAGGAATTGCCTGAAATGTCTGATGTTGAAATCGAATTTAGAGAATTGGTAACTGGCCTAATGGCAGCAGGCGTAGACCCTACTGAAATGATGAATGACCCAAGGTGGGAAGAACTCAGCGAAAGAGCATTGGCAATTGGATTTGAAACATGGCCTGTTTTCTTACAATTGACCGCTATGGGATGAATAGATTCAAAATGGGCGAGCCACTGCAATTGAATGAGGGAGTGAAATGGGTTTCTGTATCAACTGTGGACAACAACACCAAGATGGTATTCGTTTCTGCAGATTTTGTGGTAACCAACAGCCAGGAGAGCAACTCCTTGCTCGCCTTCGTTCTGAGGCTGAACAAATTCATTACCAGCGACTTGCCGCTGGCCAAAACCAAAATCAAACTCAAAACCAAAACCAAACTCAAAACCAAAACCAACAATTCCGTCAACCACGTTGGTGAGTAAAATGATGCGGCCAAAACATCTGGCCATTGAATTATCAAAATTGATTCCTCATCCATGTTCAAATGTTGAACTTGAGCAATACGCCACAGAAGGCGACTTAGCATCCTATTGGATGTTAGGCGTCGACCAATTGGACAATGTTGTCGGAAAGCATGTATTGGACTTATGTGCAGGAAATGGAATCTTGGGTTTGGGCTGTCTTTTCATTGGAGCAGGACATGTCACAATGGTCGAAGCAGACCCACTTGCTGCTGAAGTTGCGAGAAAAAATTGTCATAATTTGAAATCTAAATTTTCTGCATCAACAACTGTAATTGAAGCATTTGTAGGTATTGATGAGATCGATGTTTCCGATGTCGACATTATCGTAATGAATCCACCATGGGGAGTTCAAAGTAAACGGGCTGACCGTGCAATATTACAATATGCATTTGGCCAAGATGTTGAATCTATTCACGTCTTACATTCTGCAAAAGCAACCCACTTAGAATCTCTTGCAAAAGAGCACGGTTGGGAGGTTGAGGGTATATTAGAAAGTAGATTCCGCCTACCTCCAACCTATTCGCACCACTCCAAAGGCAAGGCTTTCACCGAGATTATTTGTTGGAGGTTTCATCGACCTGGTGATTCCAAAATACCCATTGAAGAGGATGATGAGACCGAATGATATCAGTCCTCAATATTACATTTTTGTCAAGGTCATAACTCCATAGCGATGAGAGAGTTTGAAAAGGGGCGGGCTACCCCCCAACATTAGAGCGATACGATTTGAGTCCCTTATCGGGCCAAGTCTGCTCAAGGAATGATAAAAAATGACGGCGAGCCTCGTCACCCCGGGAATGAAAGTGTCAACTACCTCAGAATGCGAGGCTGGTGAAGGCACTATTGAAAGAGATGGAACGATTATTTCCACTGTGATTGGACAATTTTCAATCGCTGAGGGCATCGGTTCAGTCGCAGCCACTAAGATGGTTAACAGTGTCAGCATTGGTGATACTGTTATTTGTGAAATCACTCGATTGAATGAGAAGAATGGGGAAGCACAAATCCTCGTCATTGAAGGTCAAACTGGTAGCATAATTCCTGACCAATTATATGGTCAATTCCGAGTCACAGATTTGGTTGACCGCTATATGCATCAAACAAGTGATGCAGTTCGTCGCAGAGATATCTGCCGTGCAGAGGTCAAACAGGTTTCACCTGTGGTCAGTATCAACTTTAGAGATAGAGATGATTGCGGAGTATTACACGCTATATGCCCACCTTGTGGAAATATATTAATCGCAGAACTGAATGGAGATTGGAATGTAAAGTGTCCAAATTGTGACTATCAATCTTTCAGAGCATTAGCAGATAACTTTGCTGCTGGATGGGCTGAACTTGACAAAG
>Ga0308018_10001696_pt1 | contig 10169 bp, 8 predicted proteins | sample Neamet282_FD_203130 | JGI IMG/M metagenome (GOLD analysis project Ga0308018, IMG submission 203130) | Marine microbial communities from water near the shore, Antarctic Ocean - #282 | ecosystem: Environmental > Aquatic > Marine > Unclassified | place: Southern Ocean | collected 2014-10-01
GTCGGGAGGTCGTCGACGGTGCCCGCGATCACGAGACGCAACGTCCCGACGACCAGCGAGTCCCCAATCGAGACCCTGAGTTGCGTCAGCACAGCAGGATCCACGAGAACCTTGCCGGGCTCCAGGTGCGCGCCCCAGACACCGGCAGGTTCCGTCGCGACGTCGCCGTAGTACGGATACCCCTGGTCAAGCGCACGGACCTGAAGAAGGCGCACGACATCACTGGTGGGCGCCAGGATCATCGACGAGGCCGTCGTGACCCGAGCCGACTCCACTCCTTCGTCACGGAGGGAGTCGATAACAGCCTGAATCTCCGGTCCGATCGGCTTGTCATCCGCGAAGCGAGCGTTCGCCCCCATAAGGACGTCCGCCTCCTCCTGAACCGACCGGGAAAAGTCGTCGCGGAATGAATGAATCGAAACGAGCGCAGCGACGCCCAGCGTGATCGAGGCCATGTAGACGCCGACACGACGAAACCCGTATCGACTCTCCCGCAAAGCCAACTTCAGGGCGAACCCTGGGCGAAGAGGTGCCCTCACAGGGTCCCGGGTCGGTCAGAAGCGACCCGGCCACCGGCGAGGCCCACGACGCGGTGTGCTCGCTCAGCGAGGCTGAGGTCATGCGTCACCAGCACAAGAGTGGTGTAAGCCTCGCGATTCAGCTCTTCGAGCATCTCAACGATGGAAGCGCCCGTCTCGCGATCCAGATTCCCGGTTGGTTCATCGGCGAAGAGAATCTTCGGGCGATTCGCAAAAGCTCGGGCGAGCGCGACACGTTGTTGTTCTCCGCCCGAGAGCTGAGCCGGATAGTGGTCGAGCCGGTCACCAAGTCCGACTCTTTCGAGCAGCGCCTCAGCGCCCCCCCGGGCAGACCTGCCCTCACCGCGGAGTTCGAGGGGGACGAGCACGTTCTCGAGTGCAGTAAGCGTTGGCAGTAGATGGAAGGTCTGGAAGACAAAGCCGACGTTCTGCGACCGAAATTCAGCGCGCCCGTCCTCTGTCAGGCTGAACATGTCGACCCCATCGAGAACGACCCGGCCCCCGCTCGGCTCGTCGAGTCCTGCGAGCAGGCCAAGTAATGTCGTCTTCCCGCTACCAGACGGCCCCACCACCGAAACGAACGACTCTGCCTCGATCTGGAGATCTAGTGAACGCAGTACGGGTAGAGGTCTGCCGCCGCTGGTGTAGGTTTTCTCAAGTCCCTCGGCAACGATCATCATGAAAAGCGCTCTCTACTCCATTCTGGCACTGTCGCTCGCCGCATGCACGGCGACGGATACGGTACCGTCTTCGGGCGAACCCGGGCTCGATTCCGCTATGGTGGTCGACCCTTCGACGATGGTTCCATCGGATGATCGCCCGACCGTCGTCTTCCTTGGCACCAGCCTCACTGCGGGCCTTGGCCTGGAGCGCGCCGCCGACACCTACGTTTCCGTACTCGCCGCGATGGCAGACTCTGCAGGAAAGCCATTTCGAGCGCTAAATGCAGGCGTGTCCGGAGAGACGAGCGCAGGAGGGTTGAGGCGACTCGACTGGATATTGCGAGAGCCATTTGACGTCCTGTTCCTCGAGCTCGGTGCCAACGATGGACTTCGAGGGCAGGACCCGCGTGCCCTGGCGTCGAATCTGACCGGGATCATTCGGAGGACTCGCACCCGTTACCCTGATGTACGCGTGGTCGTCGCTGGCATGGAGGCTCCACCCAATCTGGGCGACCTCTACACTTCGGCTTTCCGCAGTGTGTTCCGTGCTGTTGCCGAGTCAGAGGAGACTGATCTCATCCCATTCCTGCTCGATGGCGTGGCTGGCATCCCGGAACTCAACCAGGCGGACCGAATTCATCCGACGACCGAAGGACACAGGCGCACCGCGGCGAATGCGTGGCCAGTGCTCGAGGCCGTTCTAGACGGTGTGGAGAAAGAGGGAGCATGATCAAACGACTGTTCGTGGGCGTCTTCGGAGGACTCTTCGGGCCCGGCACCATCGTCCTTGGCGGTATTTCGATTTTGCTCTGTACTCTCCTCGTCGTCGGATTCTTCCTGCCGACGAATTGGTCGGCGAGTGTGGAGACGCGGCTGGACGCCACTCCCGGCGAGGTCCTCCTCTTCATGGACTCACCAGAGGGCTGGCTACTCTGGACCGCCTGGCCGGACTCTACCACGCGAACCGGACCGCAACGTGGAGCCGGGACTGCCATCGTCTGGGACGATCCAGAGCTTGGTGCTGGCACCTTCCACATCGATGGAGTGTCCGAGCGAGGCGTGACCTACTCAGTCGAGGTCGCGGGCGCCGGTGACGTAGTCATGCGAACCAGTGGGACAGTCGAATTGACGACTGACGGCGCGGTAACAGTGGTGGCTTGGCGTGAAAGGGGTGATCTGGGCAGAAACCCACTCATGGGTTATTGGGCAATGGTTATGGAGCGTGCCCAGAGTCGGGAGATGGCAAAGAGCCTCACCCAGCTGGCGTCCGTAGTAGCCAAGTCCGACGGACCACCTGCTGGAGACGAGGACCCACGAGAAACGCCCGCTGACTCTTCGTCGACGGGCGCTTCCTGATCTACCGCGGGAGACGGAACCCTCCGCCCTCTATGACGACCGGTTTCGGGCCCAGTCGATGAGGTCCCGATTCGTGCTGGTCTTCTTCATTGCGCCCAGGAGATCAACCATCGCCTCCGTGGGGCCCATTCCAGCCAGCTGACGCCGCATCGCGTGAGAAACCCAGAGTTGATCGTCGTCGAGAAGGAGTTCTTCTTTCCGAGTCGCCGACCCAACGAGATCGATCGCCGGGTAGATACGCCTGTCGGCGAGATCCCTCGACAGCACCAATTCGCTGTTCCCGGTCCCTTTGAATTCCTCGAAGATCACCTGGTCCATGCGTGATCCTGTATCTACGAGCGCAGTTCCGATGATCGTCAAAGAACCACCGCCCTGGCTGGCGGCGATCTTCCGAGCGCTGCCTAGGAATCGCTTCGGTTTCTCGAGGGCGTTGGAGTCGAGACCACCTGACATCGTCCGCCCACTACCACCCTTGAGTGAGTTATAGGCTCGAGCCATACGGGTGATCGAGTCGAGAATGATGACGACATCTTCGCCCTGCTCCACCCGTCGGCGAGCACGTTCCAATGTCATCTCAGTGACCTGGACGTGACGCTCCGGAGGCCGGTCGAAGGTCGAAGCGATGACCTCACCGAACCCGCACTGCTCCATCTCCGTGACTTCCTCAGGACGTTCGTCCACGAGAAGAATCATGAGATGACACTCGGGATTGTTCTTGACGATCCCCTCTGCGACAGCCTGCATGACCATAGTCTTACCGGCCTTCGCAGGAGCGACGATCATGGCTCGCTGCCCCTTTCCGAATGGGCAGAAGAGGTCGATGACCCGGTTGGTGAACTCGGGCTCACCGCGCCAGGTGCGTCCGCACTCCAGAATCAACTGTTCGTCCGGGTGCGTTGCACTCAGGCGGCCAAACTCAGGTCGTCGGGCAGCTTCCTCAGGCGGACGGTCGTTCACCAGCGCGACGTGTGCGAGGGGCGGACTCTTGCCTGCCCGCACGGATGCCGCGACAACACCCATGAGTTCGTCGCCGATCCTCAGACCAAACTTCTGAATGACTCGCGGCGGCACATAGATATCGTCATCACTGGGGGCGTAGCCGTAATCGCGACGGCGAACGAATCCAGAACCGGATCCTAGGACCTCGAGCAACCCGAGTGGACGGGAAAGCGCCATCAGCTCGTCGGGATCTTCGGGAAGGCCCGCCATGAGCTCGGTGTCCGACGGTCCTCCGCCGTCCACGCCACGGCCGCCACCGCCGCCACCGCCACCCTCACCGCCCTTACGGCGGCGGCCTCGACGGCGGCGCTTGTTCCGTCGAGGACGATCGCCGGCCTTGGCGGATTGATTGCCGCGACCGCGTCCCCCGGAGGAGCCACCGTCAGCTGACGCACTTTCTGTGGATGAGTTTTCCGCGGGGGCAGCAGCTTCGGAAGGCGCTGAATCAGCCGGCGGAGATTCTTTTTTTTGTGCTTCTGGTGTGTCTGACACGTATACAGCCAAAGGGACGGACTGCGTCAGTTGAGCCCGAATGACTCATCGGCGCCCGTCAGTAGATGAATCCACGCTAGCTACTTCTCGCGGACTGTCCCATCAGCGGGCCGACTGGCCGCGCCGCTGCCGACCGCGATTCGCGCGTCGGCTGAACACAAGCAATGTTGGACGAAGTTCCCTGCGGATCAAGTCACAATTACTTGGAGCTGTTCGATGCATCGTACTCGGACCACCCGTCGCGGCTTTCTGGGAGCCCTTGCGGCGGCCGGCGCCGGAGCCCCGCTGCTGGCGCGTGCAGAGGCCATCGAGGCCGCTGTCCTCGACGATGGGCAGGCCTCCGGCTCCACAGTCTTTGACGCCGACGGTCGCCTATCCATCCGGAGGCTTCGCGAGCAGTACCTGCTCTCGGGTGACCTCATTTACCTGAACCACGCATCGATCGGCACCGTCCCTGCGGCAGTACATCGTGCCCACGCCGGATACCTCGAACTGTGCGAGTCCTTCCCGTCGCTATACGTCTGGGGATCCGTCTGGAGGGACGTCACGGAGACGACCCGAGGCCTCGCTGCAGATCTTCTTGGATGTGAGGCAGATGACCTCGCGATCACCCACAATACAACGGAGGGCTTCAACGTCCTGGCCCACGGTCTCCCTCTGGTCAGTGGTGACGAGGTTCTCTTCAGCTCGCTGAATCATCCAGGGGCTTCGGTGGCGTGGCGTGGCGTGGCTGCCCGCCGGGGCTTCACGGTACGGGACTTCGATTTCCCCATCCTGCGCGGTGAGGAGATGACGGTCGAAGAGGTCGTCGACCTGCACATGGCGGCGATTCGGCCAAAAACCAGAGCTTTGGTGGTGCCGCACGTCGACAACTCAATTGGACTGACCCACCCTCTGAAGGAGATCGCGGAGGCTGCGCGAGCGCGTGGGGTCGAGTTCATACTCGTGGATGGAGCCCAGTCCGCCGGAATGATCCCCGTGGATCTGGGTTCTGCCGGGGTCGATGCCTACGCCATGAGCCCACACAAATGGATTCAGGCTCCCAAGGGCACAGGACTCTTCTGGGTGGCGCCAAGCCTGCGGGACCGACTTCCGAGAATGTGGTACCGGACCGCAGGAGAACGCATCAGGGGCTCGGCGAGGAAATACGAAGATTATTCAACTCGTGCCTGGCCTGCCGTCGTGGCCCTTGGAGACGCACTCGCCTTCCAGGCCTCGATCGGCGCTGACGAGAAACAGCGCCGCTACCGGGCCTTATGGAGTCAGGTGTACGAGCGGACTCAGGCGGATCGGGCGCTGGCCTGGCGTTCGCCGGTGGATCCGGAGTTGAGGTCTGTGATTATGGCGGTGGAAGTCCGCGGTGCGGCCGCGCCAGAGGTGGGGAGTGCGCTATTGGAAGGTCACGGGGCTGTGGTTCGATCCTTCGGCGGGCCGCTGAACACGCTGCGCGTCTCGCCGAACGTGATGACCGAAGATGTTGACATCACACGATTCCTGGACGCTGCCGCGGCTCAGGGAAGCTAGGTTGCCGAGTGTCCCATTACCCGCTCCTGTGTCCAGGAATCGGGACATTCACCCACCTCCCACACCTAATGACATGTATCCCGTAACTCCCTGCCATACAGCGTTTTGTGCCACACGCAACCCCTTGGCACGCCACGTGCATTATTCTCGGGTAGATTCCAGCGAAGGAGGACACGGTGGGTAGGACAGCCCGACTAACCGCAATTATGGCCTTGATGGCGGCCTTCATTTCACTCTCGGCGAGCGCGCAAGTCAGCGTTGATTTTTCGCTTCCCGCAGGCACCCTGTTCACCGGGGTGTCCTTCGGAGTTGCTGGCCCAGTTCACGCAACCTCCTCGGTCTTCTTCGGTGCACCGTATGGTGAAGCGAACGGGCCCAAATACGGTGTGTACGGAAGCCCCAACTCCTACGGGAGCTGCTGGGACGCGTACTACATGTATTACGACCACTGCGTGGTGCAGACTTCCTATGCGCCCGTCTACTACTCGTACGGCGGCTGGGCCCGAAGCTGGTACGGCCATGCCGGCTACTACAGTCCCGGTTATTACCAGCCCAGTTACTACGCGTATGTCTCGGACCCGTGGGGTCCACGTTGGGGGCCGTTCTGGGCCTACGATCCGTGGGACTCGTACTGGAATAGCTATTGGGATGGCTCCTATGCAGGCTCCTGGTACGGCGGACGTTCCTCTTACGCAGCCACATACCATGTGCCTGCCTACTACCCGAATAGCGCTACGTACTACGCAGGGAACACTCAGTACAAGGACAGCCCGGGCACTGGCACTACAGGCCGGACCGCTCGGCACCGCACTCCCACCGCTTCACCGACCGCACCTTCCCGCACCTCAGTGGCTGCCGCGGCAAAGGCTCGCCCGCGTAGCACCACTTCAGTGAACCGGCGTGCGCCAGAAGTCGATGGCCCGGCAGGGGCCGCTCGCTCCGGGTCCGGTGCGCGACCGGCGACAGCTGGTGTGGGTTTGTCCAGGTCCGGTGGCCGCACCGGAGTGTCCGGTACCGGAACGACCGCTGGTGATCGGGCAGTTCGCACTCCAACCGTAGGCAGAAAGCCGCTTTCCGTCGCCCGGAGCAATCGCGGTGGTCCCGGCAGCCGTCCGTCAGCCGGCCTACCCCGTCGCGTGCCGACTTCAGATGGCGATGCGCGGAGCACATCAGGCACGCGAGGAAACGCGTCCAGAACCACCGGTGCCGGTAAAGGCGTCGCGCGCGCTCGTGGGACACGTGGCGGATCGCGCCCGATCTTGAATCGGCGCCCACCTGCGTCCCAGTCGGGTCAGGCCGCCCGGGCTGGATCATCGACGACCCGTTCCCGGGCGGCGGCGCGGACCACCCCTGTCCGAGAACAGGCTTCCCCGCGAGCGGGGACTTCCAGCACTCGCCCGGCTCGTGCGGGGGCCACGCCGAGCCGGGCGCCTAGCCGCACAAGGTCGTCCCCCAGGTCCAGGTCGACCCGGGCAACGACAACACGCGCTCCAGGTGCTCAGTCTGCGCCCGCTCGCGGCAGCCGTGCACGTCAGACTCCGAGCCGGCGTCCCACCCGTGTGCGCACCGTCCCCTCTCGCGGCGCGCGGAGCACACCGACCCGAGCTGCAGCCCCCAGCTCAGTTGGGAACGCTCGCTCGGCGCCCTCTAGGGCCCCTTCAGCACGCCGCACAAGCGGCTCTCCAACTGCGCGCGCGGCACCGTCCCGGCCGGCTACGGCTCCTCGGGTGGCTGCCCGCGGCGGGGGGATCGACTCGGCGTCGCAATAACCACTAGACGCCGGTCAGCGCACCCGGCTCCCGGCGACCCAGACACCGACACAGGGATTTGCGCCGACCCAGTAAGTGAGTTCTACCGGACTCTCGATGCTCCAGGCCGCAAGGTCTGCACGCATTCCAATTTCGAGCGCCCCTCGGTCTTGGTAACCAAGAACCGGCGCCGCATTTCGAGTCATCCCGATAAGCGTCTCCTCGGGAGTCAGACCAAACAGGACACTCGCCATGTTCATGGCTAGAAGAGGCGAGGCCAATGGAGACGACCCTGGGTTCAGGTCGGTGGCTACGACTATGGGCACCCCATGCTCGCGAAATGTCGAGACGGGTGGCTTTTGCGTCTCACCCAGGTAGTAAAAAGCGCCCGGGAGAAGGACCGCTGCCGTCCCAGACGCGGCCATAGACCGCGCGCCGGGGCCTGACGCGTATTCGAGGTGATCTGCCGATCGGGCACCCAGGCGCGCCGCCAGTGCAGCTCCGCCCGAGTCAGACAGTTGGTCCGCATGGAGGCGAACACCCATCCCTAGATCAGCCCCCGTTTCGAGCACCCGGGCGCACTCTGTAGAGTTGAAAGCGATCCCCTCGCAGAACGCGTCCACCCCGTCAGCCAGACCCGCACGAGCTGCCTCAGGGATCATCTCCTTACAGATCAGGTCGAGGTATCCCTCCCGATCGTAACGAAACTCCGGAGGAAGCGCGTGCGCAGCGAGCAATGTCGTCGAGACGGATACGCCTTGATCCGCCCCGGCGGTTTTTGCGGCGCGGAGCATTCGCAGCTCACTCTCGAGATCCAGCCCATAGCCGGACTTGATCTCGACACTCGTGCAGCCACTGTCGACCAGCCACCCGAGCCTGCGAGCCCCCGATGAGGCCAGTTCGCTGTCGCTGGCGCCCCTGGTGGCTGAAACTGAGGAGAGGATGCCGCCACCCGCTCGGGCGATTTCTTCGTAAGTTGCGCCGCCCAGCCTCTGTTCGAACTCGCTCGCCCGGTTGCCACCGAATACCAAATGCGTGTGCGCATCGATCAGGCCCGGCGTCAGCCACCCTCCACCCAAATCGAGCACCTCGTGTGCATCGGCGGCGATACCCTCAGGAGCGGCACTCTCAGATCCGATCCAAGAAATGCGTCCACCACTCACCGCCAGGAGGCCGTTCCGGATCGTCCCGTATGGCTCCGCCGACCCAGCTGACATTGTCGCAATGTGGCAGTTCTTGACCACGAGCTCGCTGCTGACCAAATACCCTCCTCGTTGACGCCGCGTCCGCCCTGAATCTACACTCGCTCGACATGTCCGACCTTTTTTTCGATACTGCGTTCCTTTCGGGGAGCTGGGCCCACGATGTACGCCTCACGGTGGACAGCGGTGGGTGGATTACGTCGGTTGAGTCCGAAACGACTCCCCGGGGCGCCCGGCACTTTCGAGGTATCGCTGTCCCGGGGGTTCCCAACGTCCATTCCCACGTCTTTCAGCGGGCGATGGCCGGGCTGGCAGAGCGCGGGTCTCCATCAGGCGATTCCTTCTGGTCCTGGCGGGAGCGAATGTACGGCTTCCTTCGCACACTCGACCCGGATGCAGTCGAGGTAATCGCAGGCCAGTTGTTCTCCGAACTCCTGCGGCATGGCTTCACGTCCGTGGCCGAGTTCCACTACCTCAGAAACGACGTCCTCGGCCACGCTTATGCCGATCCGGTAGAGATGGGGCGCCGTATTTTGGCGGCAGCGGAACGTGCGGGGATGGGCATCACGATGTTGCCGACCGTCTATCGAACGTCAGACTTCGGCGGCGCGGAAGCGCAGGTCAGCCAGCGCAGATTTGTGGCATCCGTGGAGGACCTGCTCGGCGATATAGCGGTTCTCGGGGCTGGCGCGAGCGCCGGCACGACTCGGATCGGTCTAGCCCTTCATTCGCTGCGGGCGGTCCCGCCCAAAGCATTAACCGTCGCAGTCGAGGCTGCACGCAGCATGGACCCGGAGCTTCCCGTACACATCCACGTGGCGGAGCAGCAGAAAGAGGTCGAACGATGCCTCGAATGGTCGGGCGCCCGGCCGGTTCAGTGGCTTCTCGATAACGCGCCGGTTGATCGGCACTGGTGCCTGATTCACGCGACCCATCTGGATGCTTCCGAGGTAGCGGGGATCGGCGCTTCGGGAGCCGTGGTCGGCCTCTGTCCGACGACGGAGGCGAATCTGGGCGACGGCATTTTCCCATTCACAGACTTTGACCACGCGCGGGGTTCCTGGGGAATCGGGACGGATTCCCACATCGGACGCAGCCCTGTGGGTGAACTCCGGACTCTCGAATATGGGCAGCGATTGACGCTCCAGAGCCGAAACGTGGCGGCTGGCCCCTACCACCGATCGACCGGGCGATCGCTTCTGGAGTCTGCGTGGAACGGTGGCGCTGCCGCATGTGGGCGAAGAATCGGACAGATCGCCCCAGGCTTCCGGGCGGACGCGGTCGTGCTGGACCCGAACCACCCGTCGCTGTGCGGCCGTTCAGGAGACGACGTCCTCGATTCCTGGGTCTTTTCCGGGGATGCCACCCCTGTGTCCGACGTCATCGTCGGGGGGCGTCAGGTGGTAGAGGCGGGACGTCACGTCCTCTCCACAGAATTGTCTAAAAGGTACCGGAGCGTGGCTCATGCCTTGGTGGGAGACAACCCGCAGCTGGCCCTGAATCTGGACGAGTAGAGCTAGATCTCTCGTCTCATCGGTATCCGGATGCCCTCTCGCTCCGCTGTCGCTTCGGCAATCGCGTATCCGGCGTCGACGTGCCGCATGACACCGGTTCCCGGATCGTTCGTCAGTACCCGCTCGAGGCGAA
>Ga0308018_10001700_pt1 | contig 10150 bp, 19 predicted proteins | sample Neamet282_FD_203130 | JGI IMG/M metagenome (GOLD analysis project Ga0308018, IMG submission 203130) | Marine microbial communities from water near the shore, Antarctic Ocean - #282 | ecosystem: Environmental > Aquatic > Marine > Unclassified | place: Southern Ocean | collected 2014-10-01
TGGATTAGCTGCCTATGATGCATATAAAAATTATCAAAACGAAGAAGGTATGATATACAACTTATTTAACGATGAATAGACGAAGTTTTATAAAAGCCCTTGGCGTATTGGCTGCAACACCGGCATTGGGAAAATATTTAAACGTATTTAAATCTGCTCCTGTGCGTGAAGGTATTGCACAAGGTAAAAGTATGGGTATGGATTTTTTTAATTCTGTTATTAAAAAAGTTATGGATGAAGGTACACAAGTTGGCGAAGCAGATAGAATAGCTACTTTTAAACACCCAGACAGAGCTGATATTTTAGTAGAAGTAGATAAAGCTAGTGGAGATACAACAGTATTGTTTGAAGCAGATTCAGGTACAAAATCTATGATGCAAAAAGTAAATACAATGGATGAATCTACAAAAGGCAAAACTGTTTCTGATATATTTGAAGCTGAAGAAGTCTATGGACCTATGGGTAGAGAAGAACAAGAAGGTATTACAGGTGGTATTACAAATTTAGAAGAATTTATTAACAAGAAAAAATTTGCCATGGGGGGCAGAGTAGAACTTGCTAGAGGCGGACTTCCTAGAGCATTACAAGCAGCACTAAAAGCTATTAAAAGTAAATTTGGTGATGACGCTATTAAAACTGTTACAGAAGAACAACCTTATGGTTTACCTTTTGCAAATATACCAACACCTGAAAAATCAATTGTTAGAAACAAAATGCAAAACTTTGGTAAGCCTGGTAAATTTGATGAAGACGGTAATATTGACTATGACTATTATGCAGACATATTAAATGATTCTGAAAACACTTTTGTTTATGGAGATGAAACCATAGAAGAATTAGAATTTATATTAAAAGAACATAATTCTGAAATGGAATATATGTATAATCAATTTAAAATGGGTAAATTAGATCCTGTGGCAGGCGACAAGTCTCCAGCTAGAAAAAGATTTTTAGAAAAAAAACTTGAAGTTATGGAAGAAAGTGGTGATAAAAGATTAATGACAAGAGATGAGATAGAAGAACTATCTACATTTGATCTTGGAACGCAAATGGATCAAATGAAAGATATAGATATCAGTCAAGGTATGATTGATTTAGATGAGATGAATTTTACTAAAAATGGTGAAGCAGCACAGATAAAATTAAAGTATCCGGGAATTTCAGATGATTTAATTAAAAAAATTTTAATTGATGATAACCCACAAAGAAAAGCTGAAGTACTAGCTACTTTAGATGAGGCTTTTAAAATGATGAATAAAGGCAAAGGCAATGATGAAATTATAGAAATATTTAAAAACACTAAAAGAACTAAACAAGCCGATGGTGGTATCATTGGTTTGACAACTAAACCAAGGCCTGCTAAGAGTAAAGCAGGTGTTGAAACATTAATTGAAAGAAGATAGAATATCCCTATGGCTACTATAGACAAATCATTACCAAATATGGATCCCGATGCATTGGGTGAAGAAATTGAAATTGAACAAGTAAAAGAAGCAGAAGTAATTGATACCCCTGAAGGACCTGTTGAAATAGACATGACTGAAGATGGTGGAGCAGAAGTTTCTTTTGACCCAAACGCTACTGAAGCAGAAAGTGTTGGTCATTTTGATAACATAGCAGAAGTTTTAGAAGATAGTGTGACAGACCCCATGGCATCCGAGCTAATGGAAAAATTTACAAATTATAAAGAAGCAAGATCAGAATGGGCTGAAAGTTATAGAGAAGGTTTAAACCTTTTAGGTTTTAAATATGTAACTAGAACAGAACCTTTTAGAGGAGCTAGTTCAGTTACTCACCCAGTATTAGCAGAAGCAGTTACACAATTTCAAGCACAAGCTTACAAAGAATTATTACCAGCAGATGGTCCTGTTAGAACTCAAATTTTAGGAGCAACTACAGTTGAAAAAGAAGAACAATCTAAAAGAGTTAAAGATTTTATGAATTATCAAATTATGGATCAAATGAAAGAGTATGAACCTGAATTTGATCAAATGTTATTTTACCTACCCCTGTCTGGTTCTACTTTTAAAAAAGTTTACTATGATGATTTACTAGGTAGAGCAGTATCTAAATTTATTCCCTCTGAAGATTTAGTTGTACCTTATAGTGCAACTTCATTAGAAGATGCAGAAGCAATTATTCATGTAATTAAAATTTCAGAGAATGATTTACGTAAACAACAGATTAATGGTTTTTATAAAGACATTGATCTTGGTGATCCTCCTGTACAACAAAATGCATTAAAAGAAAAAGAACTAGAACTAGAAGGTATTCAAGCAAACGGTTCTGCAGATATGTTTACTATTTTAGAAATGCATGTTGATTTAGATTTAGAAGGTTTTGAGGATGTTAATCCAGAAGATGGAGAACCAACAGGAATTAAATTACCTTACATTGTAACTATCGATGAAGCGAATAGTAAAATATTATCTATTAGAAGAAATTTTAAAGAAGAAGATCCATTAAAGAAAAAAATAAGTTATTTTGTACATTTTAAATTTTTACCTGGTTTAGGTTTTTATGGTTTAGGTTTAATTCACATGATCGGTGGATTATCACGTACTGCAACTGTTGCATTAAGACAATTATTAGATGCAGGAACTTTAGCTAACTTACCCGCTGGTTTTAAAACCAGAGGTGTTAGAATGAGAGACGATGCACAACCATTACAGCCTGGAGAATTTAGAGATGTAGATGTTCCTGGTGGAAATATTAAAGATCAATTTATGCAACTACCTTTTAAAGGACCAGACCAAACTTTATTACAATTAATGGGTGTAGTAGTTGATGCTGGACAAAGATTTGCGAGTATTGCTGACATGCAAGTTGGTGATGGAAATCAAGGCGCTGCAGTTGGTACAACTGTTGCTCTTCTTGAACGTGGTTCTCGTGTAATGTCTGCAATCCATAAAAGATTATATGTTGGAATGAAATCAGAATTTAAATTGTTGGCTGAAGTATTTAAAACTTACTTACCACCTGTATATCCTTATGATGTACCTGGTGCAGCTCGACAAATTAAAGTTGCCGACTTTGATGACAAGATAGATGTTCTGCCAGTTGCAGATCCAAACATTTTTTCTCAAACTCAAAGAATTTCTTTGGCACAAAGTCAATTACAACTAGCGCAATCAAATCCTCAACTACATAATCTATATCAAGCATATAGATCTATGTATGATGCGTTAGGAGTAAAAGACGTTAATGCAATTTTACCCCCACCAGCTAAACCAATTCCAATGGATCCGAGTTTAGAACATATTATGTCTTTATCTGGAAAACCTTTTCAAGCATTTGGTGGACAAGATCACAAAGCACACATTGATGCGCATTTAAGTTTCATGTCTATCTCTATGGTACAAAATAGTCCTATGGCAATGGCTGCAATGCAAAAAAATATTTTAGAACACATTAGTTTAATGGCTCAAGAGCAAGTTCAAATAGAATTTGTAGAAGAGTTACAAGAGATGCAACAAATTCAACAACAACTACAACCGTTAATGCAAAATCCTGCAGCAATGCAAGATCCTAACGCTATGCAGATGCAACAAAGAGTACAACAACTTACAAATCAAATAGAAGCAAGAAAAGCTATTCTAATTGCAGAGCTAACTATGGACTATGCTAAAGAAGAAGATAAGATTAGTAGTGAAGCGGGCGGAGATCCATTGATTAAAATTAAATCTAGAGAATTAGACTTAAAAGCTAAAGAAAATGAAGATAGAAACTCTTATAATAACAGTAGAACTGAGATAGATAAGATGAAAGCGTTAATGAATGACACACATCACGATGAAAAACTGGAACAAAACGAAGAATTGGCTAATTTAAGAGCAGATACTTCTTTAGAAAAACAAGAAATGTCTATTGCTAGTAAAAGATTCGATTTTGGTAGAAACTTTAAGAAAAATTAAGTATAATAAATCATTAAGGAGAAAATTATGAGTAAAGATTGGCAAAGAGGATCAACTTTCATGAACGACGACGTCAAGATCGAAAAAGAACTTGGTTGTGGTCCGGATGGTTATTCAACAGGCGGTAAAACTATCGAAATGACTAGTGGTACTGAATCACAGACTGTGACTGTTAAAGGAACTAAAGCAATGAGAGCTGGCAAAAAACCTGTAAAAGCTACTTGGTACTAATATGTGGATCTCGGCAATTAAATTAGCCGTTTCTGCTGGTAGTAAAATTTACGCTAACAAACAGAGAACGAAAATGGCTATGTCTGATGCACAGCTTATGCATGCATCTAAGATGGCCGCTGGTGAGGAAGCTTACCAAGGAAAACTTTTAGAATCTAGACAATCAGATTGGAAAGACGAATTTATTTTGATTTTACTTTCGGTGCCAATCGTAATGTTGGGATGGAGTGTCTGGTCGGATAATCCTGTACATATGGAGAAAATGGAGTTATTCTTTCTGCACTTTGGAAATTTACCAATTTGGTATCAAACAATTTTTGTAGGTGTCATTGCGAGCGTCTATGGACTTAAGGCAACAAATCTAATAAAACAAAAGTAAGGAGCAACTATTATGAGAAACGATTACGGAACAAGATCTATGTATAAAGATGGTGGTAAAACTTTAAAGGCAGTACCAGCAGCAAAGAAAAAATCACTAGGAAAACTACCTAAAAAAGTCAGAAATAAAATGGGCTTTAAAAAAGATGGTGGAAAAATAAAATAATGAAAAACTTTTTATGTTGGCCATTAGAAATTATCAGAACTGTTTATACTAAATTAGTAGATAAAGTTTTTGGTAAAAGATGTAAATGTGCAAACATAGAAACTAATCCAGTAACTATTGACGTCTGTAAAGACTGTGGAAAGGTACACAATGGCTAAACCAGGACTATACGCAAATATTCACGCTAAACGTAAACGTATCGCTGCAGGCTCAGGTGAGAGTATGAGAAAACCTGGAGCTAAAGGTGCACCAACAAAAGCTAATTTTGTAAGATCAGCTAAGACAGCTAAAAAACCTAAAAAGAAAGCGTAATGGCTAGTGCCGCATGGACACGAAAAGAAGGCAAATCTAAATCCGGTGGGTTAAACGCTAAAGGTAGAGCAAGCTATAAAGGTGGCACATTAAAAGCCCCAACAAAATCTAAAACAAGTTCTAGACGTAAATCATTCTGTGCAAGAATGGGTGGAATGAAAAAGAAATTAACTTCGGCTAAAACAGCTAGAGATCCTAACAGCAGAATAAATAAATCTCTTAGAAAATGGGACTGCTAAATGCGGGATACAAAACTCCTTGAAACTTTTTTAAAAAACAACTATAAGAAAATCAAAGAGATGAGTTTATTTAGACATTTAAAAAAAGAAGTTAATGCAGGTGCTAATGGAACTCAAGACTATATAATTAAAAAAGGTCCTAACAAAGATAAGGTGGCTAAGAAATGAAAAAACAAAAAGTTAAAAAAGTTAAAAAAGTAATTAAAGGTTTAAAGAAAGCTTCTAAATTACATGCAAGCCAAGCTAAAGTTTTAAAAAAGATAATATGAGAGAAGCCATATTAACGGCACTGGAAGATAGATATAATGCACAGATATCTGAAGCAGATGCTACACTTAAAATTTACTTAGAAAATTCTGTAGGTATTGGAGAACATCCACAACACATAGAAGAAGTAGATAAACAAATAGAAAAAATTGCAAATGCTGAAGAAAAATTAATAGTATTGCAACAATTTAAATTATAAGGAGAGAAGATGGACGATATACTAATAATAAGTAAAACACAAAAATCACTACAATTAAGACTACAAGATATAGGAGACGCTCTTTTAGCTGGAGGGGTTGACACAATGGAAAAATACCGATATCTAGTAGGACAAGCGCACGGAATACAACTAACATTACAGGATATCTCTAACCTGCTAAAACCTAAGGAGCAAAAAAATGAGCAAGGAAACATTATTGACATCGGCGATGGCAAAGGAAGTACCAAAAATTAAACTTGGACTTCAAGAAAAATACGAAGAAGAGAAAAAAACTTTACCCCCTGAAACGGAACCATTGAGTCCAGAAAATATTGGAGTTGATACAGTTGATGAATTACCTAATCCATCAGGATATAGAATTTTAGTTTTACCTTTTACACCTAAAACTAAAACAAAAGGTGGAATATTGTTTTCACAAGAAACTTTAGATAAAGCACGAATTGCAACTACTTGCGGTTATGTTTTAAAAATGGGACCATTAGCTTATAAAGATAAAGATAAGTTTGAGGAACCTTGGTGTAAAAAAGGAGAGTGGGTTATCTTTGCTCGTTATGCGGGTTCAAGATTACCAATAGAAGGTGGAGAAGTGCGAATACTTAACGATGATGAAGTTTTAGGAACTGTAAAAGATCCCGAATCTCTTCTTCATTTAATTTAACCACATAGGAGAAACTATGCCAGACGATATAAGAGCATCAGAAGAATTAATTGACGTAGGCGAAACAGTCGGAGCAGATATTAATTTAGACGACAAAGGAGAACCGGTAAAACAAGAGGAAGTTGTAGAAGAACAAATAGAAGTTGAACAAGTTCCAGAAGACAAATCTTTTGAAAACGAAAGAGAAGTTAAACTTAAAAAACCCGAAGAAGAAAAAGATGAGTTAAAAGATTATAGTGATGGTGTTCAAAAACGTATTGCTAAATTAACTCGTAAAATGAGAGAAGCAGAGAGACAAAGAGAAGAAGCTGTCACTTATGCTCAAAATGTTACTCATCAAAAAAATCAAGCAGAAAGTAGATTATCTAAATTAGATAAATCTTATGTATCTGAATTTGAAAGTAGAGTTACGACTAGTCTAGCAGCAGCAAAACTAGCTCTTAAAAATGCTATTGAATCTCAAGATGTAGAAGCACAAATCTCAGCACAAGAACAATTAGCTACATTATCTGTAGAAAATGCTAGATTAAATTCTTTAAAAGTTGCGGAACAAGATGTTGCTCCAAGACAAAAAGAAGTGAATATAAATCCACAACAAAGACAGCCACAGCAACAACAACAATCTGATCCTAGAGCTGAAGATTGGGCTTCTAAAAATAGTTGGTTTGGTAATGATTCTGCAATGACTTATACGGCTTTTGATATACATAAAAAGCTAGTAGAGGAAGAAGGATTTGATCCTAAATCTAACGAATATTATGAGGAAGTTGATTCAAGAATAAGACTTGAATTTCCACATAAGTTTGATAAGATAGCGGATACAACTACAAAAAGAGCAAGACCTGCTCAAAATGTAGCATCGGCTAATCGTTCAGCCACGACAGGACGCAAAAAGACTGTGAAACTCTCACCATCACAGGTAGCAATAGCTAAAAGATTAGGTGTGCCGCTAGAAGACTATGCGAAACAATTAAATATCACGGAAGGATTATAAGTCTATGGAAAATGAAAAAATAAAAACCTCACGTGCGAGTTCTACTAGAGCTAAGACAGCTAAAAAAACTACGTGGACTCCACCCAACTCACTTGATGCACCAGATGCGCCACATGGGTTCAGACACAGATGGATAAGAACAGAAGTTCTTGGTTTTGACGACACTAAAAACGTTGCCGGTAAACTAAGAGAAGGATGGGAGTTAGTGAGAGCTGACGAATATCCTGACATGGATTATCCAGTCATGGACACAGGTAAATACGCAGGGGTAATTGGAGTGGGTGGCCTTGTGCTAGCAAGGATAGCCGAAGAAATCGCGCAATCTCGTGAAGCATATTTTGCAAAACAAAATATGGAAAGAGATGTAGCAGTGAATAACGATTTACTTAAGGAACAGCACCCAAGCATGCCGATCAATCAAGATAGGCAATCGCGAGTAACTTTTGGTGGTACTAAAAAATAATTCTAGGACCAACAAATTAAATTAATCGTATCGACCCTTCGGGGTAGATATATAACAAGGAACAAAAAATATGGCAAACGCACAAACAGCGGGCTATGGATGCAGACAGACTATGGCAGTTGGAAATACTCCAGCTACAGGTGGTCAGTCTGAATTCTTAGTTCAAGCTTTAGCAACTAATGTTGCTATCAAAAAAGGAAGCCCTGTCGCAATGCAAACTGCAGCAGGTAACGGCTCTCTTGGATTTATCCAAGACACATCAGCACTGGCTATGACAGATGGTGTACAAGGTGGCGTAGGATGGGCACACAATAGAGCAAACACAAACAAAGTCTTAGGTGTTTTCAATGGCGCAACTTTTGTTGACGCAAACGGAAAACCTTCATGGACTAATGGTTTGAATGCAGGTCAATTGACTTCAGTTGATTACAACACGGGTAGTGCAAATATTACAGCATTTGCAAACTCTAACCCTGCACAAGAGTACACAGTAAGAGCTGACGCAGCATTAACTAATGCTAGCTTCAACGGACTGACTAACAATGGTTTCAACTTAAATTCAGTTGGTGCAGGCGTAAATGGTCAATCTGATTCTACTTTAGATTTAAGTGGAGTTGCAGTTACTGGCGTAGCTAACTATATGTGGAAAATTGTAAGATCAGCAAATGTTATGGATCAGTCAGACGTTACAGTCGCTGGTGCAGATCTTATCGTTGTTATTAACCCTCAAGCAAGCGCGTACTTGAACTAACCCTAAATAGGAGAATATAAACATGGCAATATCAAGAGCACAACTAGTTAAAGAACTAGAGCCAGGTCTAAATGCACTATTTGGACTTGAGTACAGACAATATGCAGATGAAACAAAAGAGATTTTCGACACAGAATCTTCAGACAGAGCGTTTGAAGAAGAAGTGATGTTATCTGGTTTCGGAAATGCAGCAGTTAAAGCTGAAGGCCAAGGCATTCAGTTTGACGATGCACAAGAAACGTTCACTGCAAGATACACAAACGAAACGATCGCACTAGCGTTCGCAATCACTGAAGAAGCGATTGAGGATAATTTGTATGACAGACTAGCGTCTAGATATACAAAAGCACTAGCAAGATCTATGGCGTCTACTAAAAACATCAAAGGTGCAGCAGTACTGAACAATGCGTTCAATGCAGCATTTGCTGGTGGAGACGGTGTATCTTTAATAAGCACAGCACACCCAACACTTGCGGGAACTTTTTCAAATAGATTAACAGTTAATGCTGATCTAAATGAAACTTCTCTTGAGCAGTCGTTAATCGACATCGCAGCGTACACAGACGAAAGAGGCTTAAAAGTTGCAGCTAGAGGAATGAAATTAGTAATTCCATCTAACTTACAATTTACAGCTGATAGACTGATGAACACTAAAGGCAGAGTTGGAACAGCTGATAATGATCTTAATGCACTTAACAACATGGGAATGATCCCTGAAGGTTATACTGTTAATCATTATTTAACTGACACAGATGCTTTCTTCATCAAAACTGATGTACCAAATGGTCTTAAGCACTTTAGCAGATCACCTATCAAAACTACTATGGAAGGCGACTTCGATACTGGTAACGTTAGATACAAAGCTAGAGAGAGATACGTATTTGGTTTCTCGGACCCAAGAGGAATCTTCGGTTCTCCAGGAGCATAATAAATAATTTAAAGGGCCGCCTAAAAACGGCCCTTTTTTTAACTACAACAAGGTGTGTAAATGAAAAAAACTTCCATAAATATCTGGGCCTATAGTCATCATGCAAAATTTGATATTGAGCATGCTGAAGATACAGCTGAAAGTGTTGAACAAGCAATACTTGACAAACTAGGACAAAAGAGTATAAAATGGGAGTATCTCGGAAACAACTATAATACTGGGACAAATCGAATAACTTATGAGGAGGTTATAGATGATACAAGACCTGTACAAACAAAAATGGTCCTTGGAGTTGAAGTGGCAACAGGAGCATCTAGATAATAATAGATATACTCTTGAGATGGTTAAGATTGATGACAAAGTAAAAAGAGTTATCACTGATATCAAGTTAGAAGAAGCAGCTATTGCCCATAGACAAAATCAAATTGAGGATGTCGCTCCACAAGTTTCTGTAGCAACTTAGACAAAAGCTACATTGCTGAAATGCATAAATACCTTAGGATCTCTTGCACTCTACTCAAAAATAACATATACTATTGACACTATACATTTTTAATTAATGATGAATGCTGACGCGTATAGTCGACAACCCTAGGGACAGTATTCAGATATCTAGGAGGATATTAATA
>Ga0308018_10001701_pt1 | contig 10149 bp, 10 predicted proteins | sample Neamet282_FD_203130 | JGI IMG/M metagenome (GOLD analysis project Ga0308018, IMG submission 203130) | Marine microbial communities from water near the shore, Antarctic Ocean - #282 | ecosystem: Environmental > Aquatic > Marine > Unclassified | place: Southern Ocean | collected 2014-10-01
GGAAAATACGATCTTGTAAGAGTAGTAGGCGACGGCGTTAGTGGAGAAAACGAAACTAAAACTGATATTAACTTTGAAAATGAAACGGAAAAGAAATATAGAGGTTATAGTATCAAAGCAGGCACAACTAAACAAATACATCAAGTAGGCGGCGGCGGCACAGTAGGTAAACGAAAAGCATCACCTGAAGAGCGTTTTAGAATACTACAAGACGAATTATTTGGTGTGCATGGCAAAGCAAGGCTAGCTGATATTAGTAGTGCTAAAGCAGAATATTTAAAAATTGCCCGAGACGAAAGTGTTCAAGGACGTTTAAAAGCACAAGCTATTGGATATCAAGCAGCAGTTAATAGTTTTAATCAAAATTTAACTAGTGATAATGAAGAAAAGGTTTTCGTCAAAACGTTTGCAAAAGCTCTTAAGTTTTTCTTAGCTAGAGATGACGATAATATTTTATTAAAACAATTTTCTGGAAAGGGTACTTGGATACTTGACCCAAAACGGTTTGATCAATTACACGAAAAAGGTTTAGATCTAGTTGCTGAATATGTAAGTAAAACAAACCCAGAAATTGAAATCAAAGATAAAACATCTGGATTACTTCTAATTAAATTTAGAACTTATAAAGCTGGCGATGGTTACATGCGTAACTACATTGAAAAAGGTGACCTGTTCAAAGAGCTCACTGATATTAAAAAAATTAAAACCTAATTTTTCATTAGATTTAACTAATTCACTGTTGAATCTGATAAATATATATGAGCAGAGCGTGAGGGCTCTAAATTTCTAATCCACCAGTTACAACAAATTAATATATTATAGCAAACTTTTTCATTTTAGCAATAAGTGTAGTACGTTTTATACCTAAGCACTTACTAGCTTTAGTTTGATTATATTCATACTGTTCTAAAGCATCTAGTATATGTTGTCTTTCGTATTTTTCACATACTTTTTTTAAATCACTGGGGATTTTTGTTAAAGGTTCAGCCAATCGACTTTCGTCAAATATTTCTTTGAAGATAGCAAACATTGCGTCTTGCTCGTTCTCTGGCATGGGTGCTTTCATATAGTTATTTATATTAACTAGGTGTTAAATTTTTAACATCTAACGATAAATATGTATGAGCAGAGCGTGAGGACCCTGCGATATAGGATTGAAATACAATGAAGATACTGAAGATAAGAGCTGCGGTCGTCGCGATCGCCTTGGGAAGCCTAATCATGGGCTATGCCGTTCCGGGTTATGCACAAGTTGCAGATGATGCTGACGGATTATATGACGAAACAAGTTTTGTTGGAACTAATAGTACTACTACAAGTACTAGCACAGTAAACAGCACTAACAACAATACCAACACTAATAATAACACAAGTGCAAACACCAACACGAACAATAATACCAACACCAACGCAAACACAAATAATAACACAACAAACTATACTGGTTCAAACACGAACAATAATACCAATACGAACGCAAACACAAATAATAACACAACAAACTACACTGGTACAAATACTAATACAAACAATAATAACAATGTTATTAGTGGTGGTACAACTAATACCAACAACAACGTGTTAAGTGGTGGCACAACTAACAGTAACACCAACGCAAATACCAACACGAACAATAGTACAGTAAACAGTACTAGTGCAAACACCAACACGAACAACAGTACAGCAACTAATACAAACAACAACGTAATGAGTGGTGGCACAACTAATACTAATACAAACAATAATACTAGCAACAGCACCGTAAATCAAAATGTAGACAGCACTAGCGACAGTACAGTAGATCAAACTGTAAACAGTACTAGTAACAACACGAATACAAACAGCAATACAAATGCTAATACAAATACCAACAATAATACAAATAATACAAATGTAGATAGCAATAGTAATAACACCAACAACAATAATAATACTAACGATAGTACTATTACACAAAAGATTATTGCACCACCTCCAAGTGCAATTGCTCCTACAGTTAATGCGGGTGGCAACGATACTTGTACAACTAGTATAAGTGGTGCAGTTCAAACGCAGATTATTGGTATTGCTGGTGGTACGCATGTAAGAGATATGAATTGTGAAGCATTAAAACTTAGTAAGACATTGTATAACATGGGCATGAAAGTCGCGGCTGTCAGTTTACTTTGTCAAGATGAGAGAGTATATCGTTCAATGGAAATGGCAGGTACGCCTTGCCCGTTTGATGGAAGCATTGGCGCAGAAGCAAAAGAAAAATGGAACGCTAATCCAGAATTACAGCCTAAGGTAGTGCAGGCTGAGGAGGACAAAGAACGTGCAACTAAAAATATGCTCACAGGCGCTGGCGGCGCTCTGCTTCTTCTTTTACTGCTCTAGCGTTTACGCACAGTCCGACACTTACACAACTGCTGGTGGTCAGACGTATCAACGTCCAACTGCCGACTGTGTTGCAACAACTTACATTGGTACAGAGTCCTTTGCAATGGGCTCTGGCAACACAGCAAATACTGCTGGCTATAATCAAAATCAACGCAAATGTGTAACTCTAGACCTTGGCGATGAAAATTTTAAGCAGGCAATAACTACAGACATTCCATTAGATGATAACGGTAATCCAGTTGCAGCAGAGACTGATGATGGACAAGCCATAGTGTTCTCAGATAACTACCTTACAAACAAAATTATAACAGCTAGTTTTGCAATTAATACAGCACTACAGGCAGCTGGCGTTGGTGTTGAGATTAGAGGACTTAGATACGAATGGGAAGTAAAGAAACCAGACGCTAGCAGTGAATTACAATTGAGCGTGAAATTATTTACAAGCGACGACTTTGCCATTTACTCGAAAAATTATAACTATGCAGGGCAGCAGTTTACAGATTGGACTGCATTTACAGAAGACAGACCGCCTGGCATTGCCTTTATATCAGGTGATGCTTGGACAATTGAATCCAAGATGACAGGTAATGGCGCTGGTAGTGGTGTCAGAGGTCTTAAATATACGATTTCTTATTCTCCTGTAGTAGGACACGAAGATGACTTTAGTGAAACTTATAATTACGGTATGACTCCGTTTGAAAACCAATGTGCCGCAGATCCAATGAGTGATCAGCAATGCACAGGATACCAAGCAGCATACACAACGCAACAGTGTCAAGCAGATGCGTTATACGATGCTACTTGCGATGGATATGCCGCTGCATACACAAGTCAACAATGTACAGCAGACGCAACATACGACACTACATGCCCTGGATATCAAGCAGCATACACAACACAGCAATGTAACTTAGATCAAACATACGACACTAGCTGCCCTTACTATGCAGAGACACAAGTTAAAAAGTCTAATCCAGGCATGAATGTTAGTGGAGCAGGTAGTGATTACATATTCATATTTAGAGGCAATAACCCAGGAGTATTTGAAACTCTTAAAGCTAACTTAGCTAATTTACAATCTTGGATGTGGGAATGTACTAGTGGAGCACAATGTGGAGATAATCAAGTTGGTTATATATCCGCTGTTACAATGCCAAGCGATGATCACATATTTTTATACACATCAAATGCCGCTGGCGATGTAATTGCTCCAGCATCAGGTAGGTATTACGAGTTTCTCGAAATAGATACAGCATGCGCCGGCGATGCAACATACACTAGTAGGTGTGGAGGCTTTTCGGAAGCTGTCGCTGAAGCACAGTTTGATCAAGACTGTAATGTAAATCCGCAAAGCAATAGTATGTGTAACGGCTATATGGAAATGACAGAGGTAGTCGATTATGGGCAGGATGACGGTCAAATAGATGGGCAAATGGGGTCAAACGAAGGAGAATTTAGAGATCTTGAAATATTTAATGGTAGCAACGATTCAGGAAGTACAGGCATTGATATACAAGCAACTACAGGTATTGACTTAGAATCTTCAACTGGTATAGATCAAGAATCAATAACTGGTATAGATCAAGAAATGGCAACAGGTGTTCCGGATATGGATGGCATGCCGCCAGAGCTAGACTATAGTATTATAATGGAATTAATGGGACCAGACGAACTTGGCGAATTGTTTGACGTTGAAGAATTTACAGGACAAAGTCAAGAAGAGATAACTGGTATAATAGAAGAACAGTTTAATGAAAGACCAGAGATGGAAGTATTTACGGAAGAATCGTTATTCGAAGCGTTTGAAGAAGCCTTTGAAGATTCATTCGTTGAAGAACAATTTGAAGATGCGTTTATTGATGAAACATTTGAAAAGCCAATAATGGAAGATTCATTTACTGAAGAAGCATTTACAGAATCGTTTGAAGAACTAGCACTTGAAGAAATACTAGCTATAGAAGAAGTAATTGAAGAAGCTATAATGATGGAAGAAGCTGCTATAATGCAAGAAGAAATAGCTGCGGCAATAGAAGAAGACATACAAATGGAAGAAGCAGCAACGGAGATCCGTGAAATTGCATTAGAGGAAGAAGACGCATTAGAAGAAATAAACGAAGTAGAGGAAGTATCTGTTGAAACATCAGTTGCTACACCTAATGCTCCAACGTCTGGAAGGACTACTAGCATAAAGAAAAGAGCAATTACTATTGCAACAGCAGCAACTACCGCAGCAGAAAACACAGCATCATCGCAAGCACAAGACAGTGCCAACAACAGTAATGATAATGGCGGCACTGGCAACACTGGTGCAGGTTCTAGCAGTACTGGTGACGGCAGTTCTATGGGTGGCGGCGATGACGGCAGTGGCAACAACAATAACAATAGTGGAACTGATTATGGTAGTAGCAGCGGCAATGATAATAATGGCAGCGGAAATAGCAATTCTAATATGGGCAATAGCGGCTCTGGGGACTTGTTTGCATCTAATAACAGCGGCAGTAGTAGCAGTACTAGCAACGTAGGACAGAGCTTTAACTTTAACACAGGCGAAACTGCACTACAGCAAGGCGATCAAGTTACTGCAATGACTGGCGGGACAGACTCTAACGCACTTGCTAGTTCAGGACTAAGCACATCAGAGCTAACAGGCGAAGTAGATGATGGTTCGTCAGGACAATCAACTTATACGTTTGGCACTATAGATGCAGGATTAGCAAATGATATATCAAATATAATTGCTGCTGAACTAAATGAGTTAATAACAACAATAACAAAACGCACACTTGAAGAAGCCAATCAAATGGGCGAGCCACTTGAAGAAGTAAGCGAAGAAGATTTAAAAGCACAGCAAGAACTAGAAGACGATCTTGTTGAAAAGGCAATAGCAGGTGATGACAGCGAAGATGCACAATCAGCACTACTAGGATACAATCCTAACTTTCGTGCATATGTCCAACCGCAAATGGCAACAAATTCAGATTGGTATAGTTCAGAAGGAATATACACCAATCAAAAGAATTACGACAATCCGTCGAGACGATTCTTTAATGGAGCAAGCGATGAGATCCATCGTGCAATGGTAAGACAGCAATATGAGGAGAAATAATTATGGCTGAAGTAGAAGTAGGTGGAATTAAATTCACCGGTGGAAAAATGTTTGCTGTGATTACAGCGTTAAGTACACTAGGCGGAGTTGCCTGGGGAGGCTTTGAATTCTATAACGACTATAGAACTATGAAAAAGCAAATACAATATTATGTTGCTCCTGACCTAAGTTCCATACGGGAAGAAATAAGCGTATTAACTGAACGCCTCGCGGCAGTGGATTCTAACACAGACACTAAGCTGAAAGCAATTGACGAGTCGGTACTAGCAGCACTGGACTACACAAGAGATATTAAAATCGATCTCAAAGCAGATATACAAGCTATTGAAGCACAAGTAGACAGAGTTGAAAAGACTGTTAAAACAACGCAAGATAGTATTGACACAACACTACGTGAAGTAGAGATTGTTAGTCGTGAAAGCGAAAAGGATGTGCGTGATCGTATGCGTGAAACTGAGGAACGTATAGAAGCAGACATGGACAAGCTTGAAAAGGATATGCAACAGCAAGTCGAAGAAGCATTAGACAATCCGCTTAATGATATGAAATAAATACGGATAGAGATGAAGTATAAATGTAAAGACGCGGTACTAGACCTGCGGCAAGGAAACACAAGTTCTGCTTTTTTTGTAGCAGATCAGTTGCTATTTCTTGGGTCTAGTACTGTAGCTATGAAGTACTTTGTTGATCATTGCGGAAGTGCAATAGATTCGAAAACATTAAGTATGTTTAGAGAACGCATTGGACTTCGTAATAAAGCTCGTCTCTAATCTACAGCTACCATACCAACTAATGCAGGACCAAAACTACTAGCAGCCCAACCAAGTGCTACAATGGTTACTACGCCGTATATTAACCATTTAATTTTAAAGTCGTCTACAACCATTTTTAGTGCTATTAATTCGTTGCCCAATACCCGTACAGCAACTTCCATTTTTCCAGTATTATCTTCTTTTTCACTCATAGTGCTTACATCCTTTTTGTATGATCGTTTAGTTATTTACCACTTGCCTTGGCCCTTGCCAATAAAATATATAATTGTCCCCATAAGAACGACCCCAGCTATAGTTAAAAAGGTACCAACTATCCATGCTATTATTTTTTCTTTTTTTTCTTCTGCAGCATAAACAGCATCTCTTTGCTCTTTACGCATTTGCACTTCCATATACACAATTTCATCCCATGCACTTGGACCATAGTATAAACTAATATACTGGCGCATCTCCTCACGCATTTCTTTAGCTTTTTGTTTATGAGCCCAAACTTCCATAGCGTTTGCTTCTATGCCGCCACCGAGTGCTTTGTACCAAGGAGGCTTTTCTGCCTTTGCATGAGCGTAGTCTAAATCGCTCAGTGCCTTTCCCCAAGCACCTAGTTGAGTGCCCATGCTTTGTATATCTTTACCTGCGTTAATTGCTGATTTAATTCCGCTGAACGCGGCTGATGCCATACCAATGGCTGAAATAGGATCGATCATCTGCCCTGCTTTCTGTTACTGTTAGTTAACCCTCTACACGTATTTATTAAAAATTAGGGGTTGACAAATGGTATATAATCGTATATAATTGTATATACAAATGAGGTTCAATGTTGCGATTTACTATTCCAGAAAGAAACCATACACATGTGGTGTTTATCCACGGCGCCAACGCAAGCCCCAAAAGTTTTAATTACATAGTTGAAAATTCAAATATTACTGACTGCACTAAAGTTAGATATTTTAGTAATGACGGATTTTATAATAACTTAGAAAAAATTAGATTAAAATTAGAACACATAACATGCCCAGTGTTTATAATAGCACATAGTATGGGCGGCATATATGCACTACATTTATCTCAATATATGAATGTAGTTGGGGCAGTTAGTATAGCAACACCCTTTGGTGGAAGCAGGACAGCTGACTGGGCAAAGTTCTTTGTATCAAGAAGATATTACAAAGAAATGGGTATTAAAAGTGCTCCTATTCAGCAAGGACATAATATACCAATTAACTTTCCTTGGACACAGATAGTAACTACAGAAGGCGCAATCCCTGTACACATTGTTAAGAACGATGGTGTATGTACTGTAAGTAGTATGAAGTTTAGAAAAGACATGCAACATAAAGAAATACCTTACAACCATTATGAGATAATGAATTCTCCTGAAGTTGTAAATACTGTTAATAAAAAGTTGAAGTCCAACTTTATTTATTTTGGCGGAGAATAATGGATTTAAAACAAATGTTAGAGCAAGGTGCTGCTGACGCTAAAAAAGAATTAACATGCATAAATTTGTGTCTTTCAAATAGATGTAATGCTACATGTATTTGGTGTCCTACTTCGCGCGGCACAAAGCATAATTATGACATGCCTTGGGAAACTTTAAAGAAAATAGTTGATGAGTTGGCTCACCCAGACTATCCATTTAAAACACTAATGATTCACCTTTCAGAAAACGGTGAAGCACTATATAACCCAGATTTCTTAAAAATTTGCAGATACATTAAAGAAAAGTTACCAGACACAGCAGTAAATCTATTAAGCAACTTTGGTATGCTTAAATCTTCTATGTCTAAAATACTACTAGAAGAAAACTTGTTATCATCGTTACAAGTAAACATTGACGGACACGATGAAGAAACTTATAAAGCAGTAAAAGGTATTCCGTATGATGCTGTAATATCTAATTTATTACATTTTATAAATCATATGAAAGATATTAATCCTAGCTTTGACTTGTGTATTAATGTAATGCCAGCATTTGAATATGCAGTTACAGTAGGCGCATTATTTGGAAGGCCGCCAGATCAAGTAGACGGCGCTGTTCCGTATAGCGATTTTGATCTTGTGGAACAAAGTCTAAGAAACTTTGTACCTGACAATATCCGAATTAGGCATTCTAAAGCTGGACTATGGTCTGAGCGTAGATTAGTAGCAAGTGGACTTACACCAAGACACCCTGACCAGTCTAAGTTAGATTGTCCCATGCTAGGAAGAGTACAGGAAGAAGCATTTATTGCACCAAATGGTGATTGGTATCCATGTTGCTTAGATGACAACCAAGATATAGTACTAGGTAACATAGTTGAAAATACTTTGTTAGAAGTATTTAATAATAGTACACGTACTGAATTTATTAAAAAGTTAAAAGCTCGACAATGGGAAGAAATAGGATATCCTTGTAATACGGTTGAGTGTTGCCAGATAGTTACATTACCTAAAGAAATGTATAATCGAGACTACGGCAATTTCACACGCGGTGATAGTATTATTATGAAACAATCCTAATATATAATAACAAACAGAGGTAAGAACTAATATGACTAAACATATCTTCACAAGTGAATCAGTAAGCGAAGGCCATCCTGATAAAGTAGCAGATCAAATATCAGATGCACTAGTTGACGCGGGATTACGACTTGGTGACGACACTACTCGTGTTGCAGTTGAAACACTTGTAACTACTAACCATGTAACTATTGCAGGTGAAGTAAAAAACTTTAATTTAAGCCTATACGATGTAGAAGACATTATAAGAGCTAAAGTTAAATCTATTGGATACGAGCAAGAAGGATTCCACCATGAGCAGTTAGCAGTATTCAATAAACTACACGCACAAAGTAGTGACATTGGGTTAGGTACAGATGACTTTGGTGCTGGCGACCAAGGTATTATGTTTGGATATGCATGTAATCATACGCACAGTATGATGCCAGCACCCATTCATTACAGTCATAAAGTACTAGAAAATTTAAAATCAAAACGTGGCAGCATACTAGGACCGGACGCTAAAAGTCAAATAAGTGTAGAGTATGACGGAGCAAGACGTGACGGAGTTGTTAAGCGGATTGACCAAATTGTTATTAGTACACAGCATACAGAAGGCAATGTAGAAGAAGCAAGACATCTTAGTAAGCTTGCTGCTATGGAAGAACTTGGAGATTTAATTGATGAAAATACTGTGTGGCATCTTAATCCTACAGGTAACTTTGTTATTGGTGGGCCTGATGGTGATAGCGGGCTTACTGGACGTAAAATCATTGTTGATACTTATGGTGGTTTTGCCCCTCATGGGGGTGGTGCATTTAGTGGTAAAGATCCTACTAAAGTTGACCGCAGTGCAGCGTACATGGCAAGATGGCTTGCGAAAAATGTAGTTGCGGATGAAATGGCAGACTGGTGTAATATACAACTAAGCTATGCTATTGGAGTTAAGCAACCTACAAGCATTTATATTGATTCAAACGGACATAACAAAAGTATAGCTAAATTTATTGAAAACGAAATTGACCTAAGTCCTAAAGCAATTATTGATCGCTTTGACTTGTTTAATTTTTACGAGTACAGCAAGAATTGCACATACGGACACTTCGGTGATAAAGATGTACCATGGGAAAAGGTTGGCTGGGGGAGTACAAATAACAGTGCTATTAATCCGCAGCCATCGGCGCTCTAGGGTTCCTAACAGTTATCTGAATAAAGTCTGATAAAAATGTAAAATGGGTGGCGAGTGTTTCAAATAGCTCGCCGTTCATATAATCCGCAGCTACTGAATAACTTCCAATTCCAATATCTTGATAATATTTTTTATTAATACCGTGTCTCTTTCCGTATTCTGGAAATACTCCAGTTACAAAAAGACAAGTGTCACCTAGTTCTTTTGGGTTAGTGCTGTTCATA
>Ga0308018_10001702_pt1 | contig 10141 bp, 7 predicted proteins | sample Neamet282_FD_203130 | JGI IMG/M metagenome (GOLD analysis project Ga0308018, IMG submission 203130) | Marine microbial communities from water near the shore, Antarctic Ocean - #282 | ecosystem: Environmental > Aquatic > Marine > Unclassified | place: Southern Ocean | collected 2014-10-01
TAGTTAGTCTTTCGGCAAATAGCAGATCACTTTCATTAGAAATATCCGAAAAATCTAACATTTGAAAATACGTGCCTTTTGAAGGAATAATTTTAAACTTTGAATCTGTTATCAATTCTAAAAAAATATCTCTTTTCTGTTGGTAAAAACTAGAAATATTCAAATAATGGGCTGCTATCTCTAGATACTCAGCCAGGGCTTTTTGTATGGGACTATTAACACTAAATACATTATACTGATGAATTTTTTTAAATTCATTCATCAGATTTGCTGGAGCTAAACAATAACCCATTTTCCATCCGGTATTATGAAATGTTTTTCCGAACGATGCAACTATAAAGCTCCTTGAAGCTAATTCTGGATATTTTGCTGCACTATAATGACTAAGGCCATCGAAAATAATATGTTCATAAACCTCATCGCTAATAACTATTAAGTTATATTTTTCTGCTAGAAATTGTAAGTGAAACATATCGGCTTCAGAAAAAATCATACCACTAGGATTGTGTGGACTATTTACAATGATAAGTTTTGTTTTATTAGTGATTTTATCTTCTACTTCTTCCCAATTAGGTTTGTAAAAAGGTGCTTTTAATTGAACAGGAATTGTAATTCCTCCAAATAATTTAATAGCAGGACCATAACAATCGTATGCGGGAGTAAAAATAATGGCTTCATCATCTTTATTAACAACAGTTGCAATTGCTGTAAAAATGGCTTGAGTTGCGCCTGCTGTTATTGTTATTTCAGTATTAGGATTGTACTTTTTTGAATGCAACAATTTAGTTTTGTTGCTAATTATTTCTCTTAATTCTAAATACCCGGACATTGGCGCGTATTGATTATAACCTTCTTCCATAGCTTTATTAACAAGATCAATTAAAAAGGGATCACTTTTAAAATTTGGAAAACCTTGTGATAGATTTAATGCATTATAATCGGAAGCCATTTTACTCATAACAGTAAAAATGGAAGTAGTAACATTAGGTAGTTTTGAAATCATTTTATAAAAGTAATTTTACTCGTGTTATAAACAAAAATAAATTAGCTTTTTTATAATTTGCAAAAAATCATCAATTATAGACATCTAATTGGGGTAAGATCTGTGTAAAAAAATAGTTCGCGTTTAAAAACGAAATAAATCTATCCTTTCAAACTCGCTCTTAAATATTCCCTATTCATTCGAGCAATATTCTCTAAAGAAATTCCTTTGGGGCATTCTATTTCACAAGCTCCAGTATTTGTACAGTTACCAAAACCTTCGGCGTCCATTTGGTGAATCATATTCAGTACTCGATCTGTTGCTTCAACTTTACCTTGAGGTAATAATGCATATTGCGAAACTTTTGCGCCAACAAATAACATTGCTGAGGAGTTTTTACATGTAGCTACACAGGCTCCGCAACCGATACAAGTTGCAGCATCCATGGCTTCATCTGCAGCATGTTTAGAAATTGGAATTGAATTTGCGTCTTGTGTATTTCCTGAAGTATTTACAGAAATAAAGCCTCCTGCATATTGTACTCTATCGAAGGCGCTTCTATCAATTACAAGGTCTTTTATTACGGGAAATGCTTTTGCTCTAAATGGCTCTATATAAATAGTGTCGTCATCCTTAAACATTCGCATATGCAGCTGACAAGTCGTTATTTTCCTGCCAGGGCCATGAGCTTCTCCATTGATATATAAAGAACACATACCACATATACCTTCTCTACAGTCATGATCAAAAGCTACTGGAGAATCTCCTTTTTCAATTAATTCGTTATTTAATACATCTAACATTTCAAGAAAAGACATATCTGGAGATATATCAGAGACTTGATAATCTACCATCTTTCCTTTATCGTTTGCGTTTTTCTGACGCCAAATTTTTAACGTTAAATTCATCTAACCTTATTATTTATATGATCTTTCTTTTACCTCTATATTGTTGTATTCCAATTCTTCTTCATGTAATACAGCATCCTTTGGCTCTCCTTTATATTCCCAAGCAGATACAAATTGAAATTCTTTTCGGCGCATAGCTTCTCCTTCTGGCGTTTGATACTCTTCTCTAAAATGACCACCCGCTGATTCTTCTCTTAATAAAGCATCTTTGGCAAATAATTCTCCTAATTCTAAGAAATCTGCTACTCGCCCTGCTTTTGCTAATTGTTCATTAAACTCATTCGCAGTTCCTGGAACTAGAACTTCTTTATAAAACTCTTTACGCAAAGCAGAAATTTCTTCAATTGCAACTTTTAAATCTTTTTCGTTACGGGACATTCCACATTTATCCCACATAATCTTACCCAAACGTCTGTGGAAATAATCAACAGATTTAGACCCTTTATTATTTATAAAGTGTGCTATACTTTCTGTAACCTTTTTCTCCGCTTCTTCAAATTCTGGTAAGTCGGTAGAAATAGTCCCTGTTCGAATATCATGCGACAAATAATCTCCAATGGTATATGGTAACACGAAATACCCGTCTGCTAAGCCTTGCATTAGAGCAGAAGCACCTAGCCTATTTGCTCCATGATCAGAAAAGTTTGCCTCTCCAATAGCATATAATCCGGGAATTGTAGTTTGTAAGTTGTAATCAACCCAAACTCCACCCATCGTATAATGTACCGCGGGATAAATCATCATTGGAGTCTCATATGGATTCTCATCAGCTATTTTTTCATACATCTGAAATAAGTTCCCATATTTTGCCTTAACAACATCTTTTCCAAGTTTATTAATCAAAGCTTCATCGTCTTCGCTAAGTCCTTTTACATGAGCTTGTTCTTTTCCATAACGTAAAATTGCTGCAGCAAAATCTAAGTAAACCGCTTCGCCAGTAGCATTTACCCCATATCCTTGATCGCAACGTTCTTTAGCTGCTCTAGAGGCAACGTCACGTGGCACTAAATTACCAAAGGCTGGATACCTCCTCTCCAAGTAGTAATCCCTATCTTCTTCCGCAAGTTGGGTTGGCTTTAAATTTCCAGATCTAATAGCCTCTACATCTTTTTTATGTTTAGGAACCCATATACGTCCATCATTACGCAATGATTCCGACATCAATGTTAGTTTAGACTGATGATCTCCAGAAACAGGAATACAGGTTGGATGAATTTGTGTATAACAAGGATTTGCAAAATAAGCTCCACGTTTGTGAGCTTTCCATGCGGCAGTTACATTAGATCCCATAGCATTAGTAGATAAGAAAAACACATTCCCATAACCTCCGGTTCCCAAAACGACGGCATGAGCAGAATGTCTTTCAATCTCTCCTGTAACTAAATTTCTAGCTATAATCCCTCTAGCTTTTCCATCAACAATCACAACATCTAACATTTCATGCCTGTTGTACATTTTAATTTTTCCACGTCCAATCTGACGATTCATTGCAGAATAAGCTCCTAGTAATAATTGTTGTCCAGTCTGGCCTTTGGCATAAAACGTTCTTGAAACTAATACTCCACCAAAGGAACGATTATCAAGTAATCCTCCATAATCACGTGCAAAGGGTACCCCTTGAGCAACGCATTGGTCTATAATATTTGAAGACACCTCAGCTAAACGATATACATTAGCTTCACGAGATCGATAATCTCCTCCTTTTACAGTATCGTAGAACAGTCTGTAAGTAGAATCTCCATCTCCTTGATAATTTTTTGCTGCATTTATACCACCTTGAGCTGCAATTGAATGTGCTCTACGTGGTGAATCTTGAAAACAAAATGCTTTTACATTATAACCTAGTTCAGCTAAAGTTGCCGCTGCAGAACCACCTGCTAATCCTGTTCCAACTATAATAACATCTATAAGACGTTTATTTGCTGGATTTACGAGGTTAATATCGTTTTTATGTTTTGTCCACTTATCCGCTAAGGGTCCTTGAGGTATTTTTGAATCTAGCGCCATCCTATAAATTTTGTTTTAGATGATGAAATAATGCAATAAAAATAAACCCTAGAGGAATTCCTATAGCGTATAATTTTGAAAAACTATTTATGCCTTTTGTATATTTATTATTAGCTCCAATCGATTGAAATGCTGAATTAAAACCGTGTAATAAGTGCAATGCTAAAAACACAAAAGCTAAGCAATAAGCTCCAACTCTTACTGGATTGTGAAATTTCTCAACCAATTCAGTATAATATCTAAACTCTCCATTGCGCATCCCACTCATATCCCCTACAATATATTTTGTATTAATTTCTGGAATCCAAAAATCTATGAAATGTAATATCATAAATGATAAAATTACTAATCCACTCCAAATCATATTTCTACTCATCCAAGAAGAGTTAGCGTTTCCGTCATTCTTGACATATTTAATTTCTCGAGATTTATTATTTTTAATTTCCAAAATAAAGCCCATTACAAAATGAAATATAACCCCTAAGATTAGTATTGGCTGCAATATGTACTGTATCAACCAGAAAGTCCCCATAAAGTGTGAGACTTGATTAAATACAGTTGGATTAAATACAGAAAGTATATTGATTACAAAATGCTGCAATAGAAAAATTATTAGAAAGAAAGCAGATATCGCCATAGCAAATTTTCTGCCAATTGAAGAACTTAAAATTCCACTCATTTTTTTATTAATTTATTCTGATACAAAGGTACAACTGAATCATTTTCTGACCAAGCTACAAAAACTATTTTCCCATTTATTTAGAATGATTCTAGATTTATGTTCAATTATTCTTATAATAAAGGAGCAGCTCTTTCGATATTCAAAAGTCTTTAATTAAATTTGAAAAATTAAAATAATTTAAAAGAATGAAATATCACCAAATTGATTCGGCATTGTTTATTAAAAATAGAGCAAACTTTATGGCTAAAATGAAGCCAAATAGTATTGCTGTGTTTAATAGTAACGATATATACCCAATTAGTGCAGACAGTATGATGCCTTTTCAGCAACATAGAGATATTTATTATCTAAGTGGTGTTGATCAAGAAGAAAGCATCCTGGTAATGTTTCCAGACGCAGCTAATGAAAAACATCGCGAACTATTATTTTTAAAAGAAACGAACAACCATATTGCTGTTTGGGAAGGAGAAAAACTTACGAAAGAACGAGCGCTAGAAGTTAGTGGAATTAAAACTGTTTATTGGATTCATGAAATGGAAAAAGTAATGGCAGAATTAATGGCACAGTGCGATACGGTTCATATCAATACAAACGAACATTATAGAGCTACTATTGAAACCGAAACAAGAGAAGCACGTTTTACTAAAAAACTCTTAAATAAATATCCAGCTCATAGAGTTGCAAAAAGCAATCCTATTTTACAAAGACTCCGATCTGTAAAAGATCCCATTGAATTGGACTTGCTACAAAAAGCATGTGATATTACTGAAAAAGGAATGCGGCGAGTTTTAAATTTCGTAAAACCAGGAGTTAAGGAATATGAAATTGAAGCAGAATTTATGCACGAATTTTTAAGAAACCGTTCAAAAGGTTTTGCATACACACCAATCATCGCCAGTGGTAATAATGCCAATGTCCTTCATTATATAGAGAATAATCAATCTTGTAATGATGGTGATTTAATTTTATTAGACGTAGGAGCAGAATACGCTAATTATAGTAGCGATATGACTCGAACCATTCCAGTAAACGGAAAATATACCAAGCGACAGCGCAATGTTTATGACGCTGTAAATCGAGTAAAAAAAGAAGCTACAAAATTACTAGTTCCTGGAGCTGATTGGGCAGATTACCATATTGAAGTTGGTAAATTAATGACTTCAGAATTATTAGGATTAGGGTTAATTGATAAAGTAGATGTGCAAAATGAAGATCCAAATTGGCCAGCTTATAAAAAATATTTTATGCACGGTACTTCTCACCATATGGGATTAGATACTCACGATTATGGCTTGCTTTGGGAACCCATGAAAGCTAATATGGTTTTTACTGTAGAGCCTGGAATTTATATTCCTGATGAAGGCTTCGGAATTCGATTGGAGGATGATGTTGTAATTCAAGAAAGCGGGCAGCCATATAATTTAATGAGAAACATTCCAATTGAAGCAGAAGAAATTGAAAATATTATGAATTCTTAAAAACTTAGATTTTTATAGTAACCAATACCATTAATTATTGTGGTAATAAATATATAAAAATGGTTTCTTACTTCAATCAAGTCCCAATTCATTATACCATAACAGGAAAAGGTCCCTCCTTGGTCCTTTTACACGGCTTTTTATTAAGCGCTACTATTTGGGATGAATTAGCTCCGAAATTATCAAAGAAGAATAACGTAATCATAATAGATTTACCTGGTCATGGTGAAAGTGGTTGCGTTTCTAAGATTCATACCATGGAATTAATGGCTGAAGTCGTCAATTTTATATTAGAAGAAAACAATATTGATCAAGCAAGTTTTATAGGCCATTCTATGGGAGGTTATATTAGTCTAGCCTTTGCTGAAAAATACAGATCTAAAGTAAATACACTGATTTTATTAAATTCTTCTACCGAAGAAGATGATCCAGAAAGAAAAATAAAAAGAGATAGCGCTATTAAAATTATTAAACACCATAAAGATATTTTTATAAAAATGGCCATTATGGCATTATTTCCGGAAGATACACAAATAGAATTCCAACATTATATAGGTAAATATACGGAAGAAGCAAAAAGTTTTAAAGCAGAAGGTATTATTGCAGCCATTAGAGGAATGAAAAACAGAAAAGACCGAACTTCTTTATTAACATCTTTCGAAGGCAAAAAGTTTATTATTTCAGGTATTGAAGATCCTTTAATTCCTTTTTCTAATTCAGAAAAAATTTCAATTGAAAGTCAGACAAAATTATTTAAAGTGGGTACTGGCCATATGAGTGTTAACGAAAATATCGACGAAATTATTAATATTATGCGTTTAATCGGTTACATATAATATTAATTATGTATTTATTCCTAAGTGAATTAAATTAATAGATGCTAAAACAAAATCTGTAATAAAGAAGTTTCCAATGTTTTTTCTGTAGAAAGTTAAAAAAAATGGCAAGGAGTTTCTTAATTATTCTTGATTACTATCTAATGAGTTCCATCCTCTAGCGATTAATGGAATTTTTTCATTGCCACGAGTGATTAAATGAATTCCTTCTTTTTCGTTGGTGATATGTCCAATTATAGAAAGGTTTGGATTTGCTTTTATTTTTGGAAAGTCTTCCATACTTACTGTAAAAAGCAATTCATAATCTTCCCCGCCACTTAGTGCAATCGTAGTGCTGTCTAATTTAAACTCCTCGCAGGCAGAAATCACTTGTTGATCTAAAGGTATTTTATCTTCATATAAGTTACAACCTACTTTTGATTGCTTGCAAATATGTAATATTTCAGAAGACAAACCGTCGCTTATATCTATCATAGAAGTTGGTTTTACTTCTAATTCTTTTAACAATTCAGAGATATCTTTACGTGCTTCAGGTTTTAATTGCCTTTCAATTAAATAGGTATAATTATCTAAGTCTGGTTGAGATTGAGGATTTACTTCAAACACTTTTTTCTCACGCTCTAAAACTTGTAAACCTAAATAAGCAGCTCCTAAATCTCCTGAAACTACGAGTAAATCATCTTCTTTTGCGGTATCTCTATAGACCGCTTCACCTTTATTTATACTGCCAATTGCAGTAACACTAATAATTAAACCCGTTTTTGAAGAAGTAGTATCACCACCAACAACATCAATATTATAATAGTTGGCAGCAGTATGAATTCCTTCATATAATTCTTCTAAAGCTTCCACTGGAAAACGATTAGAAACTCCAATAGAGACTGTAATTTGAGTTGCTTCCGCATTCATTGCATAGACATCAGATAAGTTTACAATTACCGCTTTATACCCTAAATGTTTTAAAGGCATATAGCTTAAATCAAAATGCACACCTTCTACTAATAAATCTGTGGTAAGCACTATTTCTTTAGAAGAATCACAGGATAAAACAGCAGCATCATCTCCTATCCCCTTAACAGTACTTTTTTGGCTAATCTTAAAGTTTTTGGTAAGATGATCTATTAAACCAAATTCGCCTAAATCTGAAATATTTGTTTTTGAGTCGTTTTTATTTTCGAGCATAAGATGTGTCAATTATTTGCAAAAATAAGTGTAAAATAGTTATAAATAACAAATGCCAACAAAAGCATTTTTTGGCATTTTAATACTATTCATGAAAATATTTTAATTTTTTCTATTTTGACGCTCTTGTTTACGTCTTTCTCTTTCTTCTTTACCTTGTGCTTTTTTCGCTAATTTTCTTTCTTGTATTTCTTCTGTCGTTAAATAACGATCAATAATTTGCCCATCATAAAAAAGATTTTCTTTATTAATAGTTGAAACATCTATTCCAAGTATAAATTATAAAGATGCTAAGCTAAAAAAGCTTTATAAGTTATCTGTTTCAAAAAACAAAATTTATACTATTATTAATACTAATGTGGTAGGGTAAATTAGTATTAAATTGTCCTTTGTAGAGAATTACTATTTTTTAAGAATCTAATAAGTTTTAAATAGAATACATTAGTTTGTGTTAAATTGCAAAAGTTTAAAATTAATAATAAAACGATATGAAGAAAATTTTACTACCTATTTTGATTGCTTGTTTTTCAATTTTACGAGCACAAACTCCTTGTGAAAATGGTATGGCTGGAGCCTACCCCTGTAATGGATATGACTTACAAGTTTTTATTCCTTGCACCGATTTTGGAGCTGATAATGCAAATGATTCCTGGGGATGGACAGATCCTGATGATGGAACAGAATACGCTCTTGTTGGTCTCGATAATGGGACAGCGTTTCTTAACATCTCAGACCCAATTAACCCCATATACTTAGGAAAATTACCAACACACAGTTCTTCAAGCCTATGGAGAGATGTAAAAGTTTATAATAATTATGCATTTGTAGTAAGCGAAGCTTATGGTCATGGAATGCAAATTTTTGATTTGACACGTTTAAGAGATGTCGCTAATCCTCCCGAAACTTTTACCGAAGACGCACATTATTCAGGTTTTGGAAGTGCACATAACATCGTAATTAATGAAGAAACAGGTTATGCTTATGGAGTTGGAACTGGATCCTATAATGGAGGCCCTCATTTTATAAATATTCAGGATCCTTTGAATCCCTTAGGTGAAGGAGGGTATGGAGGAAGTGGATACACACATGATGCACAAGTAGTAATTTATAACGGCCCAGATTCAGATTATATAGGGAAAGAATTATATATTGGAAGCAATGAAAGTCAAGTAGCTATTGTTGATGTAACCGATAAATCAAATCCTCAATTAATTTCATCTGCAACTTATTCTAACACCGCATACACCCATCAAGGATGGTTTACTGAAGACTTAAACTATTTTATTGTTGGAGATGAAATAGATGAATTAAACTTTGGCTTTAATACTAGAAATATAGTTTTTGATTTTACCGATTTAGACGCTCCTGAATTATCTTTTGAGTATAGTGGCCCAACATCAGCAACTGATCATAACGGGTATGTAAATGGTAATAAATTTTATTTAGCTAATTATAAGGCAGGAATACGTGTTATTGATATTTCGGATATTTCAAATGAGAATATGACAGAAATTGGATTTTTTGATGTTTTCCCATCCAATGATAGCGCTGGTTATGATGGTGCTTGGAATGTCTATCCTTATTTTGCTAGTGGAAATATAATGATCTCAAGTTTAAAGTATAGCAGTCAAAATTATGTGCCTGGTTTTTATTTAGTTAAATCTTCAACTTTATCGGTGGATGATAATTCTTTATACAGCTTTAATATATTTCCAAATCCAAGTAAAAATTATGTAGAGATCAGTTCTATAGAAACTCCAATTTCTATGGTTCAGGTTTTTGATATCACTGGAAAATTAATTCGAACCAACAATTACAGTGCTGAGGTTAACGTTAATTTTAACATTTCAAACTTGAAAACCGGAATTTATTTGTTAAAAATAAACAATCAAGTCACAAAAAAAATAATTAAAATTTAATTAGTAATACTATTTCAATAGACCTAGCTATTGATTGAATTAATTTCTAAATTATGAAAAACACATTGCTTCTCTTTTTTTTATTTGCTAGTTTTATAGCTATCAGTCAAACACCTTGCGTCAATGGCTTGGCAGGAGAATATCCTT
>Ga0308018_10001703_pt1 | contig 10138 bp, 10 predicted proteins | sample Neamet282_FD_203130 | JGI IMG/M metagenome (GOLD analysis project Ga0308018, IMG submission 203130) | Marine microbial communities from water near the shore, Antarctic Ocean - #282 | ecosystem: Environmental > Aquatic > Marine > Unclassified | place: Southern Ocean | collected 2014-10-01
ATACCCATACTTATCATATAAATATTTTCTTACAAAAAAAGTTGGATGAGGAAGCATCCATCCATTTTTAATTTTATAAACGGCATACTCTCCTGACTGCCAATACCTAACAATCTTATCAATATCAAAAAACTTAACATACACCAAATCACCATAAACAGCATCACACCCTTGTTTTTCAAAAGTACTAGCAACATTACTAATGACGAAACTATTTGGATAAAAATCATCCGAATTAAGTATACCAATAATATCACCTGTAGCAGCAGCTATACCCTTATTCATCCCATCATAAATACCCTTATCAGCTTCAGAACTAAAATAACTAATATGCTCTTCATGTTCTTTTATAATATCAAGGGTACCATCTTTAGAGCCAGCATCAATTATAATATATTCAATATTATTATAATCCTGACTAATAATACTCTCTATGGTGTCCCTAATAGTTATAACACTATTAAATGATACCGTAATAATTGATATTTTTAAATTACTATTCATCTTTCTTTATTATAAATACATGACAGTTCCCATTAGTACGTTCATAATCTTCAATAGTACAATGATTATTTTCACACCATGATTTTACATCCATTTTTGATTGAAAAGTTGCAACTGGTGTTATAAAATAATCATAAAAAATATTTCTAGTTTCAACTAATGATAACTTTTGCTTTTTAAATAATTTGTACATTAAAAAATGAAAATTAACAAATATCTTCTCGATAATAAAATTTCCAAATTTAATCTTATTTATTAATCTAAAAAAACCACCTATAAAATAATATACTACAGGATAATACCTAAACTTCTTATAAACAGCAAGATATAATTTCCCGTTAGGTTTTAAAATCCTAACACATTCTTTAAAAGCACTAACAGTATCTCCTGTATGATGACAAACTCCATCACTTACGACAAAATCAGCTAACTCATTAGCTAAAGGAATTGCTAAATTATTTCCTTCTAATAATTCTAAATTATCACTTTGCACAAATGATTTTGCAAAGGCTAATGACTGCTTACTTAAATCAACACCTATTATTTTTGCAGCATACTTTGAAGCATATACTAGATTCCTACCACACCCACAACCTATATCACAAAACAATTTCCCTTTATTTTGCTCCATTAAGTTTTTAAGCAAAGGATTCATATTAGCAATTATTTCTTCTTTTGAAGAATAACCATACTCAAATGGTGTATTATCATAAAATGTATCTTCTTTCATAATTATCTTTCTACAACTACATTTTCCATAACCAACATATCCATTTTTGTTCTTAAAAAACAATCTAATGCTTCTTCTGGTTTATTTACGATAGGTTCATTTTCATTAAATGATGTATTTAACAAAATAGGCACCCCAGTCTTTTCTGCAAATTTAGAAATTAATTTATGATATCTAGGAGATATTTCTGCATCAACCGATTGCAACCTACCTGTTCCATCAACATGCGTTACGGCTGGAATTTCAGTATGCTTATCTTTTTTAATATCAAATACCTTTTCCATGAAAGGAACCGCATCATTTTGAACAAAATAATCACTAACAGCCTCTTTTAAAATTGAAGGTGCAAAAGGTCTAAAACTCTCCCTTCTTTTAATTTTTTTATTTAACAAATCTTTTGCATCTGATCTTCTGGGGTCAACTAGTATAGACCTATGACCTAAAGCTCTTGAACCAAATTCTGCTCTACCTTGAAACCATCCTATTACTCCACCATCTACTAATTTATCGGCTACTTTTTCAAATAATTCATCATCAGTTAAGATTGAATATATAACTCCTTTATCATCTAAAGCTGAAATGATTTCGGATTGAGTTGCCTTCTTACCAAAATAAGTACTAGTCGTTTCAGGTAATCTCTGTTTTCCTAAAATCTGATTATAGAAATACAATGCTGAACCAATAGATGTTCCAGCATCATGCCCAGCAGAAGGAACATAAATATTTTTAAAAGGAGTATTAGCCAATATTCTACCATTTGCTACAGAATTTTGTGCAACCCCTCCTGTAATACAAATATTATCAAGTCCTGTTTTAGCGTGCAAATGATTTAGCATATGAAAAATAACATTTTCAGTAAACCTTTGTACAGAAGTAGCTAAATCAATATGAAACTGTTCTAGTTCATCTCCTTTTAACCTTGCTTTCCAAAATAATACAATCCATTCATCAGTAAAAAGAGCATCAATAGTAGGAGATCCATTCTCCCAATCCATAACCACTCCTTCTTTAAAATGCTTAAAGTATTTAGCATTTAATTTGAAAAAACCATCATCAGTTAAAGATAAAATCTCTTCTAATTCTTTTAGGTATTTTGGCTCACCATAAGGAGCTAGACCCATTACCTTATATTCATCACCATAATTAGGAAAACCTAAAAACTGAGTAACTGCAGTATAAAACACTCCTAAAGAATGTGGGTAATTTACAGTTTCTAGAACTTTAAAACTATTACCATTTCCTATTGCAGACATAGTTGAAGTAAAATCACCAAAGCCATCAATAGATAGAATAGCTGACTTTTCAAACCTTGAAACAAAAAACGAAGAAGCAATATGACTTCTATGGTGTTCAATATTATGAATTTTCGCTTTAATATTAGTTTCTTTTACGCCAAATATACTTGCTAATTCTTCTTTTACAGAGCTCACTTTTCTTGAGTTAATCAACCTATCCCAAATAGTAGAAATACTAATAGTGAACCTTAAACTATATAGTACTTTTTTGTAAAAATTAGCCTTAGGGTCTCTTGAAATAGTAACATGATCAATTTCCAATAATGTGATACCCGCATCTTCCAAACAAAATAGGATGGCTTGAGAAGGAAAGCCTGCCCAGTGTTTGATTCTTCTAAACCGCTCTTCCTCAGTCGCACAAATAACGACTCCATCTTTCAAAAGACAAGCTGAAGAATCACCATGATATGCGTTAATACCTAATATATACATTTACTTATTTTCAATTAGATTAATAAACTTGTCTATAATAACCGCCCAATCATAGTTCATTTTTACATAATTCTTAATTACAATACTATCAAACTTTTCATTTATGACTTTACAAAACGCATCATTAAAACTAATCTCTTTGTTATCAGAAAAAATACCACAATTATTTATTTGAATATCCTTCCAAGAAGTTTTATTAGAAACTACAACTGGCTTACCACATGATAGAGCTTCAGCAATAACAATTCCAAAACTTTCAAATTCAGATGCTAAAGTAAAATAATCGCAATTATTCAACAACAGTTTTTTATCCTCAAAATTAATAGCTCCAATTAAAAAAACTGAAGTACTAAGATTGAATTTCTGTATTTGATCTTGCAATTGTTTACCTACTCCATCATCACCACCAGCAATAATTAATTTAGCATACTTATCTTTTTCTAAGAATAAGTTAAAAGCATCAATGAGTACATTAAAACCTTTAATTTTATGCAATCGCCCCATTGAAAAAAAAACATTCGAAACATTATTAAAAGTAATGTTAGTAAATTTATTCAATAATTCATTTCTAGAAACTGTAATTGAATTTTGAAAGGAATCAAAATCAATTCCATCATTTATAATTTCAACATCCGCATTTGGAAATTTATTTAAAATATCCATTTCTTCTAAATAAGAACTTGCCTGCCAAACAATCTTATGTACCATTGGTTTTATAAAAAAACTAAGCCAAAGTGATTTTATAAATGGAAGTTTATTATTTAGAGTGAAAACTGAAAAACTCCCTCTAGGACAAACTATTATTTTCTTTTTCTGAATTACACTAAATAATAAAGAAAAAAGTACCGAATAATGAAAAAGGTATTGGATGTATACAATATTAGATTTTTTAATATCCGACCAAATACCAAAAAGGAAAGAAACAGAGAATTTATTTATTATTTGCTCATTATAATACTTTACAAAAACATTATTTTCTTTTTCTAAAAAATTATTACACTCTACTGATAATTTCTTATCACCATTAGCATTAGTTGTCGAAACATAAATTTCATGACCTTTTTCTGCTAGTTTCTTAGATAAATCCCATGTTGCAGAAATAGGGCCACCATAGAAAGTAGCAGGGTAAAATGATGAAGAAACTAGACAGATTCTCATTTCTTATAATGTTTAAATTTATACCAAAAAGCTAAAGCATGATCCCCTCCTTTTAGTATTGCCTTAAACTCCTTTACTCCTGCAAATTGAACTAAACTTCTTCTCTTAACACTAGGAAGAAAGTCGTTAAAATAAAATCCTGGCAATGAAGAGTATTGCCTTTTATAGCCCACTCCTTCAGCTAATTCAACTACCGCATCATTAAACTTACCTTCAGGAAAGCAAATCATATCAACTGATTTATTTAATAAACTTTCAAGTAAATTTTTAGAATTCTCTAATTCATTTTTCAATAAATATTCAGCAGCTAAATTTAAAACTTGATGAGTTTGAGTATGAGAAGAAATTTTTATCAGTTTCAGATTATTTAATAATAATAATTGTTCTTTATTTATATGGTTTTCCTTTTCTAAATAAGAAGAAACCACAAACAAATGAATCGGGATATCCAGTTCTTTTATCAACTCAATATTATCATACAAACCTAAAAAAGCATCATCAAAGCAAATCTCAATTTGATCAAGAGGTTTTGTTATTTCGTTAACAATGACATAACCATTTTCTCTTATAATATTAATATGCTTTTTAAAAAGTTCAACAGGAGTTGACATATCAGTATATTTCTTATCGGAATCAATATCATGATAATAGATTACTTTACTTTTTTTACTGAAATAAAAGAAAGAGAAAACTCTAATTATAGCTATTCTAATAAATGAAGTTATTGCCATTGTGCTACTTTTTGGATTGCGTTATTCAAACAGTTATTATATAGATCATAATTCCACTTGTTCTTCATTAAATCACGTGCATTTTCCGAATATCTCTTTAGTAATTCAGTATCATTAAACAAAGTTAACATCATTTGCCCAAAATCCTGCATATCTTCTGCAATAAAACCTGTTTCCTTATCTTTAATTAAATCAAAACACGCACCAACCTCTTTGCTACCAATAACAGGCAATCCTGCTGATAAGGCCTCATTAACAACTAAACCCCAAGCTTCTACAGAAGAAGGAAATGTAAATACAGATGCATTTTTATAGATATTAATTAGCTCAACATTAAAAACACTTCCCATAAAAATAATATTTTTTTTTGGATAATTTTTCTTATATTTATCTAAATTATCACCATCACCTACAATGATTAGTTTTGCTTTTTTATTTGAAAAAAGAGAAATAAATTGCTGACATAGTTTATCTACATTTTTGGTATCTAAAAGCCTACCAACAAATAAAAACGTAAAAGGTTTAGTTAACTTTTTTTTATCAGTATAAAATTTTGAATTATCAACCATCATGGGCATTAGGAAAACACGATCTTCCTTCATTCCATAATGTCTAAACAAGTCTTTATGAGAATCACTACCACCTGCAAAACCCAAAACATATTTATTTTGAAACACAACAGACAAATAAAACCACTTAACAAAGCGCTTTAGAAGATTATTAGGAATAACAAGCTGAGTGTCTGATTCAGTAGCTATATATCTTTTATTAACACTAAAAAGATTAAAAATAAAAGTCAAAATAAATGGATAATTATTATATCCGTTTATGATTATAAAATCATTATTTCTAAAACAAGTTAAAACATAATTAAATTTTGAAATCCAAGATTTTTTATCTAAGAAATCTTTGTTTGATTTAGAATCAGAATCTACTAAGGTGTTAGATTTAATAAAACAATAATTTATTTTATTTTTATCATAAATATTTAATGCTAAATCAAGCGTATAGGATGCTGGTTCTACAAAAAAGCAAAATACTCTCATTATTTTATTTTATTATAAACGCGTTTTATTATTTGAATAACTCTTCTTTCAAAAAAGAACTTTAACTCTGAATATTTAGATAAAAATATATATAAAGAAAACAATTTTTTTTCAGACGGCAAGAAATTCTTTATTTTATAGTTATACGATCCTCTACCAAAATTAATTGTCATTGATTCTTCAGCTGAAAAAGAAGAAATAGCTAATATATAATTACATAAATTAATCATCTTAGAATCATCATATATATCAATCCAAACTAAATATTCTGAGGGAGAAACAATTATGAATGAAATAGCATTTACAATACCTCTTTCACTTAAAATACTTAATACTACTTTGCCACTTAAATAAAGCTCTTCAATCAATGATAATTGACTATTAGATAAAAAAAAATCATCTCTAATTCCTAATAAAATCATCCTTTTTCTAAGGCTTTCAATTTGACCTTTTGGAAAGCGACTCGTATTATAATCAATAATTTTATGATCTTTATCCTTGTTTATTTTTAATATTCTTCTAAACTCAGTTTTTTGTTTAGACTTATAATCTAAATAATTATCTGGGAAAACACCTTTATTAAGATTTAACACAGAATAATTAACATCAGAAATCATACTATACCTATTAACTTTAGAATAATCAAGTAGACTGCTTTCTTTTTTAAGATTAACTAACTGAAAATAACAAATTTTAAAACTAGACCTAAGAAATTCAATTACTTCATTAAAATTCACATCAACAATTGAGACAGCATCACAGAAATCTGCATGCAAATCGTTAATAAATCTCACTCGACTTCTTTTATCAATATAAAAAGAAAAAATAGCTTTTATATTATCAGAATCATAAGCAATAACTATTGCTAAAGTATTTTTTGCTTTTACAAGATCATATATCCATGAAAAGTAATTAAATTCAAAAGATTGAAAAACAGTATTTTCTTTATCCTTTTCATACAAAGCTTGCCATTCATTTTCTATCTCTTTAAACTCTATAATATTTGAAATTAATCTATACCTCATATTCTTCTTTAAATTTAGAATAAGATAAAATCGCTAAAGAAAACCAAAATAAAATTGTATTAAATTCATTAATACCAGTTATATAGGTTTCAAATATTGAAGCTATTAGTGTGTAAATTATAATAAAAAAATATACTCTTTCAAAACCTTTTTTATTATTTAAAAAGGAATAGGCTTGAAGTGACTTTCTAAATATTATACCTAAAACTATTCCTCCAAATAGAATTCCATATTGCGTAAGTAAAGCTAAATATCCATTGTGAGCTCCCATAATTAAACCCTTTAAATAAGTTGGAACTAATGAAATATCAATATAGGCATATTTATCTAATCCATAACCAAATAAGGGTTTATTCATCAATGTTTCGTAAGCATACTGATACTGTAAAGTTCTATCATTAAACAATGATTGTTCTGCAAACCTATTTAAACTAGTATCTAAGTTAATAGATAAAATAATTACTGTAATAACAAGAGAAAACACACCATAAATTATATTTCTTAAACTAAATCCATATTTCAATAATAAAACTAAAACAATAGCAACTAATACTCCTCTTGAACCACTAGCTAATGTAGATAACAAAAGAGAAAATAGAATGAAATAATCAAGATTAGTTCTTTTTTCATTATTTAAGAAAAGAATAGCAAATGTAGTTACAGTGAATCCAGCAAGCATATTAGGATTCCAAATAATCCCACTATAACGACCAGAAAAAAGAAAAGGATCAAGGAAAAAACTAACTACAACAATTCCAAAAATCAAATAAACAATATGGTGAAAAAATCTATCTTTATAATATTCATAGTTAAAATATATTGATGTAGATATAATAGAAAACTGTATCCCTCTTGCCATTATATATTTAATTGCCTCATAATCAGAAATTGAATGAAAAAGAAAAAAATACAACAGATTGAGTAGATTTATAATCAAAAGAAATAAAAATGCCTTATGAAATAAAACAGTTTTTATTTGTTTTGGGTTAATCAATAACACAAATAAAAATATTCCCATTAACGCTAAGAAAATCTGATTACCAATGACGTAAGTAGATTCAATAGATAATAATATTGAATTAAATAAGAAAACAACTGCCCCATATTTAAGCAACCACTTAATCATTTTTCAACTCTTTAATAATTGAAATAGGTAAATTATCCTCATAATCAACTTCACCTTCAAACTTTGAATTTTCTAAAAGCAATTTTCGTCTCATCTGTCCAGGAAACCAAATTGTTGGCATTTGCCCTAAGAATGAAGCCCAAATATTAATTGAAAATAATAACATCAAAAAATCAATAGTTTACAATAGCATAAATCTTTTCAGACTAGCTTGAATATTTAAAAATTTAATTTACAAATATAAAAAAATTAAGGAGCTAACCTTTTATAAATCCATTTTCCATCCTCTATTTCATAAACCAATCTATCATGTAAACGAGAAGGTCTGCCTTGCCAGAATTCAACTTTAACAGGAACTATACAGTAGCCTCCCCAGTGTAAAGGCCTTGAAACTGCTTTATCTTTGAATTTACTTTCTAAAGAATTTAATGTGTCCATAAAATTATAATCTAAACCAATAACTTTACTTTGGTCACTAAGCCAAGCTCCCATTTGACTATCTCTGGGTCTACATTCAAAATAGGTATCAGAATCTTTTATCGCAATTTTTTTTGCAATCCCTGTAATTCTAACTTGACGCTCTAGTTCTGGCCAATAAAAATTAAGTGCTACATTTGGGTTTGCATCAATATCCTTAGCCTTACTACTCTGATAATTCGTGAAAAAAGTAAAGCCATTTTCGTTTACTCCTTTTAATAGAACTACTCGTGATGAAGGATAATTATCTGATGAAATAGTAGATAATACACAAGCATTAGCTTCCTGCTTATTAACCTTTAAAGCATCCTCAAACCAATTCATAAAATAATGGATAGGATTTTCAGCTAAATTTTTAAAATCAATAGTTGATTTTTTATAGTTCAAGCGTAAGTTTTTTATATCCATAAGCGATATTAGGTTACATTTTATATATTTACAAAAGTAAAACAAAGATATCTTTTTATGTTGAAAGCCAAAAAAGGCAGAATATTAATTTCAGAACCCTCTTTTAACGACTCAATTTTCTTTAAAAGTGTGGTATTGCTTACTCATCATAATGATGATGAAAGTATAGGATTAATACTTAATCAGCCAACAAAAATTAACCTTAATGAAATATTAAACAATATTCCATTAAGCGATTTTCCTGTTTATATTGGTGGACCAGTAGGAAAACAATCCCTGCAATTTATTCATACTTTGGGAAGCCTCATACCTGAATCAAAACAGATAACTGAAAATATTTATTTTGGTGGCGATTTCAATACAATACTAAAATTAATGCAGGAGAAAAAGATTACTAAAAATGAGATTCGATTTTTTGTGGGTTACTCTGGTTGGGGGGAAGAGCAATTAAATACTGAAATTCGAGAAGACAGCTGGTTGGTTGAGAGCTCAAAAGATGATTTATGCATGCAGTATTCTACTCCAAAACTTTGGAATAAAATTATAAGAAATCAGAAATCAGACTATGCAATTTGGGTTAATATACCTAAAGATCCTAACTTAAATTAATTAGTTTATTCTGTAATTTATTAGCATAATTAAAATCAGTAAAACCAGTCTCCTCCACCCCCTTTATTGCTGTTATTCCAGTTAGAGCATTTGTAATGAAAACTTCATCTGATTGCTTAATATCATCCAGACTTAATGATTTTTCAATTACCATATCATTATTTAATACCCAATCCCTCATAGTACCATCAACACAGCCATCAGTAAGAGGTGGAGTATAAATTACATTATCTTTAACAATAAATAATGATGAGTTAGTTACTTCAATATAATCATCTTTAACATTCCTTAATATAGCATTTTCAAATCCTAATTCCTTAGCATAAATTGCACCTAATACTGAAACTGCAGCATTAACTGATTTTATATTAGATAGTCTTCCCATAGTTTTTACCTCATCAGAAAACACACATAATGATACTGGAATATTTTGTTTAAAGCCTAAACCAGAACAAGTACTAATCATCATTTCACAATTTTGAGATTTCGGCTGATATCTACCTCCTTCTTCTCTGCTTATATGAATCTTAACACTTCCATTAATTAACTTATTTTGATTAATTAAATTATTAATAACTAAAAGCAAACTACTAACTG
>Ga0308018_10001705_pt1 | contig 10133 bp, 2 predicted proteins | sample Neamet282_FD_203130 | JGI IMG/M metagenome (GOLD analysis project Ga0308018, IMG submission 203130) | Marine microbial communities from water near the shore, Antarctic Ocean - #282 | ecosystem: Environmental > Aquatic > Marine > Unclassified | place: Southern Ocean | collected 2014-10-01
GTGGAGTTAGGCGACTTCACCATTGCCAACGCCATAGACAGTATTATTGTCACTAGAGCAGTAATCGATGACACCAGTAAAGTAGGATTGAGCGGCACGGCAACAGCGGAAACAATTATTGCCACTGCGGTGCAAGAAACAATCACCCTATTAGCGGGTGACGACACAGTGAGCTATATCAAAGATAGCGATATACATGGTGACACCATAGACGGTGGTGATGGTGCTGACGTATTGAATTTAGTCAGTGCTAAAACTGCCTACACCATTACCGATACCGAAAACCAAACCTACACAGTCACTCACGGCAGCCATGTGCTTAATATAAGCAATATAGAAAATGTAAGCTTTGCTGGCGCCAGCGCCGTAGCACTGGATAGTCTCAACGAAGACCCCATAGTGAATTCTAGCCATGGCCTCACTGACAGTAATTTCAAAACAGCCATTGATACCAGTAACACCATAGATCTAAACGGCCTATTTAGCGACCCAGAAGGTGACAGCCTTACGCTTTACTTTAGTGTTGATGGCGGCGCAGCTCCAAGTTGGGTGCAGTTTGATGCGGATACGAAAATTCTAACCCTAGCACCTGAAACTGCTGACTTAGGTAATTACTCCTTAACTATTAGTGCAAGCGATGAGGCAGTTGCCTTAGACCCAGCCCCGAATGTTAGTTTTACTGTAGCTATTCCTGCAACCAGCTCTGACGCTAAAATCCTTTCCAGCTCCACCCACAGCATCACCGGTTTAAACCTCGAACTTTGGTCTGATGGCGCTAGTAGTGCTGCAGCAACTTACACTGCAACTAACGGTGAAATCACCGTGCCTACAAGCCAAACATTCTCACAGGTTAAGCTTTCCGAGGCCTCTGCTTATAACATGGCTGACGCAATTGATATAAGTGATATTTTGCTAACAGTTAAGGACATCATCGGTGTGTCGTCACTCACTGGCAATGCGCGGCATGCAGCGGACGTTAATAATGATGCTGAGGTGGATATTTCCGATGTATTGCTCATGGTAAAGCATGTCATCAATATTGCGCCTATTGATCACTTCGACCTAGTTGATAGCAATAACGCACGAGTGAGTCAGTTAACTGATTTGACCAGCGGGAATGTGCCTGAATACCAACTTATAATGAATGGGGACGTGAATCTAGACGGCGCCTTTATAGACGATTACACTAATGCCTTAGACCTCGTATAAACCACCTACCCTGCATTAGCTATGCAGGGTAGGTGGTTCTTAATTTTTAAGCATCTTCTGCCTCAACAGACTCATCAATGGCTCCGCCTTGCTTTTCAGCTGCATCTTTTTGTGCCTTCTTTTGCTCCGACATACGCTTAACAATTTGATTTAGAGCATTAACCGTATTAACAAAATTTGGTGTGGTCATCGTCACTTGTAACTTTTCCAACAATTCACTGGCTTTATCATCTGGCCCAGACGCCGGCGCTGAACGGCCATAGGTAACGGTGACTAAAGGGCCTTGTACATTTACATTTTGTACTTGGTCAACTAAATATTCTGGAGTATGGGACATTAAATTTCCTTATTCGGTTATTTGAACGATTAAAATAAATCACTCGTTAGACAATATCAAGGGCACCCACATAATCCGTGGCAAAAACACCGTCACCATTTATGTCACCATTCATGAGCAATTGGTATTGAGGCGCATAGCCAGCGGTTAATGGAGCTAGCTCTGCAACCAAGGCACCATTACTGTCAATCAAGTCAAAATGATCAATAGACGCAATATTGATGACATGCTTTACCATGAGCAATACATCGGAAATATCCACCTCAGCATCATTATTAACGTCCGCTGCATGCCGCGCATTGCCAGTGAGTGACGACACACCGATGATGTCCTTAACTGTTAGCAAAATATCACTTATATCAATTGCGTCAGTCATGTTGTAAGCAGAGGTCTCAGACAGCTTAACGTTTAAGAATGACTGACTGTCAAGCACAGTAATTTCGCCATTGGTTGCTGTGTAAGTTGCTGCAGCACTACTAGCGCCATCCGCCCACAGCTCAAGATCTAGCCCAGTAATACCTTGGGTAGCGCTAGTGATAATTTGTGCATCGTAGTTAATCAATGCATCCATCATTAATGTAAAACCAGGGTTATCAATCAGGTTGGATGCTTCGGTTTGGTATGAAAAATCTCGTCCACTGGCATCCATCACCGCAACCACACTGGTATCATTACCCAAAGTACCATCGGCTGTTGCAGACAGTATTTTCAGAGATTCGCTACCTAAGCTCAAACTGTAGATCTGCTGGATACTGCTATCCGAACTACTGGCATTCGATAAGTTACTAGAAAACAATAACCTGCTGGCTGTTTGATTTAAGTCTAAGAGCTGATAGTCAACCACACCAATAGTATCTAGCTGACTGTCCAAAAATTCCGTAACACGACGAGTCTCGCCACTAAGTACTGACGTGGCAAATATATCATTCGATTGGTTGTCATCATTGGCCACAATGTCATCTGCGTCACTCACAAAAAACACTTCGTCATTTTGCATCAACGCAGAACCTAAAGAAGTGCTGGAAGCGCTATTGTCCATAGCCTCACTGATCAAATTTAGGCTGAAATCTGGCGCTATAGATGAGAGGTATATGTCATTCTTTTCGTTGGTGTCAGCGATGGAAAATGTTGTACTGGTGGTTTCAAAAAGTACCCGCGTAATATCGCCTTTGTGGGTAACCGCTAAAGCATAGGATGAATAATCTCCCTCGTCATCTTCACTCACCTGAGAGACTCTCTCTAAGGTTGAATCCAAAATATCCAACAGCATGACATCTGCAGCATCGTTGGTATCAATATTATTCAGTAAATTATGCGCAGCTGTGGAAAATACCAATTGCGTAGCATCAGAACTTAGGTGCAAATTACTGACACCAATATTAGCCACTTCACCACTTGCCTGATGAATTAAATCACTACTGATTAAAACGCCATCCTGCACTAAGGCAATACGATTACCTGTACCTGTCTGCAAGTATGAAGATTCTGTATGGTCGATATAAGCTACTACAAATGTTTCACCATAACTGGTGGACCATGCGACATCTACCTCCGTTATAGTGACGGCTACACTGCCACCCAAATAATCACTAATATTACTAATAAAGGTTTTACTGTTGGTGTCGTATACAAAATAACCTTGCAGCAATTTGCCATCATCAATATAGGCCACTTGAGTAAGTAACCGATCTGATACGTGGGATAACGACAAGGGCGTGACAGACAGCACCTGGCTAGCACTGTCACTAATAAACGTTAGCGCAGGTTCACCTATGTCATAAACTGTATAATTTTCCATTATAGTAAAATATATAGATCGCTAGCAATTAAATCGTCACTAAGTGTTAGATCAAAAAATGCAATTTGGGTAGAGTCGAGAGTACCTGAACCATCAAGGTCAACACTAAGAGAACCGTCATTTTTGTCAAAGATAAATGTCGCATTGCTGCTCTGTTGATAAACTTCACCAAGCTCCACCATAGCAAATTCTGCTGCCGAGACTACACCACCATCGTGACCTTGCAACGACTGCGTATCAAACAAACCAAATTCAATGGCATCCACAAGCAATAAATCGATACCGCTTTCAAAGTCTACAATTTTATCAATTCCAACCTTACTAGATAAGATGAACCCATCGCCTCCTAAGCCACCGGTGAGCGTGTCGCTACCCTCTGCACCATCAAGTAAGTTATCTCCATTGTTACCGCGCAAATTGTTGTTCATCTCATTGCCATGGCCATGGGTATTATTCAAACCAATCAGCTGTAAATTTTCCACATCGGCGCCAAGGGTGTAATTGATTTTAGTTTTAACCGTATCAATACCACCCGTATCGGTAATAACATCTAACGCGTTATCAACAACATAGGTATCATCCCCCAAACCGCCCTGCATGCTGTCGGCACCTATGCCTCCATTAAGGGTATTATCACCGGCGTTGCCTATCAGTAAATTAGCTAATGCATTACCACCAGCAAAAATATCCGCCGTACCCGTTAAGGTTAGCTGCTCAATATGAGATCCCAACACATATGAGCTGGTGGAGATAACACTGTCATAGCCTTGGCCGATCGACTCGGTAATAACATCAGATCTAGAATCGACGTAATACAAGTCGTCTCCCTCACCACCAAGCATCTTATCTCGGCCAGTACCGCCATCTAACTGATCATTACCAGCACCACCTACTAAGACATCAATACCGCTATAGCCCAATAGAATATTGTTCCCTGCATTACCAAGCAGTATATTATTTAAGCTGTTACCCGTTAAATTAATAGCATCGGAGCCAGTTGCCGTCATATATTCCACATTATCTGGTGCAATTAGGCTAATACCTGTGTCAATAGTATCTGTACCACCCGCCCCGCGAGCAATGGATTCAACCACCAGGTCACCGACTTCTGAAATAACATAATGATCATTACCCGGTCCACCAATCATGATATCGGCACCCACACCACCATCGATGTAGTCATCGCCACCACCACCTTTAATGGTGTCGTCACCACGGCCAGCATAAATCACATCATCGCCACTACCGGCATAAATGAGGTCGTCTCCTGCATTAGACAATATTTGGTCATTACCCCCAAGGGCAAAAATCGTGTCACTAGCAACGCTGCCGTAAAGCTCATCAGCACCATCAGTACCAGAACTCAAGCTCGCTTCGCCAGATACTTTAATCATCAATCGCCATTCGCCAGTGGCGCCTTGGTCGTCTTCAGCTAATAATACCAACTCACCCACTGGCCCATTGATATTAGTGCTAAGGGAATAACTAAGGCCTGTTAACTGCTCTGGTGTTAATTGATCTGACAATTCAACCAATTGACCATTAGCTAACAGTATTGAACCGTAGGCTGGCAATGCAGTCACCGTCACAAAACCGATGCTTTGTTCGGCATCCGTAGGTGTAAGTACAGACAATGGGACTTGGGTGAGGCTGCCGCTAAATTCAACATTTTGAACACCATTAGGGCCAAAGTAAGGCGCATCGTTCACTGCTTCAATAACAAAGTCGATGTGAGACTGACTGCTAACACCCCCATCATCAGTCACTTTATAAACAAACTTACCCGCTGCACCAACAAAGTTCTCGCTTGGAGTAAAGGCTAGGTCAGTAAGCTGATTCAGTCCAATCATATCGCCTACAGAAAGGGAATTACCACTGCTACCATGAACAATGTCGCCTTGGCCTGGTAAAGCAATCACTTCTACCGTTAAGCTAGTTTCTTCTGGGTCACTGGGTAAACCAATATTTAGCGCTAAACCTTGAGTGTCTTCGTTAACTGTTAGTGCGGTTGGTGCATCAATGATCGGCGCCCGGTTGTCACCCACTTCAATTAATAGGGTTTGAGTAGCAGTTTCACCAAAATCGTCGGCTGCTTCAATCACTAAACTATAGCGACCAACCACATCAGCTGGAGGAGAGCCCACCAACTTACCAGTAATAGGGTCAAAACTCATCCATTCAGGTAGTTCGAGGCCACCCTCTAAATAGGCACTTAAGCGCAGGTCTGTAGCACTTGATTCGGTATCAGCAAAGGCATCTTCTGGCACTACCAGTTCAAAATCGACATCTTCAGCCACACTTAAAGGGGCAGAGAGAATTTGTCGACTCACAGTAGGCGAACTATTACCCAAAGACGTACTCAAGTTGATGATTTGATCATCAAATTTTATGCTTTCAATACCTGATAACGCATCGATATGATGTACAACAACGTTGTCCACAACCACCTGATTGGCGACCGTGAGAGTTTGATTAAGGTTATCAAAGGCTACCGCATAGTCAGCGTAATCGCCTTGATAAATAGCCGTATCATGGCCTTTACCACCAACCAAAGTATCACTACCTAACGATCCATTAAAGGTATCATTGCCACGCCCACCAAGCAGTTTATTATCCAGAGCATTACCACTAAGGGTATCATTACCATCGCCGGTGACCGCATTTTCAATAGCCGTCCAATCTGCTATCTCCACGTCCCTACCCGCAATATTGAAGGTATTACCAGACAAGTTAATATTGCTGTTATAGGTTACGGCAGCAGCATTAATCCAATCTATACCGGCGTCATCTTGCAACACTAGCGAGTTATTCAAGTTAGCGAATTCGTCAGTGAACACATACTGATCGTCATCTGAAGCTGTGGCACCGTAAACCCTTAAAGACAAACCATAAACCTTGCCTGTTTCTTCGGCGCGTACATCGCGCACAGTCACTTGCCACTCTCCTTGACCATCCTCGCCGTAAAATTGGCTACTAGAAAGGTCAAACATTAAATGAGTAGGTAAATTACTGTACTCTCCCGTTAAACCAAACGGCCTGCCTTCTGTTGCCGTAGGTCTGTTGAGCAAGGTGGATATGGTGCCATTGGGTGAAATTACTTCAATTACCAAATCACCCAGGCGTGTGTGGCGTATATCAATGCCCAATTCCACATGCTCCACATTGATATCACTGGCAATGGTAAACTTGGTTGTATAACCCCCAGTTTGATCTCCATCTGGAATTACCTCAGCAATATCCAATAAGCGGGTACCTGCATAAGCTTCGTTGTGTGCAGTTTGTGTGGTCTGCCACGTTTCCGCCAGGCGCACAGCGCTATGGGCGTTAACAATACCAAAACCCAAATCATCATTAAAAGACATGCCCCCCATATTGTGGTCACTGGCGGCATTAACCTTCCACGCAGCAGTGTCTGGATGACGAGCCGAATGGGCCAAAATGGCCTGCACATCACGATAACCAAGGGTAGGATTTGCTTCTAACATCAACGCCACTATGGCCGAAACCTGCGGCGCAGCAGCAGAGGTGCCACTAAAGGCAACATAGTCTCCAGCATCACCAGCAGCCCAATTAATGCCATCAGAGCCTAAGCGATCCGTAGTAAGAATGTTTTCACCATAGGCTGCTACCAAAATTGCAGCGCCTGGGGTTGAAAAACTGCTCACTACATCATCCTGTGAAACCGCGGCTACGGTGATGGTCTCCCTTGCATTCTGGAAGTTATGGTGATTAACGTTATCTCCAGAAGTACGCGAGTTACCAGCTGAGAATACAAATACTGTGCCGTAACCATCGCGGCCAGCCTCTACGGCGTAACGGATATTGGCATAATCAGGCAAATGAGTAGCCGAACTAAAGTCATCACTAAAGGCTTTAATAGCACCCCAAGAGTTGTTAGAAATATCCACCTGATTTTGTTTTGCCAAGGCTCCAGAAATATGGCTGCTAGCCCATTTAACACGAAAAGAAGCAGCGTCTGCATCGGCAGCTAAACCCACGATCCCGGTTTCATTATTAGCTTCTGCAACAATGATTCCCGCCACGGGTGTACCGTGTAAATCTACTGGTTTAAAAGGCAAAGGCGGCCATTTGTGCTCGCCCGTATTGGAGTGATACTGGGCATCGTAATCTATGCTTAAATCTACCTGATTAACTAAGTCTGGGTGGGCGTAATCTAGGCCATCATCAATGATACCCACGGTAATACCTGCGCCTGTATATTCACCACCTAAGTCCGATACATGTAAACTATCGCTATACCATTGCTGCTGGGCTAAGGGGTCATACTCGCCGGTATACATTTCCCGCAAGCGCAATTGGTAACTTCCGCTAGCACCATCGGCCCCGGCAACCGCAAAGTAAACTACTTCATCGGTTGCTCCAGCGCTCAATTTGTAACGTGCATCAAGCCCTGCACCCGAATCTGCATTACTACCTAGTAACACACCCTTGGCATCGTATACCTGCAAGGCAGCGTCGCTAAGAGTACCTAGTTCAGCACCCGCTGCTAGCACATCAACCACATAATTAGTGTCGGCTTTTAAGGTGGCTCTTGCCCAATCCACGTCACCATCAAAATCAATGTTAGTTTTTAATAGTTGGCCCGGCGCTACACTAGAAAGGGTCAGTAGATTATCAACAATGTCATCACTCACCGCACTGGCGTCTAAGGCTTGGGTTTCTACTAAATACGTGCCCGCATTACCCTCTATACCCGCTGCGTCAATTTGAATAAAGTAGCGCCCAGAGTCAATGACACTAGCTTCGGCAAAGGCAATGCCTTCACTGTTAGAGTAACCACTAGCAATGGTGGACCCAGTTTCATTCAGTAAGCTTACATGGGCGTAAGCCAGGGTGCCTTCGCCCGCTGCATAGCCTTTAACGCTAACACTAAAACGCTGGCCAGCTTGCAAGTTCATAGCCACCAAATCAACATCTTCTGCTGTTTGCATGGCTGCAAAATAGCTAGTACCTAGAACAATAGGTGCAGTGGTACTAGAGTCGTAATCAGTGACACGATCAACCGCTTCGTCACCTCCACGTAAGCCTAAATTGATCACCCTTAAGCCATACTGACCGGTATCTTGAGCACTAGTTGGCGATACTGTGATGGCCATGGAGCCGTCTATTTCGGAGCTAAACAGGGCATTAGCCATGCGGTCTACGGTGCCTGCCGGATTTTGATTACTGGTAATTTCTTCGGCTGTTGCGCCATCAGTAATTGCGGTCCAACTCAAGCCAAGTTGTGAGTCTTCGATAGGCGCCATAATGCCATCTCTCACGCCTACTAATTCTATACGATAGGTTTGGTTAGCAGCCAGATCGATAGTATAACTATCTTCGTCGCCAGCAACTGCAACCTTACCCAGCTTCATGGTTTCATTGCTATCGCCCCACAATAACTGCACAGGGCCGGCGCTGTCTTCGTCACTGGCATCGCCACTCACTACCTTAAACTGATATGCACCTGTGTGACCTGCACCATCAACAACTCTAGCTGTATACAAACCACTGCTAGAGGCTTTAATGGTAGCCATAGCACCACCATCGTCTATTTCCTTACCATCACCTCTTGCTAGGGGAGTACCAAAGGGGTCAAGCACTTCAATTAGGGCCCTGCTTAAGCCTTTAACATCAGTGGGTGTGGCTGAGAAAGTCACTACCTGGCCTTCATTCAGGTGAATACTGAACCAGTCCTCATCTCTATCAACCACAGTATTAGTGAATTTATCAGCTTTACCACCAAAGCGGCCATCAGACCATTGAACTGCACCATCTACGGCGTTATCCAAAGTAACTAAAGTAGCGTCAGCAATGGTTGAGCCATGGTCATCAGGGGCTCGCGTGGAGAGATTATAGGTACCGGTTTCATCACTAATCTGAGTTTTGGCAACAACATAGTAGGTGCCAGTACTGGACACCTGATAGCTAATTACTGCATCATTTTGCCATGAGCCATCGTCATCGCTGTCTAGCAAAACACCAGAAGCCGAACGTAATTCCATATAAGGATCGGCCAAAGTACCGCCACCGGTGGCTGCGCCTTGCAGTTTAAATACGTATCGCTGCCCTGAGGTGAGATCCACTTCAAACCAGTCTTGATCACCACGGGTAAGTAAGTTACCACTAAATGAAGAGCCTATGTCTATAGGTGTAGCTGTGCCTACTCCATTACCCACATCGTCGGCCACTAGGGCTGTTGCAGTTGCACTAATGGTGTAATCACCTAGAGACTTACCATCATCTGAAGCCGCCGCTAAATAATAAGTGCCCGCTTTAGTAGGGGCAAAGTAGGTTAATGCATTAGTACCAGCACCGCCGTCATCGGCATATTCTATAAATTTCCCAGCCTGATCGAATAAACGTAGAGAGGGGTCCAGTAATGTACCACCGCCATCACTAATGCCATTAACCACTAACTTGTAGGTTACATTGCTGTCTAGCTCTACGGCAAACCAATCAATATCGCCTGGAGTCTGTATGGCACCTGTTAAGCTGCTATTGGCGGCTAAAGTGCCAAGTTCGGTACTCTGATCAACCCTGCTATCGGCATAGTCATCGGCTGGCGCTAAATCGATGCTTAGCTTGTAAGCGCCTGTGTCGTATTTAAAGGCACTTTTAGTTTCAATAAAGTAAACACCCGTTTCAGTGGCGGTATAAAATAACTGGGCGTTGAAACTACCGTTACTGTCGTCGTTGGTGCTGATAATACGGCCATTCGCATCGCGCAGGGCCACAAATGGGTCTTGTAGCGGATCTAAAGCAGCCGAGGCAGAACGATCTGCTATA
>Ga0308018_10001708_pt1 | contig 10122 bp, 10 predicted proteins | sample Neamet282_FD_203130 | JGI IMG/M metagenome (GOLD analysis project Ga0308018, IMG submission 203130) | Marine microbial communities from water near the shore, Antarctic Ocean - #282 | ecosystem: Environmental > Aquatic > Marine > Unclassified | place: Southern Ocean | collected 2014-10-01
TAACCCAATTGTTTTAGAACAGTGGTTATTAGTAAACTCTATGGAAGAGAAAATAATTGTTAAACTAACCAATGTTTCCCTTGGTGGTAACATGAGCAACAGTTTATTTGATGCAACACTAGAATTAGGAAAAATTAAAAATAATCGTTAGTTAGATCAGAAAGCTAAGAATTATTGGAATATAAAATACTGACATTAATGTGGAGATGATAACTAAACTAGCTACGTCATTTGGATTTCTATTGAATCTTTCTGAAAGTAAGTATGAAGTTACGGCTATTGGAGTGGTTAATTGTAAAATTAAGACTGCCGCTGCTACCTCTGGTAAATTTAAAGCAAAAGCAACACTAACAGAAAATAAAAGACAAATTAACGTTCTAAAGCATACAATTGAAAAACCTCTTGTTAGGTTTGTAAGCTTCAAACGAGCAACTGATACACCTAATGTGATTAACATAAGAGGGATGGCGATTTGACCAGTAAGCTCTAACGAGTTTGTTATAAAAACAGGGGTTTTGATATTAAAATATAGACATATTGCACCCAACACAGCACCCCAAACAATGGGCTCTTTTAATAATTTAGTTAGGTTTTTATCTCCACTTATTATCCAAATGCCCAGTGTTAAAGAAAAGATTGCCATTATTGCGAATATGATTACCGCATAACTCAAGCCATCGTTACCAAATGCAAAAAATGCTAGTGGTAATCCCAAGTTTCCAGTGTTTCCAAAAATCATTGGTGGTAAAAAAGTGTGTATATCAATTTTCATTAACTTAACGAAAAGGAAACAAAATATAGTTAAAAAAAGGTAGCAAAGCAATGTCGCAAAAATTATTGAGCTTAATACAGTAGAGTCAATCTGTGTATTCATCAAAGACGTAAAGATTAAGCAAGGAAGAGCAATATTCATTGTTAATTTTGTAACAAATTTTATAGGATACTCTATTTCAGTCTTTTCCCAAAAATATCCAATTATTCCAAGAAAAAATATTGGAGAAATTATTTTTAACACTGTCAAAACTAAAAGCATAAATTTTCTCAAAAAAAACAAATTTCGTTACGGTGATGCATAGACTCCAATAGATTGAAAGACTATCATATAGCGAGTATATAAAGGATCACTGATGATTAAGACAGCTGCTAAATATAATATTGGACAAGTGGTAAAACATAAAAGACATCCATTTAGAGGTGTTGTCTTTGATATTGATCCAATATTTTCAAATACTGAAGAGTGGTGGCATTCAATTCCAGAGGATAGTCGACCAGCAAAAGAGCAGCCATACTATCATTTATTGGCTGAAAATGACACCACATATTATACAGCATATGTATCTGAACAAAACTTATTGATTGATGACACAGGTGAGCCCGTTGAACATCCAGATATAGCCTCATTATTTGGGCAATTTCACGGAAACTACTATAATATTGAAGTTCAAATGAATTAATTTGGTTTTTTAAGTAGATTAATGTTCATTTAACGTGATGAATTTTTTCTCTTTTTCATCATAATATTCTACATTTCCCTCACCAATGTCATTCCATAATCCATGTATAGTAAGAGCCCCACTTTCAACCGCACTTTTTACAAAGGGAAACCCAATAAGGTTTTCAAGTGATATAAGAACACCCTCTTTTTCCAGCTGATTTATCTGCTCATCAGCTGTTTTGCTCTTGTCTATTCGCTCATAGCCGGGTTTTAAAATATTAATCCATTGTGAAATAAACTCATCATCACCTTTATTATTTTCTTTGTGGTTCGAGCAAATATTATGGCACATTCGTACCCCACCGCAATTTGAATGCCCTAAAATTATTATATGAGCCACGTTAAGGTTTTTTACAGCGTATTCTATTGCTGCTGAAGATCCATGATAATCTTCATTTGGGGCATATGGTGGAACTAAATTAGCTATATTTCGATGAATGAAAAACTCACCTGTTTCTGCTCCAAAAATTGATGTTATGTGTACTCTGCTATCACAACACGATATTACCATTGTTTTGGGGTGTTGCCCTTCGGCTGCCAGATGATAAAACCATTTTTTATTTTTTTCGTATTCTACTGCTTTCCAATTGTGATATCTTTCTATTAAGTATTTGGGTATTGGTGAGATAATTGACATTAATTTTACTACCGAGCTATTATTGGTTTTTTTTAAAGATATAATCTTAATTAATTATATTTAAAATACTTTTCATAATTAAAACATGGTTTATATTATAATAAATAAATCATTAATAATAGTATTTTGTAAGGAAACTTAGATGGATCATTTTTCATTAGAAACTGAAAACGTTCACCCCATTAAAATAATTGATAAAGAAAACTTTAAACAATGGAATGAAAAACAATCAAGTTATGTACAAAATTGGGTGAAAACCAATGGTTTTAAAGGAGCTCTCTTTGACTTTTTAATAATACCATCCAAATCTGGCTCTATTGACCAGGTCTTATTTGGTTGGGGTGAGAATGTAGATCGTTTGCGAGATAGGTTTCATTTTGCAAAAATTAGAGATCTGTTACGAAATGGTACTTATAGAATATCATATGCTCCTAATGGTTTTGATTTTACAGAAGCTTTTTTAGGTTGGGCGTTAAGTGGATACAAATTTGATAATTATAAGAAAATATTATCTGATGAAATTCACTTAGTATTAGAAAAAACTACAAATAAAATGCTTTTAAACTCTCTAATAAATGGGGAATATTTAACCCGTAATTTAATTAACATACCTGCATCCGACTTGGGACCTGAGGAGTTAGCAAATGAATCAAAAAAATTAGCTGATAAATTTGGAGCAAAGTACTCAGTCACTGTTGGTGACGATCTGCTCGAAGAGAATTTTCCAATGATACATGTTGTTGGAAGGGCATCAAAACAAGAGCCTAGATTGATTGATATAATTTGGGGCAATGAACGTTCATTCAAAGTAACATTGGTTGGAAAAGGAGTTTGTTTTGATACTGGAGGCCTAAATATAAAGCCAGGAGGTTCCATGGGTTTGATGAAGAAAGATATGGGTGGAGCGGCTACGGTTCTTGGGCTAGCGAGTATGATAATGGAAGCAAAATTAGATGTAAGATTGAGAGTTCTTATACCGGCTGTTGAAAACTCAATATCTTCAGATTCATTTCGGCCACAAGATATATTGCATTCTAGAAAAGGTTTGACTGTTGAGGTTAATAATACAGATGCGGAGGGCCGACTTGTTTTGGCTGATGCACTATCTTTCGCAGATGAAGAACAGCCAGATCTTTTGATTTGTATGGCGACATTAACGGGTGCAGCACGAGTGGCATTAGGCCCTGATATAGCTCCATTTTTTACCAATGATGATAATTTTGCTCAAAAAATAATGGATAATGGGAAAAAGTATTATGATCCTGTTTGGAGAATGCCTTTTTGGGATCCATATGAGAAAATGATTGAACCAGAAGTAGCTGATTTAGATAATGCCCCACAATCAAGTTTTGCAGGATCAGTTACGGCAGCATTGTTCTTAAGAAGGTTTGTAGAAAAATCAAAAATATTTGTGCATTTCGATATTTTTGGGTGGTCGGAGACCAGAAAGATTGCGAGACCAAAAGGTGGTGTCGGAATGGCATCAAGAACGTTATTTCATTTGATTAAAGATCATACTGAAAAAAATAATGGATAAAAGACTGCTCCCAGCAAATGAACGAGTGGGTTGGGTAGGTGCTAAACCCATGTGTGATGCACCAAATTTGGTCAAAGGTACAGTAAAGGTAGTTACTGATAGTTTTGTGAATATTTTATCTTCACCAAATGGGGTAAGAATTAGACAACTTCTTTATGGAAGTAGGTTCCGAGTTTTAGAGGAGAAAGATAATTTTTCTTTTGGGTTTAGTGAGAGTGATGGGTATGTTGGGTATATAGAAAGTACTAGTTTAGGGAAGAAAGGTCAAAGTTTGACTCATTGGGTTTCTGCCTTGGCAACGCATGTTTACGCCAAACCTGATATCAAGAAAGAATACAAAAAAGTGTTATCTTTTGGCTCAAAGTTGGAAATAGAAAGTGCCACTGTCGATTTTTTTAAAACAACTGATGGTGGTTATATCCCTAAAGTACACTTAAAGGAGATTGGTACATTTTATTCTGACCCAGCAAAAGTGGCTGAGAAATTTTTAGATGTACCATATCTTTGGGGGGGTAATAGCTGTTGGGGAATTGACTGCTCGGGCATCATACAGATGGCATTATCTAGCTGTTCGATCATATGTCCTGGGGATAGTGATCAACAAGAAGCATCATTTGAACAAATTCCAACCACTTTTAATTTTAATAGGAATGACTTAATTTTTTGGGATGGACATGTGGCTCTAATCATTAGTTCTTCTCATCTAATTCATGCTAATGCTTTTAATATGTCTGTTAAAGTTGAATTAATAGAAAAGGTAATTGAAAGAATCAAGTTTAAGGGTGATGGTGACTTTAGGTTATGTCAATTCTAAAAAAGTTAATCTATCTTTACTGATTTGATTAATTTTTTATCAAAAAATCTCAATAACGCCACTAAATCATTACCACGTTTTAATATCTGACCATTTATTCCTAAAATCAAATACTGACTTTGCTTCATGAAAAGTTTAGGTCTTTTTTCAATTCGATAAATTGGATTTTCTGAGGTTCTCTTGAAAATTGAAAAAACAGCAAATTCTCTTAAAGAAGAAATACCGTAGTCTCTCCACTCCCCAGATGCGACCATCTTTCCATATACTGAAAGTATTGGCGTGAGTTCTGTCCTGTGAAAGCTAATAATTTCAGGTAATTTTTTTGAGGTAGTATGATTTGATACAAAGTGTAGATTCATAAATTTAATTGTAGCAGTTTTACTTTAGTTATCAAGGTATCAGATTGCTATATTAAGTTTTCATTTAACAATTGATCGATAATAAATTGTGATTAGAGTGTTATTATAAATATTAATTTGGGTTAGGACAAATAATGCGTGATTTTCAGGTTGGTGGGCGATCTTCAGTTTTTGCAGAAAATGGTATGTGTGCAACTTCCACTCCGCTTGCCGCAAAAGTAGCTGTGCAGTTACTAGAATCTGGTGGAAATGCAATTGACGCGGCTATAGGAGCCGCAGTCTTACTGGGTTTTTGTGAGCCGCAATCTACTGGAATTGGAGGGGATTGCTTTGTCTTGGTTCAACCGCCAAATAAAACAAAACCAGTGGCTTTAAACGGTTCTGGGCGATCACCTTTAGGTTTGGATTCAGAAAAAATGCGAAGTTCGGGCTTTGATTCAATGCCACTCTATGGAGTTGAGTCAGTAACGGTTCCGGGAGCGATTGATGCATTCTGCCAACTTTCAAATGATTGGGGTAGAAAAGGCCTTAAATTTAGCCTTGCACCAGCAATTAATTATGCTGAAAACGGAATTGTAGTTGGGCCACGGACTGCATTTGATTGGGCTAATTCTGCTTCAATCTTGAAAGGTGACGCTAGGGATCATTTCCTAATTAATGATAAAGCCCCTTTGGCTGGTCAAATCTTTAGGGCCCCACGGCAAGCAGAGGTTTTGCGATTAATTTCAAAAAATGGAAGAGCTGGATTTTATGAAGGAGAAGTTGCTAATGATATGGTTAACTCCTTAAATAGTTTAGGTGGCGTTCATACTTTAGAAGATTTTGCTCAAACAAATTGCAATTATTGCGAAACCATAAATGGTTTCTATGGGGGGTATGAGTTAATTGAACATCCTCCAAATGGGCAAGGTGCGACAGCCTTGTTAATGGCTAATATATTAAGCAATTTTGATTTAAAATCATTAGAGCCTTTTGGTATAAAGCGAACTCATATTGAAACTGAAGCTGCAAAATTAGCTTACGATGCACGGGATAGGTTTATTGCGGATTTTGATTATACTGAACGACTTGCGCACATGATATCAATAGATGTTGCAAATAAATTGGCTGCGCTGATTGATCCATTTAAAGCAACATATTTTAAAGAAGAAACGCTGGGTTCTATTCATAAAGATACAGTTTACTTGACTGTGGTTGATAAAGATCAAATGGCTGTATCAATGATCTATTCTATTTTTCATAGCTTTGGATCGGGCATGGCTTCAAAGAAATTTGGTATAAATTTCCAAAATAGGGGAGCGGGATTTACGTTAGAAAAAGGGCATCCAAACGAGGCAGCTGGGTTTAAAAGACCAATGCATACTATCATTCCTGGCATATTGCGTCAGTCTGATAAATTCACAATGCCGTTTGGAGTAATGGGTGGGGCATATCAGCCAAATGGTCATGTTCGCTACATGTCTAATTTAGTAGATTTTGATATGAATATTCAGGAAGCTATAGATGGCCCAAGATCTTTCTATGACAATGGGGATTTAATGTTAGAAAGAGGTTATACTAATTTAGTACGGGATGGTCTAAAGAATATGGGGCATAAAGTTGAAGTACCAAATTCTCCAATAGGTGGTGGGCAGGCGATAAAAATTAATTGGGAGCAAGGTGTATTGGAAGGTGCATCAGACCCGCGTAAGGACGGATGTGCTATTGGTTATTAGGTGATTACCCTTTTTTAAGAATTTTTTGTCCTAAAACTTCAGCAATTTGTACTGCATTGAGTGCTGCACCTTTTCTTAAATTATCAGAAACACACCATAGATTTAAACCATTTTCAATCGTACTATCCTGTCTTATTCTACTTATATAGGTAGCAAATTCACCAACACATTCGATTGGAGTAGTGTATCCGCCACTTTCGCGTGTATCTACTATAATTATTCCAGGAGCTTCTCGTAGTATACTTCGTGCCTCATCTTCATCTAAGAATTCTTCAAATTCTATATTCACAGCTTCAGAATGCCCTACAAAAACGGGCACTCTCACGCAGGTGGCTGTAACCTTAATTGATTTATCGATTATTTTTTTTGTTTCAGCAGCCATTTTCCATTCTTCTTTGGTAGTTCCATCTTCCATAAACTCGTCAATATGTGGAATTACGTTAAAAGCAATTTGCTTGGGATAAACCTTTGGCGCTACTCCCTGTCCTGGAACGTAAATACCCTTTGTTTGATTCCAAAGCTCATCGATTGCTTCTTTTCCAGAGCCAGAGACAGACTGATATGTACTGACCACAACACGCTTTATTCTTGCTCTATCGTGTAGAGGTTTAAGTGCTACTACCATCTGAGCAGTTGAGCAATTTGGGTTAGATATGATATTTTTTTTAGAATAACCAAAAATAGCCTCTGGATTTACTTCTGGAACTATTAATGGAACCTCGGGATCGTAACGGTATAGTGATGAGTTATCGATAACAACGCAGCCTGATTTAGCGGCTTTGGGTGCGTAAATTTTTGTAGCATCTGATCCAATAGCAAATAATGCTATATCCCACCCGCTGAAGTTAAATGTTTCAAGGTTTTGGATTTTCAAAATACTATCCGCAAAGGTGACCTCGGTACCTATTGATTTTCGAGAAGCTACAACAGCAATTTTGTTAATTGGAAATTCACGTTCTGCTAAAATATTGAGCATTTCTCTACCAACGTTACCAGTAGCTCCAACAACAACAATGTTATAACCCATTTTAAGTACTCCAATTTCAGTTATTTTTGTGATAGCTAATACGTAGATAAAGTAAAAGAGACTTTATTGGAAATCACATAAAATTTATTTTGCTATAAAATATTATATTTCGTTTAAATCATTAATTTGTTATAGGCTTTTTATGTTAACATTTGGTCTAATTTATTTGCTAGGGGAAAAACTATGAATTGTGTGTTTGTTCAAATTCGTTGCAAGCCAGGAAAAATTTTTAAAGTTGCTGAAGAAATAACTTTAAAAGAAATTCAATCAGAATTATATTCCACTAGTGGAACATTCGATCTTTTATTGAAGTTATATATTCCTGATGACAAGGATATCGGTGAATTTATTAATGATAACTTATTGAGTATAAAAGGTATTAAACGAACACTTACTACTTTGACGTTTAAAGCATTTTAAAAGCCTTAATGATAAAATACAAACCTGAGAAATTATAAATTATAAAGCGCAGAATGATAATATGAAAAAGGACATGGGCTTTTCTAAAAGTTTATTAACCTGGTATGACAAAAATGCCCGAGTTATGCCTTGGAGGCTTCCACCAAATTCGCAACAAGAACCAAATCCGTATTTTATATGGTTGTCTGAAATAATGTTGCAACAAACAACGGTTGCGACTGTTTCATCATATTTTAATAAATTTATCATAAAATGGCCAAACATAATTGACCTATCAAATGCGGATGACAATGATGTTATGGCGAGCTGGGCTGGGCTTGGGTACTATGCAAGAGCTAGAAATTTATTAAAATGTGCGAGAATAATTGTAACCCAATATAATGGATTTTTTCCTAAGTCTTATGAAGAACTTATAAAGCTTCCAGGTATTGGACCTTATACTGCATCAGCAATTTCATCTATTGCTTTTTCAAAACCATATGCTGTTTTGGATGGTAATGTAGAAAGAGTAATGTCACGATATTATTCTATTTTGGACCCTTTGCCGGCGAGCAAGGGGGAGTTAAGAATTTTGGCTCAATCTATCCTTCACACCTATCGGCCTGGTGATCATAATCAGGCAATAATGGATTTAGGTGCAACAATCTGCACACCAACAAAACCCAACTGTATTGGATGTCCGGTTAACTCTGCTTGTAAAGCATATATAATAGGTAATGCAGAGTCATTACCAAAAAAGTTACCTAAAAAGAAAAAGCCATTAAAGTTTGGTTCGCTATTTATAGGTGCTCACCCAACAAATGGGTTTTTAGTAGAAAGACGAACAGAAAGTGGTTTACTAGGGGGTATGTTGAGTTGGCCTTCTACTGACTGGTCTAGTTGCCCAAGTTCAGACCCTCCTTTATCTGCTGATTGGGTACCTATTCTAGGTCGTGTCCAACATACATTTACGCATTTCAATTTAGAATTAAATATATTTAAAGCTACCATTAAACGCTCTGTAGACCCATACTTTTTTATTCCAACTGAATGCTTTAATTCTAATGATATGCCAACAGTAATGAGGAAAGCCTTTGATTTATATTTGAATTCAGAGCATTGATCAAAAAAAACCCCACGCAAAGAGCGTGGGGTAGTTAAGGTTTAGTGGTCAGGCCACAGGCACCATTTTTATTGGCTTATTATGTTATAATTTGCCAAAAATTCTTTATTTTTACCCCTGCATTTCAGATCGAATTTGTTGTCTTAAAAGATCTATGGGCACACTTTTACCTTCTCTTTTGAAACACCAGTAAGTCCATCCATTACAAGATGGCGCACCTTCTAAAGCAGCACTTACCTGGTGTATAGATCCTTTAGTTTCTGTTGAAATTAGAGTTCCATCCGCCCTAACTTTTGCTTTATGACGGCCATTTAAGCTTTCTAAAGTTTCACCCGGCTGAAGCAATCCTCTTTCAACGAGTTGCCCAAATGGAACTCTTGGCTCCATCCTTTTTGATTGAGTAACTTCTAAAGCTTCACGGTCGTATTTTCGCGCCTCTTTAATTCGCCTATTTGCTGCTATTCTGTACGCTTCTTCTCGTTCAATTCCGATAAAATCCCTACCAAGTTTTTTTGCAACTGCACCAGTTGTCCCACTACCAAAAAATGGATCTAAAATTACGTCACCAGGGTTTGTCGTAGAAAGAATTATTCTATGTAACAAAGCCTCAGGTTTTTGCGTTGGGTGTGCTTTTTCTCCATTTTTATTTTTCAAGCGTTCGTGACCATTACAAATTGGTATTATCCAATCAGAACGCATTTGAATACCTTCGTTCATTGCCTTCATAGCTTCGTAATTAAATGTATATTTCGATTTCTCTGACTTCGCAGCCCAAATTAATGTCTCATGTGCGTTAGTTAAACGCATTCCCCGGAAATTAGGCATTGGGTTTGATTTCCGCCAAATAACATCGTTCAATATCCAATACCCAATATCTTGCAATTTAGAGCCTACTCTAAAAATATTGTGATAACTGCCAATAACCCAAATTGCACCATTTGGCTTCAACACCCTATAAGCTGCTTTCAACCAACTATTTGTGAAACTGTCATAAGCTTCAAAGCTTGAAAACTTGT
>Ga0308018_10001709_pt1 | contig 10117 bp, 1 predicted proteins | sample Neamet282_FD_203130 | JGI IMG/M metagenome (GOLD analysis project Ga0308018, IMG submission 203130) | Marine microbial communities from water near the shore, Antarctic Ocean - #282 | ecosystem: Environmental > Aquatic > Marine > Unclassified | place: Southern Ocean | collected 2014-10-01
CCCCCCGAGCCACGAGCAAGCCTCGCATAAGCAGAAGACCGCCCGCACCTCCTACTCCTCTCCCCATCCCTCTCCCTGCCGCCCTATCTGTCTGACCCCATCCACCTCGCCGCCGCCGCCCCGCCGCTCAGCTGATGTCCATGATCAGCCCCACGCCGGCCAGGCACCACTGCCCGGGCGGCACCTTCGTCTTCAGCTGCGCCGAAAAGATGTACGTCGGGCCGCGCTGGTTGGTCTGGTAGCACGGGCACGAGTAGGTGTTGGCCATGTTGAGGCGCTCCGAGAGGATGGCGCGGCAGTTGATGACGGGCATGGCGCAGTACATCTCCTTGGGCTTGGAGCGCTCCAGCACGCCCGTGGCCATCTCCCAGCGCGCGCCCTGCATGGACAGCCCGTGGATGTAGTTGCCGTCCGCCGACGCGCCCTCGATGCCGTCCGAGTTCACCTTCTGCGTGTCCGTCTGCACCACGAGCTTGTCGAGCTCCAGCTGGTTCTTCTGCGCCGACACCTGGCAGATGGCCGTCAGGAACGACGACGGGTTGATGAGCCCCGACAGCCACACGATGTCGGGCAGCTCCATCGGGTTGGCCACCCACTCGTCCAGCTGCTCGCAGCGCGCCTTGACGTCGACGCACCACTCCGCGAGCATGCGCAGCGACGGCCACGCCATCCACTTGCCGGGCACGCGGTCGGAGAACAGCGAGTCCTGCAGCCCCTCCATGCTCTCGCTCATGGTGAGCTCGCCGGCGAAGCCCAGCGAGAGCTCGTGCAGCGAGCGCGCCATCTCCGTCAGCAGCTCGTTCATGCGCTCGATCTCCTGCAGGAACGCGTTCTGGAAGGGCCCCTGCTCCTCCAGCGAGCGCGAGACGTCCTCGCTGTCGTACTTCTTCTCGCCGAACTGGTCCCTGATCATATCCATCGCGGCGCGCGCCACGTCCTGCGGCGAGAGCCCCGCCTCGCCGGCGCCGCCGTCGCGCGGCTGCAAGTCCAGCAGCGTCTTGAAGAGGTTGTCGGACTGCGTCGTGCGGAAGTCGATCTCGGCGTTCGGGTGCAGCCCGAAGGCCAGCGGCGTCTCCTGCTTCAGGCCGTCCTCGATGTGGTCCAGACCCTGCTGGAAGGACGGCGCGCTCGGCGCCTTGAAGGAGATCTCCTTCTGCGACGGGTCGACGAAGGGGAACATCTCCGCCTCGTCCAGCAGCTCGTCCTTCATGTACCACGCGAGGTACTCGTTGGCGAGCAGCCGGTCGAAGTCGTTGACGATGTGGCCGCCGTACATGATCTCGCCGAAGATGTAGCGCAGGTCCGCCCACGGGATCTTGCCGCCGCCGCTGGCCTCCATGTAGTTGTTCAAGCACACTGCAGCAGAGGGGGGCGCGGGGGGTTGTGCAGGGTCAGCAAGAGCCGCGTCGGGCGGAGCGGGGCGCAGGCGCAGGCGCAGGCGCAGGAAGGGCGGAGCAGGGCGGGGCGGGGCGGCGCGCGCAGCCTTGACTTACCAGCGCTGTCGCGCAGGTCGCCGAGCGAGAACGGGTACTGCATGTTGTAGCCGAGCGGCCCGAAGAGCTTGCGCTCCATCAGCACGGCGTGAAACTGGCACAGCGCGAACAGGATGACCTTGGTCTTGCTGTCCGCCTCGTCGATGTAGTCCTTGTTGAAGTTGCACCACGCGCGCTTGAGGTTCGCCTTGAGCCCGCCCGGCGGTTCGTTGGTGAGCTTGATGCAGCGGTTGAGGATGCCGATGGGGATCGCGTCGGAGGGCTCGGCGGAGAGGAAGAGGCGGCCGCGCTCGTGCGGCCCCTCCAGCGCGTTCGCGTCCAGCTTCTTCTCCAGCTCCACGCACCAGCGCGGCATGAGGTGGATGTTGTTGAGGATCACCCAGTGACCGTTGCGGTGCGCCTGCTCCAGCCGCTCCATCGCCACGACATCCTGCCCCTGCCCCATGGAGACGTTGTGGTAGGAGACGCCCTTCTCCAGCCCCTGCGACGCCGAGAGCTTGTCCAGGTCGGACACCACGTCCGAGCCGCGCGACAGGATGAAGAAGATGGGCACGATGGGCGAGGAGTCCGCGAAGGACTGCGTGAGCACCTCCAGCGAGTTGAGCGACGAGTCGCACTGCGAGTACGCCTTGCCGTTGGGCAGCACCGTCTCGACGAAGCGCGTGAGCGCCACGCGCATGCGGTCGGGGCGCAGGCAGCGCACCACCATCATCTTCTTGATCGGCTCCTTCTCGAGCGACGCCCAGTCCAGCGGCAGCTTCTCCGTCTCCGACGTCACGTGGTTGTACCACTCGCGGAAGCGCGGCGACGCCTCCACGAGGTCGCCGCCGAAGCCGCTGAAGTCCTCGCAGTCGCACAGCGACATCACCGACGCGTACGCCGAGTCCGGCAGCCACGCCAGCTGCTCCGGCTTCTCGTCGCCCGGCTTGCGCGGGCAGCGCATGAGGAAGTCGTAGTACTGCGGCGAGATGCTCAGGTCCTCGATCTTGCCGCGCTTGATGAGGCTGAAGGTGAGCTGCGTGAGAAAGAGCAGCTTGTGCTGTTCGAAGAGCCCGCGCGCCACCCACGTGAAGATCGTGAGGCGCAGCGACGCCTGCAGCAGCTTGACGCGCGCCGTGATGTCCGGGTTCGCCGTGGTGCGGTGCACGGCGCGCGCGAAGTAGAGCAGGAACGAGTCGAGGCTGTACTGGTAGAAGTGCTGCACGTTGCACAGCTGCGTCAGCATGAAGTACAGCATCGAGCCCTCGTACGCCACGGGGCGGTACACCTCGCGCGCCTTGTTGATCTCCGCCTCGGTGTGGTGCCCTTCCTCCACGGCGGCGTTGATCTCCGTCACGGCGATCTTCGTCTCCTCCAGCCCCTCGATGAGCGCCACGTCCGAGAGGATGTCGTCCGGCGCGTTGGCCAGCTTGTCCAGCAGGTTGTCCTCGAGCTCGTGCAACTTGATCTTGTACTGCTGGAAGGCGGCGACGAGCGCCTGCTTCTTCGCCTCGAGCTCTGGCTGCTCGAGGTTCACGGCGCGCGCCAGCAGCTGCTCCTCCAGCCCCTGCTCCGTCGCGATGAAGTTGACGAGCGTGCACTGCGCCAGCGTCTCGGGCGGGAAGTGCGGGTTGGGCAGCTTCGTCTGCAAGTAGAGGTTGAACTTGGGGTCATACTCCACCTCCTCGCCGCCCAGCTTCAGGTACATGGAGCGCCCCTTGCGGTAGACGGCGCGCGAGAGCACGGGGTCGATGGTGCTGTCGATGTCCTCGGAGACGTTCTCGATGATCACCGTGTGGCCGTTGGTGATGGCGCCCTCCATCTTGTTGAGCCAGCGGTTCTGCGTCAGCTGGAGCACGATGAGGTTGTTGTTCTCCTCGCGCGTGCGCAGCCACTTGATCGCCTGCAGCTGCGGGTCGATGATCAGCGGCCAGCGCTTGCACGCCACCACGATGGCGCCCGACTCGATCGAGATGCGGTCGCTCGGCAGCCCCTCGCTCATCATCTTGGCGTTGGCCGCGTCGTTGGTGATCTGGTCGAGCGGGTCCACGCCCTCCGTCGTGAGCACGCCCTTCTCCGTCAGGTCCGGCAGCCACATCTCGAAGCACAGCCGCTGGCGGAACGCCGCGTCGAAGGCGCCGATGTACGAGACGAAGGCGGATGCGAGCATCACGTCGCCCACCTGCAGCGAGAGCTTGATGTTCAGGCCGTCGATCTCCTTGCCCCAGCGCTCGTTCTCGGAGGAGAGGCCGCCGATGAGCCGCCCGGCGAGGCCGAGGCGCACGCGCCCCGCTGCGGCCTGGTCCTCGACCTCCTTCTTCTCCTTGGTCGCCTGCGTGAACGTGTCCTCCAGCTCCTGCAGCAGCGCCTGGATGCCGCGCACCTTCTCCTGCACCGCCGCCAGCGTCTCGAGCGCCACGCGCTTCTCCTCCTGCGCCTTGTGCAGCGACTCCATCAGCGGCTTCACCTTCACGAAGATGCGGTTGAAGCCGAAGATGTTGATCACCCACGTCGCGAGGTTCGCGGCGGCGGCGGACTTGGCCTTGAAGAACTCGACGGTGAAGTCGGGGTCGCCCAGCACCACCTTCGTGATCATCTCCACCACCTTGTCCGGGATGTTCTCGCCGTCGAAGTCGATGAGCTTCTGCTTGAACTGGTCCACAGCCGACATCATCTTCTTGGCGCGGTCCCACGAGTGGTTCTTGAACTCGTGCTCCACCAGGATCAGGCACGCCGTCGTGCACTTGTCGACGCCCGCCGGCGGCTTGGACATGCCCTTGAGCTCGACGAGCATGTTCTTCGAGAGGCAGTCGACGGCGCCCGCGGCGGCGTCCATCGCAGGCTTGGCCTGGCCGAGCTCCGTCTCCGCCTGCACCTCGATCACCGCCGCGGCGGACGCCACGGCGTTCGACTTGAGCTCCTCCTCGGACGCGATCTTCTGCTGCACCTCCGCCTCCGCCTGCTGCTTGCCCATCTCCTCGATCAGCACCTCCGTGCTCGCCACCTTCTCCGCCACCTTGACCATCGTGTGCTCGAGGTCGATCTGCAGCTCCGCCACGTCCTCGGACGTCTTGCGGATGGTGGAGAGGCCCACGTCCAGCCGCTCGATCGCGCGGTGCACCTGCTCGCGGTTGTCGTTGAGCAGCCCCTTGAAGAACGCGATGAGCTCGAGGAACGACTTGGGCGTCACGTGGTTGTAGCGGCGCATCGACGACTCGAACTCCTCGCTCTGCTCCGAGACGGAGAGGTGCACAAGCGCCATGTGCTCCGCGAGCACGTCGGCCTTGTCCTTGGCGGAGCCCAGGTCGATGTCCTTGAGGAAGCGCGCCGCCACCTTCACGAGCGCCTCGCGCGGCCACGGGTGGAAGCGGTCGATGACGGTGCAGTTGATGAGGCCGGGGAAGCGCCGCGCGCGGATGCGGAACGCGTCGCCCACGGGCGAGAAGCACAGCACGATGTGCAGGTTCGCGCGCACGCGGTCGATGAAGAAGTCGAGCAGGTGCTCGGGCGTGTCCTCCACGCCGGCCGCCTTGGCCTCGCTGCGCACGCCGGAGTAGATCGTCTCCATCTCGTCCTTGGGGAAGAGGTCGGGGATCCAGCCGGACGAGAGCATGTTGTTGATGTACACGAGGAACTTCTCGTTCACGATCTGCGAGTCGGTCATGATGAAGGCCGTGGGGATGCCCTTGATGCCGGCGGACTTGTACAGCTCCATGAGGAACTCCTTCAGGTCGTCCACCTTGAACTTGGAGGTGACGGACAGCTGCCGCACCTCCATGTCGCAGATGAAGGCGGCGAGGCGCGTCAGCGACTGCTTGCCCGAGCCGCCCACGCCGATGAGCATCGCGTTGCCCGTGGGGTTGACGATGATGCGCGCGATGCGGCACACGTGCTCCATGGCCTGCTGGAAGAGCACGAGGTCCATGATCGCGTACGTCTCGTTGTACTCGCGCAGCTTCGCGCCCAGCACCTCGGACAGCGTGTTGTGGTCGGGCACGTCAACGTACACGTCCTGCCCCTCCGTCTGCACCGCGAACTTCGTGAAGATGAGCGGCTCGGCCATGATGTCGGGCAGGTCGTCGTGCTGGTTCTGGAAGTGGTACTTGGCGGTGGCGAGCACCATCTCGTGGTACTGCCCGAACTCGCTCTCGTACATCATGCGGTCGCAGAAGACGCGGCTGCACTCGTGCACCCACAGCCGCAGGAAGCGCGTCGTGCTCTGGTAGGCGATGGGCTTGGCCTGGCACATGCCCTGGAAGACGTTGCGCAGCTCGCGCATGTTCCAGTTGTACACGAACTTGATGGCAGAGGGCAGGAACTTGTTCGAGATCTCGGCGTGCAGCTGGATCGTGGCGTCCACCACCTGCGAGCCCAGCCCCGCGATCTTCTTGTCGAACTTGCCGAGGTGGCCGTCCAGGATCTGGCGGAAGATGAGGCGCAGGTCGTCCTGCCCCGGCATGGTCGCCGTGAACGTCGCGAAGTGCCGCTGGTTGCGCTCGCAGATCTTGAAGGAGCCGGACGTGGGGTTCATGGCGGCCATGTAGTGCACGTCCACGATCTCCTTCCGCAGCCCGAGGTCGACGCGGTCGAAGATCGTGCCGTGGTCCATGTGCTGGTGCAGCAGCGCCATGGCGTTCTGCGTGCCGTACTCCTCCACGTAGGGCAGGTTCATGTCGTCGATGAAGAAGATCATCTTCTGCCCCGGCTTGGGGCCGAAGGTGCGCCCCGAGCGCTTCTCGAGCGGCGCCTCCAGCTGCTGCTGCAGGTTGGCGCTGTCGGTGAAGTAGTTCATCGAGATGTACTTGCCCAGCACGTCGTCGGGCGTGTGGTGCAGGTAGTTCTGGATGATGGTGGTCTTGCCCGTGCCGGCGCCGCCCACGAGCATCGAGCCGTAGCCGCGCTGCGCGAGCATGTCGAGGATGGAGGTCATGCGCGTCGAGTCCATCGTGCTCACCACGATGTTGCCGAAGGGCGTCTCGCCGTGGCCGCCACCGATGGGCGTGGGCGCGTACGCCTGCGCGAGGTCGTTCCACGGCAGGAAACTGTGCGACGGCACGTCAAAGCGGTAGTCGAACACGAGCCCCTCGCTCGGGAACATGGCGCTGATGTTCGTGAAGGCGCTCGTGAGCTGCAGGTGGAACTCCTTGCGGTAGTCGTTCTGCTTGTCCACGGAGAGCGGCCCGCCGAAGGCCCACGTGAGCGCGAAGATGAAGAAGGGCTCGATGCACTTGGCGTCGAGGTTGAACATGCCCTCGAGGATGTGGCAGATCGTCTGGATCTTGGAGATGAGGCGCACCGGCGTGCTCATCCCCATCTTGCGCACGATCTCGATCGTGCCCGGCACGTACTTGTCGAAGAGCAGCGGGACCTGCGTGCGCTCCGCCTCGTCCTCGCGCTGCTCGCACCACGACTCCACGAAGGGCTCCCAGCCGATGTCCGCCTCGTTGATGAAGAGGATGCCGGCGCGGCTCACCGTGGCGGGCGAGGCGTTGGACAGCGAGTTGATCTCGAAGAGCATGCGCATCGCCGCCGTCAGCGGCACGCGCTCGTTGGACACGAGCGTCAGCACCTTGTTGTCGTCCATCACCGTGTTCATGCTCTCGATCCACAGCGCGTCGATGTCGCCGTCCAGCGCCACCCACTTGTGCTGCTGCGCCTCCTTGAAGCCCTGCTCCTCCAGGTTCTTGGACATACCGCGCATGATGATCGAGAGGCAGCCGTCCTTCCAGTCCTTGGCCAGCGTCATGTAGCCGTACAGCTCGTCGGTGATGACGGACTTGGGGTTCACCTGCTCGTACACGGCGATGTCCTTCTTGACGAAGCTCGAGCCGATCGGCTGCTCCTTCCAGTCCTCCTTGAGGTTGTTGCACGCGCACAGCCCCTTCCAGATCGAGGTCTTGCCGCAGCCCGCCGGCCCGAGGATGAAGACGGAGTGGCGCACGTCGAGCAGCTCCTGGAACTGCACGACCTTCAGCACGTAGGCCTCGTCCGGCTGCAGCTTCATCTCCACCGCCACGCGCCGCGCCTTCTCCGCGAGCTCGGGGTTGAGCACGGTGGGCACGTCGAGGCCGATGAAGAGGTCGTTGATCAGGCGCATGAAGATGGGCGTGTCGAAGTCCGGGATCTTGGGCGTGTTGAAGTCGCGCAGCGCGCGCATCAGCACCATGTCCTCCTGCAGTTCTGGCGATTCGCGCTTCATGCCGCCCGCCACGCGCAGCACGGACTTGACGGCGCGCAGCCCCCAGTCGTAATGGTACTGCTTCGAGAGCAGCTGCGACGAGAGCGCGTAGAGGGTCACGAACTTGATCGCGAGCGTGCGCGCCGTCATGAAGCCCTCCGACATGAGCATGTTCTCGCAGATGGGCTTGAGGTCGGGGCGGATCATGGCGCACGAGCGGAAGAGCACCTTGAGGTTCTCGGGCAGCTCGGAGCGCCCCGCGTAGCCCGGGTTCATGGTGATCCACAGCCCCACGGTGGGGATGAGCGAGATCACCGTGCCCATGAACATGAACTCGCCCACCACGTGCGGCGGCGTGCCGCTGGACAGGTGCTGGTACTGCTCCTCGCGATTCTCGGGGATGGAGAATTTGACGATGGCGTCCTCCACCGTCTTCACCTGCGACGCCACCACGGAGAGCACCTCAATCGAGATGCGGTTGAACTCGTCGAAGCAGCCCCACGCGCCCGACTGCGCCAGCCCGCGGAAGATGTCGCCCAGCGTCTCGAAGTTCATCTGGTCCGAGCAGTTGAACACGTAGCACGGCAGCGCGATGCAGCGCGCCAGGTCCTTGGTCGTCTCGGTCTTGCCCGTGCCGGCAGGGCCGGCGGGCGCGCCGCCGAGGTACAGGCGCAGCGCCATCGTCAGCGTGATGTAGCAGCGGTCCGTGAGCGGCGTGATCACGAGGCGGCCGGTGTTGCCGATCCACTCGTAGAAGTACTTGCAGCGGTAGTCGCAGATGCGGATGTTCACGTCGTTGTTGTCCGGCTGGAAGTAGAAGCGCAGCTGCTGCTGCCACAGGAACGCCATGGCGTTCTCCACCTTCTCGTGCACGAGCTTCTCCACCACGTCGCGCGCGTGCACGTCGAGCGTGATGAGCGAGATGATCTTGCAGCGGTCGGGCTTCGAGAGCTTGCCGAGCACGAGCTGGATCAGGTGCCCGAGCCGCTCGTCGCACAGCTTCTTGTAGTTCTTGACGGCGTCCTCGCTGCCGCCCTCGAGCTCCTCGAGCGAGAGCTCGGCCTCCTCCGTCCAGAAGTGCTGCGTGGAGGTGAGCACCACCTGCGCCGGGAAGCCGAAGAGCCACAGGTGCCGCGGCTTGGCGCCGGGCTGGCTCCAGAGGTGGCCCTCGTCGATGGCCGCGCCGATCTTGCCGCGCAGGCAGGCGCGCATGCACTCGGTGAGCGCGTTGAGCCAGTTCTCCACGGCGCCCACCATCTCGAAGGGCTCGTCCAGCATGATGCGCTCGCCGTCCTTGGCGATCATCTCGAGGCCGATGTTGCGCCACGCCTGCGACGGCGCCTCGGGCGTGCCGCAGTAGGCGGGGTCGTCGCTCGGCTGCGTGAGCATCGACAGCGAGTCGTAGCAGTCGCCGACGTACGACATGATGCGCGGCGGGTTGTTGCCGTTGGAGAGGATCTCGAGCAGCGCGACGTTGGACACGAAGTAGAAGCGCGGGAAGATGGTCTTCTTCACGTCGAGGTACTCGTTCAGCGCCTTCTGGCACTGCTCGAGGCGCTTGATCATATCCTTCAGCTGCTCCATGCGCCCCTCCGCCGTCGCCACCTGCTTGACGTTGGGCGTCGTGACCGCGTCCTTCATCATGTCCTTGAAGTCGGAGTCGATGCTCTCGAAGCGCTTGGTGTCGTCCGGCAGCTGCGCGCGGATGTCGGCGGACGCGAGGAAGATGTTCTCGAGCGACGCCCACATCTTGGAGACGTGCACCCAGTCCTTGAGCACCTCCTCGACGTCGCCCAGCGCCTTCTGCCACGCCATGACGCGCTCGCGGAAGAAGTCGACGAACTTGCCCATGCCGATGATCGTCTGCAGGTCCAGCTGGTTCGTCTCGAGCGCCTCGATCACGTCCTCCGAGGGCTTGGGCAGGAACACCTCGCTCTCCTTGTGCGGCGTGAAGTCAAGGTCGAGCACCGCCCAGCCGCGCTCGAGCTCCTGCAGCTTCGACTCGATCTTGAGCTCCTTGCTCGCGGTCTCGACGATCTCCTCCACGTCGTCCGTGTGCAGGTGCAGCTCGAGCGCCAGCAGGTCGTCGAGGCAGAAGTCGGAGGAGGCGTTGGGGTCGACGGACTCGACGTCACAGACGCGCGCGAGGCTCTCCCAGTGGCGGCCGCGCATCGCGTCGGAGTGCAGCTCGTTCACGAGCGGCAGCACGATGGCCATGTTCTTCGTCAGGTCCTCGATGTCGCGGAAGATCTTCCAGCCCTTGACCGCGGGCGTGTCCTTTCCGCGCTTGCGGATGCCCTGCAGCAGCGCCTTGTTCTCGTCCTCGAGCGCGCCCGTGTCGATGTCGCTCCACAGCGCCGCCTTCCAGCTCTGGTGCGTCGCGATCACGAGGTCCTTGTTGTCCCACAGCATCTTGAGCAGGTTGAGCTCCCTGTCCGTGTCCACCAGCTCCTGGTAGTGGCCCTCT
>Ga0308018_10001715_pt1 | contig 10097 bp, 5 predicted proteins | sample Neamet282_FD_203130 | JGI IMG/M metagenome (GOLD analysis project Ga0308018, IMG submission 203130) | Marine microbial communities from water near the shore, Antarctic Ocean - #282 | ecosystem: Environmental > Aquatic > Marine > Unclassified | place: Southern Ocean | collected 2014-10-01
CGGTGAGAAGGCGAAAGACGTGAAGGACTCGTCGCTGCGCGTGCCTCCTGGCATGACAGGGACAATCATCGACGTGAAGATCTTCTCGCGACGGATCGACGATCCACTTCTCGAGAAGGAACACGGCGCTAAAATCGGTGACCTCCGCGCCCTCGAGCGTGAAGAGATTCAGCGGATCAACGCAGCGCGGGACGATGAACTGCGTGCATCGCTGGCCCGCCAGACAGTCGCCCTGATGTTGAAGAAGGGTACGGTCGAACCGATCATGGACGAGGGCACGAAGCTCTCCAAGGACGCCATCGGCGGCATCGTGTTCCGGAAGGTCGATCTCTCGACTTTCAAGGTCCAGAACAAGGCAGCGAGCGAACGGGTGCGTCGCGTCATCGACGAAGCCTCCGGGCGCGTGCTGCGGGTGAAGGAGAAGACTGAGGAGCAGATTGACAAGGTCTTCCAACCGGATGAACTGCCTCCGGGCGTCGTTCAGCTGGTGAAGGTCTACGTGGCCGAAAAGCGCAAAATCTCGGTCGGGGACAAGATGGCGGGACGCCACGGAAACAAGGGCATCATCGCCCGGATCGTGCCAGAAGAGGAGATGCCGTTCCTCCCCGATGGCACTCCCGTGGACATCGTTCTCAATCCGCTTGGCGTGCCGTCACGAATGAACGTCGGTCAAGTCTTGGAGACACACCTCGGGTGGGTCGGCCGGACCCTCGGTTTCGAGGCTAAGACTCCGGTCTTCCAAGGTGCAACGGAGAATGAGGTCGGCGCCCTGCTCAAGCTGGCTGGCCTTAAGTGGGTCGATCAGTCATTGGGTCTCAAGGCAGAATCGCCGACTGGACTCGGTGACATCGAGTCCATGACCCGCATCGCGAGTCAGCTTCCGGTAATCATGGCCGGGGGGGATGGCGATGAGAGCGGCGATAGCCGACACACCCACGGAATCGGCCAGTCGCTCGATGCCTACCTCGGTATCAAGCTCGCCAAGAAGGACGAGAAGTTCTTCGGGAAGCTCATCAAATTCGTACTCGACGCCGCAGAGGAACTTGCTGCGCGGTCTGATAAGAAAGTGAGCGACTTATTTCCGGCGATCCAAAAGCTGAAGGGTCGGGCCACGGTGAAGTCCGGCCTTGATGACGCGGTCGCTGAATTGCTAGAGCACGCTGAGATTTTCGCCAACGGAAAGATCTGGCTGAGGGATGGACGGAGTGGTCGACGCTTCGACTTCCCGGTCACAGTTGGTGCGATCTACATGCTCAAGCTGAGCCATCTCGTGGACGACAAGATCCACGCGCGGTCGATCGGGCCATACTCGCTCGTGACGCAGCAGCCGCTGGCTGGTAAGGCCCAGTTCGGTGGGCAGCGCTTTGGTGAGATGGAGGTGTGGGCACTTGAGGCATACGGTGCCGCGCACACACTCCAAGAGATTCTCACCGTGAAGTCGGACGACGTGCAGGGTCGCTCGAAGGTCTATGAGGCCATCGTGAAGGGTGACAACCTGCCGAAACCGGGCATTCCGGAGTCGTTCAACGTACTCGTGAAGGAACTACAGGCTCTCGGCCTGAGCGTAACGCTCGGGGAGGAAGAGTAAATGATCGATTTCCCCAGGACCGGCGAGCAGCGCACGTCGGACTTTGAATTCATTCAGGTGAAGCTTGCTTCACCCGATGAGATCCGCTCATGGTCCTTCGGCGAGGTAATCAAGCCGGAGACGATCAACTACCGTTCCTTCAAGCCGGAGCGGGATGGGCTCTTTTGTGAGCGTATCTTTGGGCCGGTGAAGGATTGGGAGTGCCACTGCGGAAAGTTCAAACGCATTCGCTTCCGCGGGCACGTCTGCGACCGGTGCGGCGTCGAAGTCACGCTGTCCAAGGTCCGCCGCGAACGCATGGGACACATTGAGCTGGCTGTGCCAGTTGCGCACATCTGGTTCTTCAAGACGCTCCCGAGTCAGTTGGGTTACCTGCTCGGCATGACACTGCGTGACCTCGAGAAGGTCATCTACTACGCAGCGTATGTCGTTACGAACCCCGGCAAACAGGAAGTCGAGTTCCAGCAGCTGCTGGATGAAGACGAGTTTTACGACCTGCGTGTGAAGGCCCGTGAAGAGGGTGATGAGCGGTTCAAGGCAGAGATCGGTGCCGAAGCCGCACGCACCCTCCTCCGGATGCTCGACGACCCGGATAAGAAGAAGATCAAGGATCGCAATGCGGATGGTCGCGGGCTCGACCGTCTTGCGGAGTGGCTCCGGCACGAGATCCTCCACGAGACCTCCCAGCACCGTAAGAAAAAGAAGTTAAAGAGGCTGAAGGTCGTGGATGCGCTCCGTACGTCGGGCGACACACCCGATAAGCGTAATAAGCCCGAGTGGATGATTCTGGATGTGGTTCCGGTCATTCCGCCGGATTTGCGTCCGCTAGTGCCGCTCGATGGTGGTCGTTTCGCGACGTCTGATCTGAACGATCTGTATCGTCGGGTCATCAACCGGAACAACCGCCTTAAGAAACTCATCGACATGCGCGCCCCGGAGGTCATTCTCCGCAACGAGAAGCGCATGTTGCAGGAGGCTGTTGACGCACTCTTCGACAACGGACGTCGGTCGAAGGCGATCCGTGGTCGAGGGAAACGCCCACTCAAGTCTCTCAGCGACATGCTGAAGGGCAAGCAGGGTCGTTTCCGGCAAAACCTGCTCGGAAAGCGTGTCGACTACTCCGGACGTTCGGTAATTGTCGTCGGCCCGGAACTAAAGCTGCATCAGTGCGGGTTGCCCAAGGCCATGGCGGTCGAACTGTTCAAGCCGTTCATCATCCATGAGCTTGAAAAGCGCGGTGAAGCCGAGACGGTGAAGCGCGCCAAAAAGATCGTAGAGCAGAATGACCCGAAGGTGTACGAGGTCCTCGAAGACATCATCAAGGACCACCCGGTTCTGTTGAACCGGGCGCCGACGCTCCACCGACTCGGTATCCAGGCTTTCGAGCCGGTACTGGTTGAGGGTAAGGCGATCCGCGTGCATCCGCTCGTATGTGCGGCGTTCAACGCCGACTTCGACGGTGATCAGATGGCGGTTCACCTGCCGCTGTCGTTTGAAGCGCAGCTCGAGGCTCGTGTCCTCATGCTTTCCTCAAACAACATCCTGTTGCCGTCGAACGGTCGACCGGTCGCGGCGCCGACGCAGGACATAGTCATCGGGTCCTACTATCTGACCGCCCCGGGACTTCGGATCACAGGCCTAGAGCGGACTTTCAACGACTCGAGCGTCGCGAAGGCTCGTAAGGAGAAGGCCGACAAGGAACTCAACGAGATCTTTAAGGACGGACCTCGTTACTCCTCTTACGCCGATGTCGAGATGGCGTTGGCCAGTGAGATGGTGGTGTTTCAGACGCCCTGCTGGTATTGGGTGTCGAAAGATTTCGGAGGACCTGAGGGTCGGGACGCTCGATGGGAGCGTACGACGGTCGGTCGCGTCCTCTTCAACTCGATCGTTCCCGTTGAACTCGGCTTCCTGAACCGCACGTTCGGGAAGAAAGAGCTTGGCGATCTGGTGTTCGAGTGCTTCACGGAGACCGGCATGGGCCGGACCAGCGAGTTCCTGGACGCGATCAAAGATTTTGGGTTCCGGTATGCCACGATGGGTGGCATCAGCGTCGGGATCGAAGATCTCGAAGTGCCACATGAGAAGCGTGAGATCCTCGCTGAGGCTGACGAGCAGATAGCGCGCTTCCAGAAGGCTTACGCGAGTGGCTTCATCTCGAACGGCGAGCGTTACAACAAGGTCATCGATACCTGGACCCACGCGAACAACGATGTAGCGGACGCGATGGTGCGCCACCTGGAGCACTCACACGACGGCTTCAACCCGGTGTACATGATGATGGCATCCGGTGCCCGTGGTAATCGGGACCAGATGCGTCAGTTGGCGGGCATGCGCGGCCTGATGGCCAAGCCTCAGAAGAAGCTCACTGGTGGTATCGGTGAGATCATCGAGAGTCCGATCAAATCCAACTTCCGCGAAGGACTCACTGTAGTGGAGTACTTCATCTCCACTCATGGCGCGCGGAAGGGCTTGGCCGATACAGCACTTAAGACGGCAGATGCTGGATACCTGACACGTCGTCTCGTCGACGTCGCGCAGGATATGACGATCACGACCGAGGATTGTGGGACGATCCTCGGACTCGAGATGACTGCGCTGAAGGAAGGCGAAGACATCATTGAGCCGCTCGCTGATCGAATCGTAGGTAATGTGGCGCTGGATGATGTTTACGACCCGATCGATGGTGAGCTCATCGTCGAGGCTTCTGCGCTGATCCTAGAAGACCAGGCTGACGCGATCGAGGAGGCAGGATTGCAAATGGTCCGCATCCGCTCCGTGCTCACGTGTGAAGCAACGCGTGGACTGTGCCAGATGTGTTATGGCCGAAATCTCGCGACCATGAAGAAGGTCGATGAGGGCGAGGCCGTTGGTATTCTGGCCGCGCAGTCCATCGGTGAACCGGGTACGCAGCTCACGTTGCGGACGTTCCACATCGGTGGTACCGCATCACGTATTGCTGCGCAGACACAGCGGAAGTCGAAAATCGACGGCCACGCCGCACTTGATCGTGTGACGATCGTGGAGACACCGGACGCGACACGGATCGTGACCTCAAGAGAAGGTGAGATCCTGCTCAAGACCCCGGCGGGAGCCGTACGGAGTCGCTTGGCGGTTCCGTATGGTGCGAAGTTGTCGATTGCGGAGGGTCAGCACATCAAGGCCGGCGACCTGTTGTTTAGCTGGGATCCGTACTCGGAGCCTATGGTGGCTGACTCGAAGGGTGTTATCGAGTTCCACGACGTCGTAGAAGACATGACGATGCGGGAGGAACTGGATGAGTCTACCGGGCGTCGTCAGATGACGATCATCGAAGATCGGGAGAAGAAGCTCCACCCGATGATCATCATTAAGAAACCTGGAAAGAAGGACGAAAAGCTGCGCGAGTTCATCGTTCCGGTGGGAGCGCAGCTCACGGTCCAAAATGGCGCTGAGGTCGAACTCGGTGACACCATCGCGAAGATCAGTCGCGAGGTATACAAGACGAGTGACATTACCGGGGGTCTTCCGCGAGTTGCCGAGCTCTTTGAGGCACGTCGGCCGAAGGATCCGGCGGTCATCACGGAGATCGATGGTGAGATCAGCTTCGGAGATATCAAGCGTGGTAAGCGCCAGATCCACGTGACGCCCGATCAGGGAGAGCAGCGGACCTACGACGTCCCAGTCGGGAAGCACATGCGAGTCCACACAGGCGATGTCGTGCGAGCTGGTGACCGTATCTCTGAGGGGCCGGTTAACCCTCACGACATCTTGGCCATTAAGGGACCAAGGGCGGTGCAAGAGTACCTGCTGAACGAAATTCAGGAGGTCTACCGGCTCCAGGGCGTGAAGATCAACGACAAGCACATCGGGGTGATAGTTCGCCAGATGCTGCAGAAAGTCCGTGTGATGCATGCTGGTGACACGTCGCTGCTCGAAGGTGAGAACGTGGATCGCACTGCGTTCCGGCGCGTGAATACGGCTGCGATTTCCGACGGCAAGCAGCCGGCACGTAGTGAGCCACTTCTACTGGGAATCACGAAGGCCAGTCTCACCACCGAATCCTTTATATCGGCTGCTTCCTTCCAGGAGACCACCCGGGTGCTCACCGATGCTGCAGTCCGCGGCGCGCGTGATGAACTGAGGGGCCTGAAGGAGAACATCATCATCGGTCACCTGATTCCGGCGGGAACCGGTATCCACCGATTCCAAAACGTCGAATTCATGGTCGAGCAGTCGTTCTACGATGAAGAGATCGTTCCGCTTTCCGAAGCTGGAGAGTTGGCTGGTCTCGGGGCTGATGGCGAGGAGATCGCGAAGCTTTAGTCGGGAACTGCCCTGCGGGGCGTTGGAAAAAGACCCGGGTCGCTGTTGCGGCTCGGGTCTTTTTATCTTGGGTATCCAGGTGATGGAGCGGAGGGACATGGTACAGCGGTCGATCGTGGTGGGAATCGCAGGGGGGAGCGCCTCGGGGAAGTCGACCGTGGTGAGGGAGCTGGTGCGCTTGCTGTTGCCTAATGAGACGTCAGTGCTGTCGCACGACGCATACTATCATGACCTGTCTTATATGCCGCTCGAGCAGCGCATCGAGGTCAATGTCGATCACCCCGACAGCCTTGAGACATTACTCCTTAATGAGCACGTTGGCAGTCTCCTTGCCGGGCGATCAATTGAGGTGCCATCCTATGACTACGTCTCTCAGACACGGTCACAACCTGGCGTTCACATTACTCCGGCTCCGGTAGTGATTATCGAAGGGCTCTTGGTACTCGGCGACCCGGCGCTCCGCGCACTCATGGACCTAGCAGTATTCGTGGATGCCTCCGAGGCCGTCCGTCTCCAGCGGCGCATCGCTCGTGACGTCCTTGAGAGGGGCCGGAGCGAGTCGGAGGTTGTTGAACAACACCACGCACGGGTTCAGCCGATGCATGACGAGTTCGTCGAACCAAGCCGCCGGTCTGCCGACTTGGTGGTGCCCGAGGGGGGGCACAATCAGGCCGCTGTCGAAGCTCTCGCCGGTCAGGTAAGGGCCCTCCTTCACGGGGCTTGAAGATGCCGCACCGAACCAAGTGAACGGTCCGAGAATCGCAGAGTTGAGCTTCTCTGAGTAGTGCGCAATTACGGGGTCAAGACCCGTTGACACTCCCGATACCCGTTTCTATCTTTCCCTGCTAGGTCGGAAAGGCGCCCGTAACATCATTGGCAGCCAACACGACGCGCCCCGGTTGGGCGCGTTTTTCTTTCAAGGTTTGGAGCGGTAAGAGGCTACATGCCGACAATCACTCAGCTCGTGCGAAAGGGCCGCAAGGCCCAGGCGAAGAAGAACAAGGCGCCTGCCCTTCAGCGAAGTCCGCAGAAGCGCGGCGTCTGCACGCGTGTGTATACGACGACACCGAAGAAGCCGAACTCGGCACTTCGCAAGGTCGCCCGTGTGCGACTCACCAACGGCTTCGAAGTCACGGCCTACATCGGCGGAGAGGGACACAATCTCCAAGAGCACTCGATTGTGCTCATCCGCGGTGGTCGTGTGAAGGATCTTCCTGGTGTACGCTACCACGTCATCCGCGGCACGCTCGACGCCTCGGGGGTTGAGGCTCGTCGGCAGGGCCGCTCCAAGTACGGGGCCAAACGGCCCAAGTAAGGCGATACATAAATGAGCCGTCGTTCCCGTGCCGTAAGGCGAGAGACCCCACCGGATCCGAAATTCGAATCCCGGTCAGTCACAAAGTTCATCAACAACTTGATGGTGGACGGAAAGAAGTCGATCGCGGAGAAGATATTCTATGACGCGATGGATCTCATGGAAGCCCGTTCTGGCCAGTCGGGTGTCGAGCTCTTTGAGCAGGCACTCGTCAACGCCAAGCCGGCCCTTGAGGTAAAAAGTCGGCGAGTCGGTGGTGCGACCTATCAGGTTCCGATCGAGGTTCGCCCTGATCGTCGGACCGCATTGGCGAGCCGTTGGCTAATTAGCTATGCGCGAAATCGTTCGGAGAAGAGCATGTCCGAACGGCTCGCAGGCGAACTTCTCGCCGCCAGTCGTGGCGAGGGTGGTACAATCAAGAAGAAAGATGACACCCACCGGATGGCCGAGGCCAACAAGGCCTTCGCCCACTACCGTTGGTAGTCGCGCAGGACTAGTAGGGCAGGACCGAAGCTCCCGACGCAGGTGGGGGCCACGAACAAAAGAGACGCGATGGCCCCCGGATCGCCGACGGGCCCTCTCCAGACCAGGGAGCGCGGATAGCCGAGGCCCGAAAGGGCCTAGGTGCAGAAAGCCACGCTCCTTTTTTCATGCCGCTTGCGGCTTGGACAAACTGAGGATTAGAAGAAGGACCATATAGATGCCTAGGGTTACACCACTTCCGCGCCTCCGAAATATCGGAATCATGGCGCACATTGATGCCGGTAAGACCACCACGACTGAGCGCGTGCTGTTCTACACTGGCCGCGTCCATCGTGTCGGTGAGGTTCACGACGGTGCCGCGACGATGGATTGGATGGAGCAGGAGCAGGAGCGGGGCATCACCATTACCTCCGCCGCCACGACCGCTCACTGGACCCGTTTCGATGTAGAGCACCGCATCAACATCATCGACACGCCCGGGCACGTTGATTTCACCGCCGAAGTCGAGCGTTCACTTCGCGTACTGGACGGTGCAGTCGCGGTGTTCTGCGCGGTTGGTGGTGTCGAGCCCCAGTCGGAAACGGTCTGGCGCCAAGCCGATCGCTACGAGGTCCCGCGCATCGCCTTCGTTAACAAGATGGACCGCATCGGTGCCGACTTCATGAACGTCGTCGACATGATGAAGGACCGCCTTGGTGCGAACGCGCATCCCGTTCAGTTCCCCCTCGGAGAGGGCGAACTGTTCACGGGTATGGTGGACATCATTGAGCGTAAGGCGATCATCTTCGAAGATGAGATGGGCTCGGACATTACAGTGGGTGAGGTCCCGGCCAGTCTCAAGGATCAGATCGAGGAGCTTCGCAGCACTTTATTAGAGGCCGTCGTCGAGCATGATGACGTGCTTATTGAGAAGTACCTGGCGGGCGAAGAGCTCACGGTTGAGGAATTCCGCTCTGCGGTTCGTTCTGCGACCAATAAGGGTGTGGTTTTCCCTGTGTTCTGCGGCTCGGCCTTTAAGAACAAGGGTGTCCAGGCGCTTTTGGATGGTGTGATCGATTACCTGCCGTCGCCGGTCGACGTCGAGTCGATCGAAGGACACTTGCCACAGCAGGACGAGACTGTTGAGACTCGTGAGGCGAGCGATGACGCCCCGTTCTCAGCTCTCGCATTCAAGATTGCTACGGACCCCTACGTCGGTAAGTTGACGTTCTTCCGCGTATATTCCGGTTCGCTTCCTTCGGGCAGCTACGTATACAACGCGACGAAGGGGAAGCGGGAGCGTGTGGGTCGCATCCTGCAGATGCACGCGAACAAGCGGGATGAGCTCGACGAGGTGTTCGCAGGAGATATTGCGGCGGCCATTGGCCTTAAGGATGTGAAGACCGGGGATACACTCTGCATTGAGAGCGCGCCGATCATTCTCGAGGCCATGAACTTCCCTGAGCCCGTCATTGCGGTTGCGATCGAGCCTAAGACGAAGGTCGACCAAGACAAGCTGACGAATGGCCTGATCAAGCTGGCCGACGAAGATCCAACGTTCCGCGTCTTTACCGACCCGGAAACGAATCAGGTGATTATCTCGGGGATGGGCGAGCTGCACCTCGAGATCATCGTCGATCGACTCAAGCGTGAGTTTGGTGTCGAGGCCGGCGTTGGCCGTCCTCAGGTCGCCTACCGTGAGACGATTCGAAATCGCGCAGAGAAAGTCCAAGCGAAGTTTGTTCGCCAGACCGGTGGTCGCGGACAGTACGGCCACGTGGTCATCAATATTGAGCCTGGCGATACGGGCAGCGGGTTCACCTTTGATGACAAGATCGTTGGTGGTGCTATCCCGCGTGAGTACATCAGTTCTGTCGAGGCCGGTCTTCGCGAGGCGCTCGATACGGGTATTCTTGCTGGATTTCCGGTGATCGATGTTAAGGTCGAATTGATCGATGGTTCTTACCACGACGTCGACTCAAATGAAATGGCGTTCAAGATTGCCGGTTCGATGGCCATGAAAGAGGGTCTGCGGAAGGCCAAGGCCGTCCTGCTCGAGCCAATCATGGACGTCGAAGTCGTGACGCCGTCCGATTACATGGGCGACATCATTGGTGACCTTTCGTCACGTCGAGGAAAGATCGGCGGCATGACTGAGCGGGCGGGTGCTCGTGTGATCGGTGCCTCGGTGCCGCTCGGCGAGATGTTCGGCTACTCGACGACGCTCCGATCCTTGAGCCAAGGACGGTCCGTCTTTACGATGCAGTTCGCACAGTACGAAGAGGTCCCCAAGTCGAAAGCCGAAGAGATTATGTCGGCTACCGGCGGCGGTTCCGACTGATAACAACACCCTAGACTGAGCTAGAAGAGGGCGAGCGATGGGCAAGGAAAAGTTCGAGCGGTCTAAGCCGCATGTGAACGTGGGAA
>Ga0308018_10001717_pt1 | contig 10089 bp, 11 predicted proteins | sample Neamet282_FD_203130 | JGI IMG/M metagenome (GOLD analysis project Ga0308018, IMG submission 203130) | Marine microbial communities from water near the shore, Antarctic Ocean - #282 | ecosystem: Environmental > Aquatic > Marine > Unclassified | place: Southern Ocean | collected 2014-10-01
TAGTTGGCAAATCCAACATATCTTGTATTTGTACTCCACAACCTGGAAAATACATATCGGGACTTAAGGTCGCAAAAATGATAAAATCAATCTCGTCTTTATCAATACCAGCTTTTTTAATAGCTATTTTGGCAGCTTTTGCACCCATAGATGCCGAAGTTTCACCACTACCTTTTTTAATCCACCTCCGTTCTTTTATACCAGTTCTTTCTTGAATCCACTCATCATTAGTGTCCATCAATTTTGAAAGCTCCTCATTGGTAACTATATTTTCTGGAACAAAATGCCCCAATCCTGAAATTCTTGATGTGTACATAGTATCTAAAGTATTAGTTCAATATTACCAATTTAATATTGGGAGTGGAAAGATAGGTATTAACTCAAAAACGCCGAAGTCTTTCAAAAACAGAAAGTATGCGCGCATAGTATTTTTTTAATCCTTCTTTTGTCAAGTTGTCAGATACTCAGTTTTGGTACTTTTTTTGAATAGTACTATTTATATAAAATAATTTAAATTTCATAAAAATGAGTAAAGGAACTATTAACGTATCGGTTGACAATATTTTTCCGCTAATTAAGAAGTTTTTATATAGCGATCACGAAATTTTTCTAAGAGAATTAATTTCAAACGCCACAGATGCTACCGTAAAACTAAAGTATCTAACCAACATAGGTGAAGCCAAAGTAGAATATGGCAGTCCAATGATTGAAATAAAAATTGACAAAGAGAATAAGAAGCTTCATATCATCGACCAAGGAATTGGTATGACAAAAGATGAAATTGAAAAATACATCAATGAAATAGCATTTTCTGGAGCTGAAGAGTTTTTAGAAAAATACAAAGATGAGTCTGGAGATGACAAAGGTATTATCGGTCATTTTGGATTGGGTTTTTATTCTGCTTTTATGGTAGCAGAGAAAGTTGAAATTATTTCAAAAAGTTTTAAAGACGAACCTGCTGTTCATTGGGAATGTGATGGATCTCCAGAATATGCAACTGAAGCGTCGGACAAAACAGATAGAGGTACAGAAATTATTCTTCATATCGCAGACGATTCTTTAGAGTTTTTAGAAGAAGCTCGTATTACAGAACTACTCACTAAGTATAACAAATTTATGCCTATTCCAATTAAATTTGGAATGCGTACTGAAACACTTCCAAAGCCAGAAGGGGCAAAAGAAGAAGATGCTGCACCTACAGAAGAAGTAGATAACATTATTAATAACCCTACTCCTGCTTGGACCAAACAGCCTGCAGATTTAAATCCTGATGATTATAAAAGTTTTTACAGAGAATTGTATCCTATGCAATTTGAAGATCCGCTTTTCAACATACATCTTAATGTAGATTATCCTTTTAATCTTACGGGAATTTTATACTTCCCAAAGATGACGAATGACATGAATTCGCAAAAGGATAAAATTCAGTTATATCAAAATCAAGTTTTTGTAACTGATAATGTGGAAGGAATTGTTCCTGAGTTTTTAACAATGCTTCGTGGAGTTATTGATTCTCCAGATATCCCCTTAAACGTTTCCAGAAGTTACCTTCAAGCAGACGGTGCTGTAAAAAAGATTTCAAGTTATATTACTCGTAAAGTAGCTGATAAGCTAAAAAGCTTATTTAATAGCAATAGAGAAGAATTTGAGCAAAAATGGAATGACATTAAAATTGTTATTGAATACGGAATGCTTTCTGAAGACAAATTCTTTGAAAAAGCACAAGCTTTTGCTTTATTTCCAACGGTAGATAATACCTACTTTACGATTAAAGAATTAAAAGAAAAAATCAAACCGCTACAAACCGATAAGGATGATAAATTAGTGGTTTTATATGCTTCAAATAAAGACGAACAACACGCTTATATTGATGCAGCAAAAGAAAAAGGATATGAAGTGTTATTTTTAGACTCTCCTATCGTTTCACATTTAATTCAAAAATTAGAATCTACCGAAGAAAATGTAACTTTTGTAAGAGTAGATGGAGATCATATCGACAATTTAATTAAGAAGGATGAAGAGCAAATATCCAAGTTAAACGAAGATGAAAAAGAATCTTTAAAAACCATTTTAACAGGGATCATTCCTCAAGATAAATTTACGGTTCAGTTAGAAGCTATGGATAGCAAAGCCAATCCGTTTATTATAACACAACCAGAATTTATGCGTCGCATGAAAGAGATGCAACAATCTGGTGGCGGTGGTGGTATGTTTGGAATGGGTAATATGCCAGATATGTATAATTTAGTAGTCAACACAAACAATGAGTTAATTGGCGAAATACTAAGTACTAAAACTGCAAAAAAGAAAGAGCGTTTGGTTAACCAAGCATTAGATTTAGCACGTTTATCACAAAACCTTTTAAAAGGTGAAGAGTTAACCACCTTCATAAAACGCAGTTTCGATATGATTAAATAATCATTTTAAAACTTAAAATTTAAACCTCCTTTTCTTAATTGAAAAGGAGGTTTTTTTATTGTATTTTTAAAAAAATATTGTTTATGTTTCCATGGCATCAATACCTATTAGCTTTATTGTTTATTCTTGGCGGAGCTAATCATTTTAGAACACCAAAAATTTACAAAAAAATAATGCCCTCATATATTCCAGCACATAGTAGTTTGGTACTAGCAACTGGTATTTTTGAAATGATTTTCGGGTTCATGTTAATTACGCAAGAAAGTCAACAAATTGGTGCAATTGGTATCCTAGTATTATTAATACTCTTTATGCCGATACACGTTCATATGTTAATAAATAAAGAGGCTTCCTTAAAACTCCCCAGATGGGTTTTAATTTTAAGAATTCCTCTTCAATTACTATTGATATACTGGGTTTATTTATATACTTAATTAGTTATAAATATCATTAAGGATACTTGCTAATCTAATTCCTGCTTTTTGTAATTGCAGCAATACAGTATTCATATAATCATAAGAATATCTATAACGTAATTTTTCTCCTGGCTCGATATTCGTATAAACCTCTTTACAAAGCTCTCGACTATCATACATCCAATCAATTACAGTTCCTCCTTGTATATCCATAATTTCTTCTTTGGATAAATTCTGTTCATTAGCTGCAATTTCAGTATACGTCATTTCGTAGCTATTAATCATTTTTGAATCCCATACGGTATGCAAATTGGTTCCACCATTAAACCACTTTACTTGTAAGTCATTCCCTCCTTTATCATCTGCCATTCCAACATGAAGAGGCTGGTGTAAATCTCCCATAAAATGAATTAACATTTTTAAATAAAATACTTTATCCTCTTTTGAGGAATCACTGTTTTTTAAAACTTCTATACAGGTATTTATTCCAACTATTAAATCACCTTTATCATTTTTGGGATGAACTTCATAACTGCTATCGAAAGGAAAATTAACATAATGCCAAGGACCAAATTTTCTATAATTTTTATCACTTTTTATTTCATCACCGTAATTAGAGACATAGGCAATAGAATGACCATCTAATAGTTTATTAATTTCTTTTTTTGCTTTTCTAGAAAGGTATTTTTCGGCAATTTCACCGGTAGCCCTATGTCCTGTTTTTCCCCAATCATCTGAAGAATGTGATACAAACGAGTTCAGAAAAGTGAATAATAATAAGATTGCCGTTTTTTTCATGATGAATTATTTTAATACAAAGATACTATTACAGTTATTAATAACATATTATAAAAAACAATTGAATGTAAAAATTGAAAAAAGTTATATATTGAAATTTATAAAATTCATCATTAAAATGAAGTTAAGCTTGGTTTTGTTATTCTTGTTTGTTTTCGAAATAATCCCTGCTCAAAACACAAGTTTTAATTCAGAAGATTTAAGTATTCAGTCATCCATTCAAGGAACATTATTAGTTCCATCAATTAAAAATAAAATTCCTTTAGCAATTATAATTCAAGGCTCTGGTCCTACTGATAGGGACGGAAATCAAAAAGGTTTAAAAAACAATTCTTTAAAATATTTAGCGGAAGGGCTTTATCATAAGAACATTGCAACTTTTAGATATGATAAGGGATTTTTCAAACAAGTATTAGATGGAACTTTTGATGAAAGAAAAGTCGATTTTAATGATTTTATTAAAGATGCCATTAATGTGGTCAATTATTTTAAAGAAGATCAACGATTCTCAGAACTAATAATTATTGGTCATAGTCAAGGCTCTTTAGTAGGAATGATAGCTGCTCAAGAAAAAAGTGTTTCAAAATTTATTTCATTAGCAGGTGCTGGTCAGGAGATTGACGTTGTAGTTATAGATCAATTAAAAAAACTATCCCCTGCATTAGTAGAAAATGCACGAAAATCTTTTGATGACATACGTGTAAATGGACTTGCTCAAAACTACAGTCCTTTTCTTGCTACTATATTTAGGCCTTCACTTCAACCATTTATGATTAGTTGGATGGATTACAATCCTCAACTAGAAATTGAAAAACTTACTATTCCAGTTCTTATCATTAACGGAAATAACGATTTTCAAGTTCAAGTTTCAGAAGCAGAAAAATTAAAAAATGCAAAACCAGATGCAGTTTTAGTAATCATCCCAAATATGAATCATCTATTTAAAGAAATAAAAGGCGGTTTAATAGAAAATCAAAAATCATATAATGATGAAGATTTACCTGTTATGAGAAAACTAATTAAAACAATAAAGTTATTTATTTTAAAATAAAAAAATGCAAGAAACAACAGAAATAATATTAGATACCACACCTTTATTTACGAATGACACCATTGTTTTTGGACTCTTAATGCTTGCACTGGGTTTTATTTTTTATACAGAATCTAAAACCTCAGGCTTTTGGTATAAATTCTATAAAATTATACCAGGATTATTTTTAGCATATATGATTCCAGCTTTATTTACAACCGTTGGACTTATTGCTCCAGAATGGATTACTATAAAAGAAAATGGTGATGTTATAGAAGGAGGCACTAATTTGTATTTTGTTGCAAGCAGGTATTTACTTCCAGCAGCATTGGTTTTAATGACATTGAGTATCGATTTAAAAGCAGTATTTAATTTAGGTTGGAAAGCATTGGTTATGTTTTTTACGGGAACTATTGGCATTATCATTGGAGGACCAATTGCTATTTTATTAATTTCAACTTTTTCACCAGAAACCGTTGGAGGAGTTGGACCAGATGCAGTATGGAGAGGGCTATCTACACTAGCTGGAAGCTGGATAGGTGGAGGTGCTAACCAAACCGCAATGTTAGAGATTTATGGTTATAACCAGAAATTATATGGCGGAATGGTTTTTGTCGATATTGTGGTAGCTAATATCTGGATGGCAATATTACTTATTGGTATTGGTAAGCGAAAAAGAATAAACAAATGGCTTAAAGCAGATACCTCGGCTATTGAAAGTTTAAAAGAAAAAGTTTCAACATTTACCGAAAAAATAAAACGAAACCCTTCCTTAACAGATTTAATGATTATGGCAGCAATTGCATTTGGATCTGTCAGCATTGCACATTTATCCGCTAGCTTTATAGCACCATTTTTTAACGATTTTGTTGCTAATATAGAAAACCCAACAAACAGGAATATATTTACTTTTTTGGGTTCAAATTTTTTCTGGATGATAAGTATTGCAACTCTTATAGCTATACTTTTATCATTTAGCAAAGCTAAAAATTATGAAGGAGCAGGTGCTAGTAAATTTGGCAGTGTATTTATCTATATTCTGGTGGCTAGTATTGGTATGAAAATGGATTTAACTTTAATACTGGACAATACAGGGTTAATTTTAATTGGTGTTGTATGGATGAGTATTCATGCAGGACTACTTATTTTAATTGCAAAAATTATTAAGGCACCTTACTTCTTTTTAGCATTAGGTAGTCAAGCAAATGTGGGAGGTGCAGCCTCTGCTCCTATAGTAGCATCCGCTTTTCATCCATCACTTGCTAGCGTGGGTGTTTTATTAGCTGTCTTTGGTTATGCCGTGGGAACTTTAGGAGCAATTATTTGTACTATATTAATGCAATTGGCAGCAGTTTCATAATAAATTTATTAAAAATTAATGCATCTTTGTTCTTCTTAAAATTGATTTAAAATGAATAAATTTTTAACACTTTTAACTGTTTTAATTCTATTAATTGCTTGTTCAAGTAATGAAGATAAAATGACGCTTACAGGGAATATAAAGGGACTTAAAAAAGGAACTTTATTACTTCAAAAAATACAAGATTCCCAATTAGTTTCTATTGATTCTGTTTCAGTTAATGGTAGTTCTTCATTTAGTTTTCATGAAACAGTCCTGGAACCTGAAATTTATTATTTATACCTAGGCTTAGAAAATGGTGTTTTAAAAGATGATCGTATTTCATTTTTTGCAGAAGCAAATCCTATCAACATTAGCACTACGTTAACTAATTTTGCAATAGATGCAAAGGTTACTGGATCTAATAATCAAGAAAAATATAAAAACTATAAAAAAATTATTGATCGATACTCTGATAAAAATTTAGAGTTAATTGAACAAAGTTTTGAAGCAACAAAGCAAGGAAATGATTCTTTAGCGAATAAATTAGATAGTACTCAAAAATCAATTCTTGCCAAAAAATATTTAGCAACCATAAGTTTTGCTTTATCGAACAAGGACTTTGAAATATCACCTTATTTAATGGTAAGTCATGTAAATGATGCTAAACTTGTTTATTTAGACTCGGTATATAACAATCTTAGCAAAAAAATAAAAGACTCTAAATACGGTAAGGATTTAGAGTCTTTAATACAATCTAGAAAAAATTTAGATAATTAACTTAAGGCGTTAATTTTATCAATTAATTTCCTTCCTTTTTCTTCTAACTCTTGATTAATTCCTTTAAAATGTTGTTTACTATTCTCTACATTTTTAAGATTAATTTTTGCAATTAATTCGTCAAAAACATTAATTGCTTCATCAATAATTGCTTCAGAATTTTTCGTTTCTTTTTTTGGATTTGTTAGCTCCCATAAATAAACAGCTTCAATGATATCTCCTAATACGTAGTTGATGTCTTTTTTTAAATCGCGTATATTTGCCATAGTGTTTTTTAATTTTTGCAAAAGTACTACATTTTCAATCCATTAGGGGATATAAATTTCTAAAATTATTGTAGATTTTGATATAATTTCAATACTCTTAATTAATGCAGGAATAAGGACCGTGTCACCTTCTTTAAACTTCTCTGAATACTTGTTAACTATAATGGTTCCTTCTCCTTCTAAAAACATATATACAATAAAGGAATCAATCAAACTTAAATCGCGATGTATAGAATTTGAGATAATTAACTTGTTGGTATGAAAATATTTTGACTTGCATAAACGTACTGGAATATTAATTTCATCTTTATAATCTAATTCAGTTGTTTTGCTTTCAAAATTTATAGCATCAATTGCTAAATCGGTATGAAGCTCTCTTAAGTTTCCGTCTATTTCAGGCCTATTATAATCGTAAATCCTTTAAGTTATATCAGAACTTTGTTGAATTTCCGCAAGAACTACTCCAGCACCAATTGCATGAACCGTACCCGTTTCTATAAAAAACGAATCTCCTTTCTTAACATTTTTATACTGCAATATTTCGGAAAGGGTATTCTCGACAAGGTGTTTTTGATAAATTTCTTGATCAACTTGTTTTGAAAATCCCAAAATTAATTTAGCATCTTCTTCTATACCTAAAATATACCACATCTCATTTTTACCAAAAGAGTTGTGCTTTTTTTTAGCTAATTGATCGTTGGGATGTAATTGTACTGATAAATCTTTATTTGCATCAATAAATTTAAATAACAATGGGAAATTATTCCCAAAAGATTTAAAAACTTTATGGCCTAAGATGGCGCCTTCGAAGGTTGTAATTAATTCTTTTAAGGATTTCCCTTTTAGCAATCCATTACTTACAATGGAAACATTGTCTTTAACACCAGATATTTCCCAACTTTCACCAATATTATTTTTACTTGCTTTATTGAGTAATGAAGTTAATTTATTTCCTCCCCAAATTTTTTCTTTTAAAATAGGAACGAATTTTATTGGATATTTTAATTGATTTTTATTCAAATATGTTAATTAATTACCGTCATAAACCACAAAGTTTCTTGGAGTTTCAAATAGGGTTACCACAATTTTATACCTATCTAATAAAATAGCATTTAATTTTTCCCATATAAATATTGCGATATTTTCCATAGTAGGATTCAAATCTTTAAACTCTGGAACATCTAAATTTAAATTTTTATGGTCTAAGTAATCTTCTATTTCCTCTTTCATTATTGTTTTTAGTTCTACAATATCGATTAAAAAACCGGTCTCCTTATCAATTTCTCCAGTGACTCCTACTTCCAGTTCATAATTATGACCGTGAAAGTTTGGATTACTGCATTTTCCAAATATTTTTTTATTTTTATCATCATCCCAATCGGATCGGTACAAACGGTGTGCTGCATTAAAATGTGACTTTCTGAAAACTGTTAAACTCATATAGCTAAATATTTATAAAATTTATTAAAAATAATCTTAAACCAAGCGGTATATCTATTAGGATTTATTGCTATGTCTTTTTTAACATCATCCAAAAGCACCCATTTCCATGACGCAACTTCCTCAATATTTACAGTGGGATCAGCATTGTATTTACCTACTAATACATGATCGAATTCATGTTCTGTAAGACCATTATCAAAGGGAGCTTTATATATAAATGATGTGGCTTCTGAAAGTTCAGTTACAAAACCCATTTCTTCTTTTAATCTACGTTTTCCAGCGCCTATATTACTTTCTCCGTTTCTTTGATGACTACAACAAGTATTGGTCCATAAACCTGGAGAATGGTATTTTTCTAGTGCTCTTTGTTGAAGCATCAACTCATTTTTATCATTAAAAATAAAAACTGAAAATGCCCTATGAAGAATTGCTTTTTCATGTGCTTCTTGTTTTGGCATAAGCCCAATTTGTTCATCTTTTTCATTAACAAGTATCACTTGCTCTTCAATAACCATAACACACTTATTTTTTTCAAAAATACAAAATGAAGTGGTATAAAAAAAAGCGTTTAATAAAGTTATTAAACGCTTTTTTAAAATATGGGTTAGTTATTTTTAATTTTAAATAATAAACAAGTGTTTTATTATACTTATAACTAATAAGTGATGCTATATAAATACCTTAAAATTTTATTATTTAAACTAAAATATAATTAGACGCTAAGCAATATAAAAACGGAAAAACAACACGTATATTTGTCAAAATAAACTAAAAAAGTATGTCACTACCAAGTGAAATAAAAAGAAGAAGAACCTTTGGGATTATATCACATCCAGATGCTGGAAAAACCACATTAACTGAAAAACTTTTATTATTTGGGGGTGCTATTCAGGAAGCAGGTGCAGTAAAATCGAATAAAGTTAAAAAAGGAGCAACTAGTGATTTTATGGAAATTGAACGGCAAAGAGGGATCTCTGTCGCAACTTCTGTTTTAGCTTTTGAGTATGAAGGAATAAAAATAAATATACTTGATACTCCAGGTCACAAAGATTTTGCAGAAGACACTTTTAGAACACTAACAGCAGTAGATAGTGTTATTGTGGTTGTAGATGTTGCAAAAGGTGTAGAGGAACAAACTGTTAAGTTAGTAGAAGTTTGTAGAATGCGAAACATACCAATAATCGTTTTTATTAATAAACTAGATAGAGAAGGTAAAGATGCTTTTGAACTATTAGATGAAATTGAACAAAAATTAAATCTAACGGTAACACCTATGAGCTTTCCAATAGGTATGGGTTACGATTTTAAAGGTATTTATAATATTTGGGAAAAGAATGTTAATTTATTTAGTGGTGATAGCAGAAAAAATATTGAAGAAACCATCAGTATTGATAATATTAATGATACTCAATTAAATGAATTAATTGGTGATGATACTGCAAATTCCTTGCGGGAAGATGTTGAATTAGCTACTGAAGTGTACCCTCCTTTTTCACAAGAAGATTATTTAAATGGAGATTTACAACCTGTGTTTTTTGGATCTGCATTAAATAATTTTGGGGTTAGAGAACTTTTAGATTGCTTTATTGAAATTGCTCA
>Ga0308018_10001719_pt1 | contig 10079 bp, 11 predicted proteins | sample Neamet282_FD_203130 | JGI IMG/M metagenome (GOLD analysis project Ga0308018, IMG submission 203130) | Marine microbial communities from water near the shore, Antarctic Ocean - #282 | ecosystem: Environmental > Aquatic > Marine > Unclassified | place: Southern Ocean | collected 2014-10-01
AAGTGTACCAGCTGTGCCAGTAGTTGATGTAAATGTTACGAGTGTTCCATCTGATTTTGTTAAAACTAACTTAGTGGCGGTAAGAATATTTGCGTAGTCAGTCAGTGTAACGGTGCAGCTGCCACTTACGCCGCCAATCTTATGTCGATGCCAAGCTATAACTTGCTCTTCACGGCGGTATGTCATGCCAATTAACAAGCCATCAGTTCGCACACACCATACGATATTATCAGGCTCCTGCTGGTATGCCATCTCTAGAATACCTTGCTCAGTAATATGCTCTGAAAGGATTGTTAGATCTGGTGCAACGTAACTATCACTATCGTAATTATATGTAAGCTCGCGTATTTTCCTGGCAGCTCGATGCAAAAACAAAACAGCATTACCAACTTGGACAGGCTGGACATTTGCGCTGCCATAGGCAGACTGCTGTTTGATCTGAGCATTCGTTGGTGTCAGCGGCTCATCAGTTCCAGATGCTCTGACCGCAAATTCACCACCACTGGTTCCTACCAGCAGCGACCTGGAACTGCTTAAATATCGGATCACATTAACCTGGTTCGATCCAATGGTATATGTCAGCGAGCTATCGGCTAATACGCCGCCCGTAAAATTCTCGAAATCACCGCCAACACTGAAGTATAGCGTTTGTGGTTGAGCAGCTGTTGCCGCTAATACAAATCTTTGCTCGTAAAATGTTACAGCACTTGGGTAGTTCCCAGGATAGAATGCACCTAACCTCCAATTTGTATCAGCCTTGAGCTTGCCAACTATTGTTACGCTGGCTCCTACACCAGCTGTCACAACATCATCTGATGGCGCGAATAGCATTGTATCTTCAGTTACTGCCACTAGGAGTCGATCTGCATTGTTAGCAGATGCTGAGGCACCCGTGGTGGTAATCGTCATACCAACTTGAAAGCCTTCTTCAACAAATTTCTTAGCAGTGTCAGTTATTCTGTCGTTATGCTCTAGCCCTGTTGAGCTGGGGTCACCTTCTGTAAAAGCAATTGTTGAAGCCGTATAGCTTGGCTCCAACTCTGCAATAAAGTTATCGTTTTCCTGGGCCGTTGCCGTGCAATGAGTTGTATCTGCAACCGCCGTGATCTTGGCATAACCATGATGCAGCTTGATTAACCGACCAATATCAACAGCTGCTGTAAACCCTGAACCAGAATTTACGCCAGTTAAAGCACTTGCCGTAATTGTAATGCTTGATCCTGTTCTATTATTGGCCGTCATTGTTGTCGTGCCAGTATTAGCATCTAAGAACGGGCCACGCGCCAGGCTTACTTCTGTTACCGTCCAGGCGGTATGCGATGTTCTTTGTATTTTGCGTACAGGGTGATCTGGGTGCACCACATACATAACATCAGCTGACTGCGCGAACTTGAGCGCATCGAGCTGGGCTGTTGTATACGTTGTTGTGACCTCTATCGCAGCTGAGGGCGATCCCCCAACAACCTGGCCCCCGTCTTTATAAATCCTAAAACCGTTATTAAAAAATTCCAGAACATATGCCTGGGTGACATTAAATTGAAAAGCAACCAACCGCGATTTCGCTGTATGGCTTTTGCAGTCAGCAACGTATCGCGTACCTGGCCGCCTCGATGCGCCACCATGTGGATGCACCAGGAAGTTTTCTAAAACATTGCACCCATTATAATATTTAGACAGATCTGTTCTGCCGCCTAATCGAGGCGAGAGCTCACCAGCTGTAAAATTACTAAATGCAAAGTTTACTTTTGCCACTATTTACAACCTTGAGTTCACGAGTACATCCGACTGCAGCGCACCCGATGCAGTTACGCCTGTCATTGCTCCAGGGGTGCCTTCTGTAGCATCAGTAAATCGAGCCTCTGATAGTTTACTTTCATAAAGCGAATACAAATTTGCGGTCAGAGACGTTGACTGCACCATTGCAAAACTGATGTCAGCTGCTAAACGTGCGGCTATTGTTTCGTTAAGCAGCGAATCCCATTCGTTAGGATCTACAATACGCGCTAGGTAAATCAAATTGATAGTAGATTCATTCGTTACAATTTTACGGCCTTCAACCTGGAAGTCGATATCCAGATAATCCAGCTGCATCACGCGAAGACAATATGGGTCTGTTGGTAATGTAAATTGATAAGACCAGTTAAAGGCTGGAGTTTCAGTATCGGCTGCTAAAGATGCTCTGCTGACAAGACAGTTCCAGTAATGAGCTCTAAACACGGCATCGCGTACAGCATCAAATCTCTGGTTGGTAACACGCCCAGACTTACTCTCCTCACCACGAGATATAATATTAGTTGCACCCAGCATATTTAATGCGGAATTAATTGTCTCAACTTCACTCGCCATTTGTGGCTCCTAGAAATATAAGTAAAACTTTTCTTGCACCCTCATGCGGGGTAACGCGATGTTCCTCATCGGAACTAAATATCAATGCGTCCAAATAGTTCTGGTAACTCGCATCTCGAAATTCAAATACACCGCCAGTAAATTTATCGGGCGGGCTTAATAGGACACTGGCTGACCAGCGACACCAGGGCATATGATTACTATCGCCTGTATCGCAGTGCCAAGGGTGACCACCTGTGTGTTGTTCAACGCGGCAATAACTATTTTCTGTAATTGCAGCATCGGTATTTTCTAATATTAAATTAGTAATTCGGGAGACTAACGGCTCACTAAAACTCTTCTTCCCAATTTGAGAAGATAGTGTTTCAGCTTCAAGTGCCGAAAGTACTCCCGAAATTACATGTCTCAGTTAGTCAAGAACATAAAGCATCTGAAGCTCTACGAGTCCCGCGCCATTAGCACCCGCAATGGATACCGTTACTGGCATACCTGTTGCGTCTGCATTGACAACTGAATTTCGGCCAAGGGCAGCAGTTACCGCAATATCAACAGTAGTAATACTGGTTGATGCCGCAGCTGCCTTGAACTCATCCACATCAGCAGCGACTGAACTCCCATCACTGTCATTGTAAATGGAATGACCCACACTAGCTGTCGTAGAAGAGTTCAACGCTGCATGTGTTAAAGTCCCGCTGAGAATACGTGCCCCATTCGGTAAATTAAACATGTGGATGTCGGACTGTTCTGTTGCAGCAGTGTAACTGCCATAAGCCACGCGAACTCGACCTGAGTATTCGTTTGGCTTAATCATTTCAACAGGATCGTTTTGATCCCATTTAGTCTTTTGAACTGAATAGACTGTACCCATTATTCATACCTCCTATTCGTCACAGATAATTTCGCATACTTTCGCCTCTTCCATGCGAGTAGCACCAAAGGTGGCACACACATAGACTTGCGTAGAATACGATTTATCTGATCTTGGTTCAATTTTAGTCATTAAGTCTTTGCCCATAGCAAGTTTAATGCCGTCCTCAGCCCATGCAAAAACCTTGCGATGGTCAGAGCCGTCAACATTTAACCTGGTAGAGATTATAAACTTAAATCCCATGAAGGTATCAATATCACCCTGTACAAGTGCTTTAACAGAATTAAAGTCTGCACTAGTTACTGTGGTGGTATTAAGCAAATCTTCGATCTGCTCAGGCCCAACACAGATGTACTTGGGTATTGATGGATCAACAGAATTATTCTGGAAAACCTTATTAGCGGCAACCAGCTTTGCAACTGTTAAACCTGCTGCTGGCGAACCAACAGTAAGTGAGTTAGCATTTGCAACTGCCGTTGATCCAGATTTGCCAGTTGAGGCTGAACCTAGAGCTGCCGAAATAATGGCATCATCAATGGCACGGCCAATAGCGTAGGCCGCTGCATTTGCATAACTGTTTGTAGGCGAAATCAACATGGATATTTTGTCAGGATCGTCTATTAGATCCGCATACTCATATGATTCCATCGTACACATTCTACGAGAATGCGGTGTTTCGGAAAGCGGAGTATCCGCGTGCCGACTTGTCCTTCGTACAGCAGTTGCCGAACCCACCTGATCGAAGAATGCTTTTTCGCCAGTGATACTTTCTTCACTAACGGCATTCCGCAACAAGCTACCCTTTTGCTGTGACAGCATCTGGATGTTGGTTGAGAACTGCTGACTAAAGGCTGTGGTAATTTGAGTACTCATACGAGAACCCCCTTTTTGTCAGAGTTAAAATAATCGAGCTGCCCACGGTATGTGGACTCAAGGTTTAGGATTACAGGGGCAATAGCTTATCCTGTATTTATTCTACCAACACGTTGCCTGGGCCAGCTGGCTTATCAGGCGGTTAGCGTGAATTACTCTTCTTCAGGATACTTCTGCTCATTGAGCTTGAGTACCTGCTGAACATAGCTTTCATGCATAGGATGTTTACCATCCCAATACGGACCATCTTCACGCATTAGCTCTTGGATCTTGGTGTCGGCTTCAGCAGGTGTCATCGCACTGCCTTTGTCTCCAACCAATTTATCCTCACTAACACTAGAATTAATATAGTGCGCTGCGTTTATTATTGTTTTCACAAACGTTGCGTTATTAATCAGTGGCGTGCCGTCTTCGAGGCGTAAATCCATTAGCCCCTCTTCGCCAAACTCGCCAATAAGATTATCGCCTAGCTTTAGTCGATCATTGTAGGCACCGCCGTATTCTTTTCTAAGATCAGCCTCTGCCTGAGACTTAGCAGCCTCAATATCAACTTTACCAGCCTCAGCTCCCGCTAGACCTTCAGCTGACATATCATTATACCAACCTGCTAAATGCTGCGCTTGCCTGGGTGTAAGCCCTGCTTTGTGCGCTGCGTCTTTGAACGATCCAGCAAATTCTTCATTAACCGCGCCTTCACCTAAATCCAGCTCATAACCATCAGCTGCTTCTGGTCTACCAAGCTTCGAGTAAACTTGCTCCCAATCATCATCGGTTGCCCACTTGCCAGGTACAGGTATCTTTTCCGCACCAACCATGCTTTGAGCATGGATCATTGTTTTAGCCAGGGCACCAACATCTGTAATATTCTGCAAAGATTGGTGATCTTTAATATCATCCGGTAAATTGTCTCTCCAATTACCAGTGTCTGCATTGTCTGTGCCACTTAATACGCCAGACGGTGCTACCTCAGATTCTGAGACATCCGCTACCTGTTCATCAGCCACAATTTACTCCTCTTGTTCAATATCCATTATTGGCCGTTCCTTAACCATGTTCTGTAAATACAGAACAACACTTCGTTGACCATCGCGAAATGCAGTTTCGTATGGGTTGTCCGAAAACACTGGGGATCGCACATGAAATCGAAGTTCCAGATCTTCCAAAACTTCAATGCCATCCTGTGTATTAAGAAGTAACTTATAGGCGGCTCGTAAATCTTCTATATTCATGCAACATCATCAATCGAGATGATTTCACCACCACCACCTGGTGCACCTTGTTCTTGCATTGCTTGCGCTTGCATTTCTACTTCATTCAACGCGGTGACAGCTGGTGCAGCCTTACCTGCTGATTCAGCCATTTGGACTGCCTCAGCCTTTTCCTGTTCCATTTGCTGTTGCTGCTGCCGCTGTGTTCGTATCTGGCCTACCTCTTCCATGCCGCGTACAACAGCAGCCGGTATACCCAGCACCTTGATAGCGTGTTTAGCTAGGCCGTCCATGTCGATCCAATCGATGATGCCAGGCTCCATGTCCTGGAGAGGCCCAAGCATTTCGAGCATTCGGACAATCGACTGTATATCTCCGCTGCGCTGCGCTTTAGCAATAGGTGATACATACTCAATTTCAATGTTGAGCCCTGCCATAAATTCCGGCGGTGGCGGTAATACTTTGTCACGACTGAGAATGTTAAAGCATCGCTCGATCAATGGCTGCAGAAATTCAGCCTGGAGCCGACCTAGCACGGGGCCCAGTAATCTCATCTTTTCTTCTGTACGCTGAATAACCTCAGTCGCTGTCATTGTCTGGTTTTGCTGTAAGATCAGCTGGTCAACATAGAACGCGGAACGTATCGCCTGGCGGCGCTGTTCTTCCATCTGAAGGCCCAGGGGCTGATTGGCTCCAATGTTTAAAGGCTCAATTCGGTCACGGGTGCCAGAACGGTAAAAATTCAAACCACCAGGGACTGTACGTATCGGCAGCATGAAAGAATCGTCTGGCACCATCAATGGTGGATCGATCTGCTTTTGTGCAGCTCGAATTGTAATCTCACTCATTTTATTGAGCATCTTGGTATCAGCCAGGCAACTCATCGCTGGCGAATGTCCAAAACCGTTATTTTCTGTAGATGCTTTTAACCATCGAGGCACGACATAAGGCATTTCGTCGTAGCCGCTTTCGCCCAGGACTGTCTTTTCTTCACTATCCAGGTACAACGATGCCCAGGGTTTATTCTGTGCTGATTTCTTTGTTAAATCACGATCTTCACGAGGCAATACCACATGGACAAGCTCTACCATGCCGTGTGGATCTTTTTTATCGGCTTGCTTAATTCGATCACTGACATTATCGCCAAATTGGTTCATGGCAGCCCGCGCTGACATTTTAAACTTTCTATAAACAGTATTTACTCTGCCATTGTGATCTTCAGCGACAAAGCATTCCGCAATGTGCCTAGTTGAAAATCGGTAACTCGTAGTTTCGTCTTTTTCGACAAACATTATGGCCGTGCCAAAGCAGACTAAATCGTCATACATCTCATGCACCTGCTCTTGAAAGTTAGAGCGTTGAAAGGCTTGGTACATTGTTTGCTCTGCCAGCTGGAGCCATTCTTTAGCGATGTCGTCATCTTCGAGAGCGGGTTCAGTGTAACGCAGAGTGAACCACGGCGTGCTCATATTAGTCAGCATTCCATGCAAGGATGCACTTAACATCTCAGCTGCGTGTATCGCTGTACCATCAAAAATAAGTTCAGTGCGTTTTTGACCAGGATTTCTGTTTTTTGTTATGTCGGCTTTTCGAGGCCGCATATAATCGGCAATTTCCTGCCAATGTGTTTCCCAATTTGAGCGGGCTTGTTCTAGATCTTGAAGGCGACGAAGTAGGACGACTGCTTGATTATCAGCTTGTGCCATATTACGCCCCTAACAACATTTTTTTAGCCGTTGGTGCCTGGCTAAGATCACCAAAAGGCGATGTTAAAATATTTGATTTCCCACCCGATGCTGTACGAGTACGTGTTGGGGAGCTGTCTTTACTGCCGCCAATTGATGTTGCTGTGTTAGGCTTTGTTCCACCTGCTGCTGATCCTCCTTGAGCAGATGCCATTTGTGTCGAAGCCACCCCCCTTTGTTTCTTAACTACCATCGGTGAAGAATTTCCGTAATCAGGTTCATCAAAATCTTGACCTCCACCCTCTATCTGTCCAAAACCTTCCTTTGGCCCATACATATCATTTAATGCTGCGCCACCTGCCATTAAACCCTGCACTAATCCACCAAAAGGTAAAAAACCAAGTACTGTGCGAGCAGTATTTTGAGCAGGGGTGTACCTATCGTAAGAGTTATATTTGAACGCCTGGCCTAATGTAGGCCGCCCCATCGTACCGCCAGTACCTGCTGGGCCTTGTACGCGAGCATTTGTTGCACTTATCGGTTGGCTTGGATCTGAACCGCCAGAACCTTGTGGTTCATTTTGATTTGGATCTGGAGTGCTTCCTGGAGCCATTGGATCATGTCGGCGGTGGTATAATTCCTGTCGGCCAGCTGTATCTGAGCCACGGCCAGATCCTACTTTCTTTTTGCCAGAAGCATCGGTTGACTCGTAACCATCTGCAGCACCCGCACCTGATCCAAAAGACATTAATCGCCTCCCAATAGACTAGGTGTTGATACGGGCATTTGCTCAGGCATCAATCCCCTGGGCCCAGTTAGAATAGTAGAGCTCACACCCCTTTTACGTCTTACACGTTCCTTATCTCGTGCGCTTGCAGTCCCCTCAGCCTTAATCGGAGCTATGGGGGGCAAGGGTGCTGGGGGTGGAACTGCTGGGGCCGCCGGAGCACTTGGCTTTGATGATAGAAAACTCATATGTTTGCCTCTAATGGGTTGTAACTACTTTCGGCAAATGCCTGGGGGGCTACCCCGTTATTTGGTGCTGCCCGTTCTGCAATAGCGCAATAACGCCAACAGTCTGCAGCGTGACTTGACCAATCATGTTTTGGCTTTGATCTAAACATCCGGTTTTTCGGATCGTAAACTCTGTGGTAGAACCTGAGCGATTCCAGCAGCTGGTGACAATTCTCCTTATCAAACCAGGTGCGCGGTATCAGCATCTTGGCTGCATGTATCCCATCTTCTATTGGAAGCTTTGGAACCACTTTGAAATTGATACCCAAGTCATATGCAACTTCGCGACGACTTTTTCCGCTGCCCATTTCACGTACTTCAATATCCCACGGAGCGTGGTGAGTACCATAGAGATAACCTTTTTCATCTAACATCCTCGCATAAAACGGTAAGCCCTCGTTCCGTGCTTCAAAATAATCTATAACGTGTAACGCCCGACCTACCGATTGGGTAAAAATAACTGAAGTCGCGTCATTAATTCCCAAATCAAAAAAAGTGTCTACACGATAAGTGCTATCATAAGGCACATGCGTCATCTGCCCTTTTTCTTCAATATCGCCTAGCTCGTTTGCGTATACAGCCCCTGGCGTTGCCGCCTCAAAACTACATAAAAATTCCTGTTTATAAGCATCCTCATTCATTGAGGCTCTGGCTGCGTCCAGTTCTTTCTGAGGTAGAATATTTGTCTCATCAGCCTTGTACATCACCCTGTACCAATCAGGGTCATCTGCTGCCATCTGCCAATAATCATAAAACAAATTATGTCCTGATGGCGTGCCTACCATGCAGCACCAGCCCTGCCTATCTACCAACATCGGCCTGATTACCTCAGTAAAGATCGTTTCTGAGAGCAATCCCATCTCATCCATAACGATGCCGTCTGAGTACATTCCCCTCAGCCTACTCTCATCCTCACCGCCTAGCAGCTGTATCCTGGCACCATTAGGCAAGTCACACCTGAGCTCAGTCTCGTTAAACTTAGCCCCTGGTATGCCTCCAGCAAACTGATGCATATAATCCCAGCTTACCTGCTTTGCCATCTTGTAGCTGGCCGTTAGGTAGTGAAACCTAGGACTTTGCTTTGTAGACAGTATAGCGGCCCTTAGAAGATGATTTAAAAGGCATACAGTCTTGCCCCATCTGCGATGGCAGACGACTACAGACCATCGATACTCATCGAGTTTAGTGTGTAGTTCCTGTTGAAGAGGACGCGGTGTGTATGGAATTGTTATCTCAGTCACAGAGGCTCCAAAGGTTCTAAAAGAGTATATACGCTATAACAGGTGGCGGGCGATCTCTGGGGGGTACGGGGGTGACCGAAATTTCAAAATAAATAGTTACCCCTCCCCCCCTCAGTGTACTAAACCGACACTCATGCCATAGTCACTATAGCCTGGCGTGTAGCTCTAGTCTTTCTCTAGTCTTAAAATCTAAATAACATCCAGGGGTATGCCATGCCATGCCCAGCTGCTGTCGATCCCCGCTGACATCGCGCGCGAGCTGCTATGCCAGGCTGACTCAGACACACACTGTTCTTCAGCGCATACATCGCAACATCATACCCGCGACTATGAACATCAGCAGCACGATCAGTCCCAACGATAAGCCTTGGTTCACCTGCATCTATACGAAGTATATAATTAGCTGTGCTATCAATGCCACGATCTCTATCATGCTGTCATCAAGCCTTTACGCTTACGCGCTAAGTTAGCTGCTCTCGACATCACTCTGACATTACCGGATGCGTTATCCATAGCGTTACCATTGCGATGATCTACATCCTTGCCATCACCTACGCGAACTCTGCCAGCCTTCATCAATTTGTATCTCGCCCTATTCCTAGATGCTCTCTTCTTGCGTCGAAGCGTAGTCTCTCCAGCGTACTCAGCCTGGTAGTCTCGTGCCATCTCAGTAGCCGCTACTCATCAATCGCTTCTTTGTTTTCTTCTTCACATCGGCAATCTGTTTCGATCTGCTTGAGCCCGTTGATGCTTTAGATTTTTTTTTCTTAGCCATCTTCACTCTCCACTAACTTTATAACTGTTGCTGTTTCTGAATTTTCGGTCTGACTGATCGCCGTCTGAT
>Ga0308018_10001722_pt1 | contig 10067 bp, 2 predicted proteins | sample Neamet282_FD_203130 | JGI IMG/M metagenome (GOLD analysis project Ga0308018, IMG submission 203130) | Marine microbial communities from water near the shore, Antarctic Ocean - #282 | ecosystem: Environmental > Aquatic > Marine > Unclassified | place: Southern Ocean | collected 2014-10-01
TTTTTGAATAATCGGCGGGTCGCTCAAAATGACAGAGAGCGGGGACCCAATGTTTACGCCTTTCACGGCCACCGACCGATCGATGCTGCAGAGGAGCTCGGGCTTCTCGTTGATGTCCGTGACGAAGAGCTTGACCATGTCCGAGGAGGATGGCGACGGCGACCCCCCGCCTCTCGCGTGGGGGGCCGACCTCGAGGGGCTCAAGCCCTACCGCGGGCTGCACCCGGAGAAGTGCGACTGCTGCGAGAACGGCGCCGAGGAAGCGGAGCTGGTGCTGTGCGAGTACTGCCCCGCGGCCCTGCACCGGGGCTGCATCAACGAGCCGCCCATGAGGTCCGTGCCGCGCGGCGCATTCTCATGCGCGCTGTGCAACCAGGCGTGGCACCGCACCGCGGCGAACAAGCGGCGCGCGCGCGAGGCGCGGGACGAGGCGCGCGAGGCAGCGCGCGCGAAGCAGGCGCTCGAACGCGCCGCCGAGAGCGCGCAGCTCCAGCGGCAGCGCCTCGAGGTCAAGGCAGAGCGCGCGGCGAAGCGACTGCTGCTGGAGAAGCAAGGCCGCGCGGAGCTGTTCGCCAAGCAGGCCTCCGCCACGATCGCGCGGCGGCCGCTCGACGTGGCGCCGCTGTTCGAGCTGCTGCACATGAATCGCGCGGACGCGCCCAGCTGCGACGCGGTCAGCAATCGGCTCGAGGAGATTCTCGCGGCGTCGCCGGCGCTCGGCAACGGCAACGGTAGCGGCAACGGCAACGGCGGCGGTGGTGGTGGCGGCGGTGGCGGCGGCGGCAGCAGTGGGGACGATGAGGTGGACTTGGGGGGCGGGGGCGCGGCGGAAGAGGACACGGCTTCGGCATCCTCAGCGGAGGCAGAGGATGACACAGCCGCAGCAGCAGCAGCAGCAGAGCTCCGCCGCGTGAAGATGTGCCTGGCCGCCAAGGACATCATGCACTGCTTCGCCTCTCTCTTCGACGAGCAGGCCGACCAGCAGGCGGCGGCGCGCGCCGAGGCGGCAGAGCAGCACCTGGCCATGCATGCCGCCGTGCTGCCGGCCGCGGGCGACCTCGTGTGGGCGCACATGACAGGGTACGGCTGGTGGCCGGGGTTTGTGGACTATTTGTACACGGAGGACTCTGAGGAGGAGCCGGAGGAGGAGGATGACGGCGACGATGACGACGACGGCGCGGCAGTGGGCCAGAAAAAGAGCGCACCTGGCGGCGGCGGCGGCGGCGCCTACTACGAGATCCGTTGGGTGCAGGGCGGCTTCACCAAGACGGCGCTCGACAAGATCGTGCCTTTCCAGTCGTACTTCGCGCACCGGACGCAGGAGAGCGCCCCCTCTGGCAAAGCGGCCCCTGGCTGGCAAAAGGATGTGGAAAAGGCATGCCGACACCTGCTGGCATCAGACATGTTGGACGAGGCGCTGCGCGAGGAGGGGAAGACGATCCTGGACAGCCGCGAGCGCTGGGGGCGTCGCGTCGCGGCGTTCAGTACCTTCCTGACGGCGCGGGCGGGGGTCGAGATGGTGGAGAACGGCCACAATCCGTACTACCGGCGCGCGGGGATGGGGCGCGTGGCTGAGCCCGAGCTGTTCAAGGTGGGCGATCGCGTCTTCTTCATGCAGGACGGCCGCTCGTACGCAGGCACGGTGGAGACGAGCCGCGTGCTCCACAACGGCCGGGGCGGCGGCGACAACGACGGCAGCGTCGAGTTTAATATCCATTCTGAGGCGCTGAGCAGGGCGCAGAACGAACGGAACTGGGTGCCGCAGCTGATGGTGCTGCCTCGCACCGCCGCTGTCGCCGCTCTGCTGAAGGACGTCGCGTTCTTCCTGTGGGTGCACCGGGAGGTGGAGCGCGAGAGGGTAGTGGCGGGTGCGCCGCCGTCGGCCGAGGCGGGGGGCGCCGAGGGCGGCGAGGGCGCCGAGGGCGGCGAGGGCGGCGGGGGCGGCGAGGGTGGCGGCAGCGGCGTGGGTGCGGGATTTCGCGGCGTGCGGATGCAGGCGGCGACACCGTCGCGCTTCAACGTGCGGCAGCTCGGCGCGGCGCTGGAGGGGCGGGTGCGCGACGCCATCGAGTCGCACCGCCCCGCGGCCGTGACGGCGCTCTTCGCGAGCGACCTCGGACTGACGCCCACGCCCGAGATGCTGCACCACGCCGTGCGCGCGAGCACGGCGCCGGTGCTGTGCGCGCTGCTCGCCCTCTGCAGCCCCAACATGTGCAACGCCACGCTGCAGGGCGCGTCGCTGCTGCACGTGGCGACTGAGCTGGGGGCGCGGCAGAAGGTGGAGGCGCTGGTGGCGGAGGGAGCGGACATTGCACGGCGCAACGCGCAGCGCCAGACGGCGCTGCATATTGCGGCCAGCAAGGGCTGCGCGCCGATCCTGCGCGTGCTGCTGCAGCATCAGCTGCACGAGACTGGCGCGGGGCGCGACGCGGCAGTGCGGCTCACCGAGATGACGGACAGGCACGGCTACACGGCGCTGCACTGGTGCTCCGAGTACGGGCCGGGCTCCGCGTCGTGCGCCGCGGTGCTGCTCGACGCGGGCGCGAAGGTCAACCGCGAGGGGGGGGCGAACCGGCGCACGGCGCTCTGGGGGGCGTCGTCGAAGGGGCAGTGCGCCCTGCTCCAGCTGCTCGTGGCGCGAGGCGCCGACTTTCATTCATCGCTGCGCCCCGGCTTCGCCGCAGACATCTCGCTGGGAATCTCGAACATTCCGATCGCCATCCAGCCGCGCGAGGCGAGGCGGCAGCAGCAGCAGCAGCAGCAGCAGCCGAAGAATAAGAGGCAGAAGACGGCGCGCGCGCCGACCGCCGCCGCCGCCGCCGCCGCCGCCGCCGCCGCCGCCGCCGACGAGGAGGAGGAGGAGGAGGCGGCACCGGCGGGGTCGGCGGCGGCCATGTTTGCGGACTATCGCAACTTTGTGTTCGTGGAGCGCTCGGTCGGCGACAGCCGCGACAGCCGCAAGTGCTGCAACCACATGGGCCCGTGCACGAGCGAGAACAAGTGCCCGTGCGCCAAGAAGAACTCGGAGCGCGGCTTCGACCCGTACGGCGCGGACGGTTCCCTCCAGGACGTGCCTGGCGAGAAGGACGCGCTCGTGATCTTCGAGTGCACGGACGCGTGCCGCTGCTCGCACGAGGAGTGCCAGATCGGCAAGGTGCGCCGGGGGCTGACGAAGCAGCTGCGCGTCCAGTGGGTGGACAGGAAGGGCTGGGGCGTCTTCACGCGCGAGCGCATCTTTCGCGGCGAGTACGTGGTGGCGTACGCGGGCGAGGTGTTGGAGAAGGCGGCCAAGGACACGCGCGAGTCGGAGCGCCAGGCCGAGAACCTCATCGACACGTACCTCATCGAGGTGGAGCAGCACTGGTCCATCGACGGCACGCACGTGGGGAACGTCAGCCGCCTGTTCAACCACAGCTGCGACCCGAACCTCACGCACAAGAAGGTCGACATCGGCAACAAGTGCCCCACCATCGCGTTCTTCGCCAACAAAGACATCGAGGCGGGCGAGGAGCTCACGTGGTCCTATTCGAAGCGCTCCAACAAGACGGCGCACTCCACCTCCAAGTGCAACTGCGGCGCTACGAAGTGCCGCAGATTCCTGTGAGCCTGTGAGGTGGTGGCCCTGGTTCTGGTTCCTGCTGTCTGGCTGTCTGTGTGTAAGCTTACCTGTATATATCCCCGAGGACAATTATAAGCTCCAAATAAACAACTGTATTTTATAATTTTGGGTGGTGGATCGAAATGGCTTCTTGCTTCTTGTTCTGGTATAGAATTCTACCGCTTCTCTCTCTCATCTCTCATGACAATGACAAACGACACACCGCAGGGACACAGCTGTCTATGCGTAGTGCAGCATCGCCCAATCAGGTTTTTTATAATACAAAGGTGGAAGGAGAAGACCACGGGCCCCAGTGCGGTGGCGCACTTAGGCAACCCGGTTGCTCATCCGAGCGTTGCGGAGGGTGGCGCTGCGTGCGCTGTGCGCGGAGTACTTGTGCGGGTACTTGGCGGACGGCGGGGAAGACGGCGTCTTGGTGCGGCGTGTTTCGCGGCTCGCTGCACGGTACACGGCGCGGGTGGCGGAGACAGCCACGGAGTGGGCGGTGAACATGCGGTGGCTGCGGGTGGCCCAGGAGGCTGCGACGCCGCCGTCGAAGCGCTCGCCGGCCTCATCGCGCGCGAGGGAGTCGCCGGGGTGCATGATGTGCTTGAGCGTCTTGCGGGCGGAGTCGGCGTACCCCGCGTATTCAGAGAAGCCCGCGGGCAGGAAGGTGTCGCCAGCGGCGGCGGCGGCGATCTCGTAGCCGCCGTGGTGAGCCTGGTTGCATGCGCGGCGCATGGCGCGGGCACGCGCGACCAGCTGAGGGCAGTTGTCGGCACGAGCAGCAGCATCAGCTGCTTCGCAGGCGGTGCGCGCCCGGTGGTAGGCTTCGACGGTGCCCTTGCCATTGCGCTTGATGGTGTCTGCGTAGGCGATGCGGTCGGTGAGCGAGTGCGTGGAGGTGGACGTGGCGCTGTGCGCATGCACGTCGATGCCGTAGGTCTTGCCCTCGCGGCGGCCGGCGAGGTCCGGCACTACGGCGGCCCTGGTGGCCGGGTCGATCCAGAGCTGGTTGGGTTCGGGGCATACGAAGTCTGCTCCGCCGAGGCTTGCGGCGATGACGAGAGTGTCGCGGATGGCGTTGTGCAGGAGCAAGTCGCAGATCTTGGACTTGGCGAAGAGGTCGGTGATGGTGCGGTTGAAGTCGTGGCCGAAGCCGACGTTGAGACCGAGGCGGTGGCGGATGGCGAAGGAGAAGGCGACGCTGGAGAGGACGAACTGGTGGGAGGAAGGGATGACGTCGAAGATGATGTTGGAGAACTTGAGGCGCAGAGCGGAGATGCGCTGGGAGCACTCGGCCGAGCAGTGCGTGATGTCGATGAGGTGGATGTGCTGAAGGGCCTCGGCAGCCTGGTGGATGGCATGTTGCATGGTGTTGGATTCACAGCTAACGATGACGTCCTTGGGCGATTCGGGGATAGAGCACTTGATGACGGAGGGCTCTCCGTAGGGGTTGAAGATGACGCGGGTAGTGAGCTCGTCGAAGATTTCGGTGTTGCGCGTGGAGAGGGCGTCGCGTGCAGCGCCGATAGCGAGCGTCTGGACGAAGCCTTCGTTGCAGGCGCCGAGAACGGTATGCGCGCCGGCGGCGCCGCTGATGGCCTCGGCAATGGTGGGGCGGAGGGAGGTGTAAAGCACAGGCGCCGGCAGGTCCTCGGCTGGGGTGGCGTCTGCAGCGGTGGCGGCGGCGGCAGCAGCGTTGGGGGGCGAGGCATCGCGAGGTTGCGAGTCCACGTTGAGGTAGTCGAGCGGCTCCGCCTGCGATCCGCCGAACGACAGCACTTCGTCTGCCATATCAGCGACCCAGGAGTAGCCCTTCGAGTCCTTGCCGGCGAGCCCACCGCACTCGGTGGCGCCCTCGCGCAGACGGACAGCAGCGGCGACACCGGCGACCATGGCAGCGATGCGCGCGTCAGCCAAGCCCATGACCTTAATGCCCATACCTCCCATGCGCACGGGTAACGCCGCTTGTTCGGTAGCGGCGGTGGGTAGCGTAGCGACGCGTTCGCGCCCCCAGCCTTCGACGGGTTCTTGGTAATCAGCGAGGAAAGCGAGCTCGGAGTCCACTGCGGTCTGAACACAGGCGACGTGGGCGGCAAACATGGCGGGGCTGACGGAGCGGGCAAGGTGGGTTGTGGTGGTGACGCAGCAATACTTGAGGAGGAGGTGACGGATCTGCCTGCGATTGGCCAGGATGCTGAGGCGCTCAATCTTTTCGAGCGTGTTGGTGCGCACGAAGTTGGTGACGACCTCGGATACGTATTCGGGCTCACCCACTGGGATGCCGACGATCGTTAGCCCCCGACTGGCGGCCGGCGTGTCGCTGCCGACAAAGCGTGAGAAGCGGTCGGTGAGGCCGTGGCGTTCGGCGGCGGCGCGCAGTGTAGCTTCTGTCATCGTGGCGCATGCCAGCGCGCAGTCCTTCTTTGCCATGCGGCAGCTCTCGCCCCACAGACCGTCTTGCATGGCGTCTTCGAATTCGACGAAGTATTCGAGCATCTCGTCGATGTCCTGGGAGGCGATGGTCATGTCGTCGCAGTACATGACACAATAAGCGTCGATGGCGGCGGCGAGGTCGGCTTCGGCGTCGAGGTCAGCGTCTTCGTCGCGGCTGCGGCGGCGGCTCATCTTGACGACATTCGCGGCCGCATCGGCTTGCTGCATCATGTCGAGAGAGAGGATGCCGAACCAGATGGATCCCATGCATGTGCCCTGCATAATGCCATCGTAAGCTGTGCAAGTGCCACTGTCGGAGACAATGGTGTTGGGGCGGCAGCAGAGGGCATCGAAGGCGGGAAGCAGAGAGGGGATGATGCGAGCAACGGCAGCGCGCAGACGCTTCCTGGAGCTGCCGGGAAAACCAGAGGGAACGTCACCTGTCAGCAGGCAATGCCCTCGCTCCCACGCCAGGCGAGCGAGCAGCGCGACGATCTCAGTGCCAGACTTGCAGCATGCCCCGAACTGGCGTCCCTTAAAAAGACCAGCGAGCTCATCGCGATGCTCTTCAATGATGACGCGCTCATAGCAACGCGTGGTGGCAGAGGGGGTTTGCACGTTGCGAACTGCGCCCTTGATGTCAGCGGCCATGCGGGCGTGACGAGCTTCAAGCGCGGCGATGGCGTCGCCATCGAGGCCGATCGAGTCCAGCAGGGCCATTTCCTCGGCATCGAGCTGGTTGAACGAAGCAATGCCCTCGACGTAGGCGGTCTTTGCCTTGCCGATGGTAGCCATGCGAAGCATGCCAAAGATCTCCGTAATGGCAGGCGGGGCCCCGCCGATGGCGTGCTCTCCGATGTGATCGATGGCGCTGTCAACGGGATCGGTCATGAGCTGACGCTGCACTTCTGCCTGCTTGATGGTCTTGGCTGCAGCGGAACAGGCGGTGGGGGCTTTGGAAGAGGGGGCAAGGGCATTGGTGGAACGCGATAGTGCGCCGTTGCCGGCGTACCTCCGCACACGCTTGACAGTAGCCGTCACAGCGCTGCGTGCCTCGCGGCGCGCTGTGCGCGCTGTCGCCGATGTAGGCGCGATCCATCGTTGCCAGTCACCGCTGTAGAACGACTCAATGCGAGAGCTCACACTTTTGGCCTGGCGCGAGGTGGACGTGCGTGCGTTGGCGGCTTGGCCGAAGATAATCTGAGGCAGCAGGAGAAGCAGGCACCACAGGCGATCGAGATCGGAAGGCGAGTTGGGGTCGCCGCAGGCGGCGGGCGAGGTCTTCGTGCGGTACAGAAGGGTCCACATGTGTGCGAGTGTGCTCCATCCTCCTTCGCCGGCGCGGCCGTCCATGATAGCGCGAATCAGATCGACGCTCCAGTTGTCCGAGCCGCGAGCGGCGCAGGCCTCGCCGATGCGTGCTGCCTTGATGAAGTGCTCTTCTTCAACGTCCCAGGGGATCTGCTCTTCTGATGCCCCGTAGTGCTCCGCTGTGAGTTCGACCGTCCACTTGAACACGCCGTGGAAGTCCTGAAGCGCTTCAACGTCGAATCTGTCGGGCAGAGGGCAAGAGGAGTCGGTGTGGAGGCGCTCTGGGTTTTGCACAAAAGCATCAAGTTCAGCCCAGGGCAGATGCGCGAATGTCTCGGCGAGCGGGCGAGGGCCGAGGCGGCCTCCGATGACGGTGCGCTGGGCAGGCACCGGCGCGGGCACTCGCAGGGCAGGGGATTGCGCACGCCGCGCACGCGCGTGGGATGTGCCGTTCAGTCCAGTGGGGCGCACCCGTTCGATAGGAAGGCGCGCGCCTTGCGTTCGCACATGATCCTGTGCCGCGGCCACGCGCAGAGAATGTGTGCGCCGGGCAATACGGGCATCAACGCCATCGACGAAGCCCACACGCACCAGCTCTGCGGCCACGTGGTCGCAGACAGCATCAGCCGAGGGATAGCAGCCGCTTGCTTGGAGGGTGGCACGAGCCGTGCCGCGAAGCCATTCTGCCAGGTTCTGAAGTGAGCGAATAGTGCAAAAGATGGGTGCAGAAACGGGGGCGAGAGGAACGCCCTTGCCCTTGGGCTTTGCAGGCGTCGCTAGGAATGCCATACTGCGGTTAGAAGTGCCATAGAGTGTTCGCCAGCCCGCTTTCCACGCGACGGTGCCTGCACGTTCCTCCACGGCAAGGCGCTTCTCGATCATCTCAGCGAGCTTTTTGCACGCGGCAAGCGGCTTCATGAGCGGACGGAGCGTACGTGCCACGGAGGTGAAGAGGCAGGTTGCTGTGCCAATGACAGGCGCATTGTTTGCGGTGACAGAAGCGATGAGCGCGGGCGCCAAGAGCCGAGCGAGGTATGCCTCGTACTCGAGCACAGCGGCTGACGGAGCGCCACGTTGGTTGCCCGCCTCGTTGGTGCGCAGCGCGCCGATCTGCCCGACCATGGCATATGCCGCTGCTGCTGCGGCACCAATGTGCTCCTGCGGGTCTGAGCGGCAAAAGCATTGCGGGCAAAGCGGAGGCTGGGCCCCCGTGGGTGCAGGATGGCAGAGGCAACGGCTGGCACTTGCGGGCATTGATGCCTGCCACTCTGCTGCAGCCTCGCTGCGATCAGTGCAGGATATCGTGTAGAACCCGCCGAGACTGCCTGACGCGGTACACACAGTGACACCGGAGGTGTTGCCCACCGCCCCACTGCGATCATCGCCAGCGCCAGCAGCGCCCGCTGTCGTGACCACGATAGCCTCGTAGTGGCAGCCGAGGCCGGCCCCTGTGCGAAGCAACGAAACAACAAAGGGAGCAGAGTTGGGGCGAGTCGCAGTGGGCTGGGCAGCGGTTACCGAGGCTGCGCGCGTGTCAGCGGTGAGGGCGGCCGCAATTGCAGCGGCGGTGTCATTGCTGCCGACGGAGCCAAAAACGCCATATTGGAAGGTCCGCACAGGGCCACGCCGAGTGATCGCCGTGTCGTTGCCCGTAGCCACGAGAAGCTGCACGCGTGCAATCTCGGCCTCGTTGCTCGCACGCAGCATCATGCCGAGCACATACTCGGCGGCTTCGAAGTCGTCACAGGTGCCCCCGTATGTCGTGGCGTGCATACGGTGCAGAGCGATGTCCTCAATGGTCACCAGCCCATCCCGCCTGAGCGCCTGCGCGATGGGAAGGTTACCCTCGTCCTCGCACGTCACACGCGCCATGCTGACGGCAGTTGCGACCGTCTCCGCCAGCTTGACCTCGAGCGACTGAGTCGCCGCGAGCCGCTCAGCTGCCGACGCGGCAGCGGGGTAAGGCGTCATGTCGCGCATCGTGCGATAAAATTCGGCGATGCCCGCCCGCATCTGCGCCGCCTTGTCGCCGATGCTCATGTCGCCTGGAACAAAGGAAGCAATAGACAGGAAGAAGCAGTCGCCCGCGCCCGCGTTGGGAACAACGCAAGCTGTGATGTTGTTGGCGCGCAGCAGCTCGCCCGAGGCGGTGCCGAAGGGGCAGACTGCGTTGGAGCTGCTGGCGGCGGCCGCGGTCGCGGGCGCGGCGGGCAGCACTCGCATGACCTGGAGCTCGTCATCGTCGCTGGCGGGGGGCGGGCTGTGCGAGGGTGGCGGCGGCGGGCTGAGCGAGGAAGGCGGTGGCGGTGGTGCGAGAGCATTGCCGTCTTCACTGTCACTGCCACTGCTGCTGTTCGCTGCGTCGGAATCACCATCCATCTCGGCATAGCGCACGTTCTGTGCGCATGCGCGGTTAGGGCGGCGCGTCGGCATCGGAAGGGTGTGCGAGGGGGAGGTGGTGCTCGCCGACGGAGGTACGTCGTCGGTTGGCGGCGGAGAGGGCGCATCGTTGGCGTCACGGTGGTGGTGGCAGCAGCCCGAGGGGTGCCGCGTCTTGCTCCTGCAAGCCTGATTATTCATGGTGGTGCCCGTGCAGTAGCGTGGGGTGGTCATGGTGGAAAAGGCGCGAATCGGTCAGCGGATCGATCGAGAGGAAAAACAAGGTGATTAAATTTAACGCATACTTGGTACTCCTATTTTGACATTTTATTTGAGATTT
>Ga0308018_10001738_pt1 | contig 10016 bp, 1 predicted proteins | sample Neamet282_FD_203130 | JGI IMG/M metagenome (GOLD analysis project Ga0308018, IMG submission 203130) | Marine microbial communities from water near the shore, Antarctic Ocean - #282 | ecosystem: Environmental > Aquatic > Marine > Unclassified | place: Southern Ocean | collected 2014-10-01
AAGCGTAGTTTTAAAAAGATTACTTGAGTAGTTCTTCATTATCAATCATTGCCTCGCCGAATTGTTTCCGGCTGGTGGGTTGTGGTGTGTGTCTCTTACTATTGTCTTCGGTGGCTGGTTTAGATCACCGATTGCGCAACGCTGTTTGATGCTGCTGATACCGCACCCAGCATCGGGCGCGGGCCCCAACACACGCAACTGCACTCGCGCAGAGGATGGCTGTACGAGCAGTGGTGCCTGCTCCCGCTCTCTTCCTTCAGGCCGTGGTGCACCTTCACCAGCACCTCCCCCGTGATCGCGTTGTAGACGGGCCGGCACGTGACGCTCGCGCACTTGTGCGGCGCCATCTCGCTCTGGTCCTTCCTGCACTTCTTCTGCGAGCACAGCATCTCACCGTTGACGCAAAAGCACATGTTGCAGTAGTTGTCCCCGAAGCCACGGCCGTGCCAGCCATTGACCAAGGTGCCAAAGTCCGTCTTGCAGACGTTCTTGGGTGCGGGCGTGGGCGCCGGCGTCTCGCCCGAGCCCTCGCAAATCGCGCACGTCTTGGGACAGATGCGTCTTGCATACGCCTGCGTTGTGGGATCCTCCCTCCCGTAGCAGTACTTCTCCAGACCGGACTTACAGCATTCCGGGCACGAATCGGCGCAGACCGGCTGCGGCGTGGGGACCGGTGTCGGCATGCTGACGCACGGCTTGGTCATGCACACGCGATCCTCGTCGACCGGGCACTTGAAGCCGTCATGCGAATGCTCGCGAGTCACACGAATGGTGCGCGACTGGACGCCGGAGCCGCACGTCTTGGTGCAGGGGCTCCATAGCAGCCATTCGTACTCGCAAGACACCGGGCACTTGTGCGTGTTGCAGTTCTGGACAGTGCGGAGAGACGGGCACGCCTTGCCGCCAGGCAGAGCTGCCCGGACCAGCTTGCGGAAGCGCATCTGCACCCCACCGCCGCATTGCTCGGAGCACATGGACCAGTCCGACCACTTCGTCACCTTGCAGTCGAGGTCGGGCTTCGGCGTCGGGCTGGGCGTGGGGCACGCCTGCGCGTTGCAAACGCGGTCCTCGTCCACAGGGCACTTGGTACCGCCGTGGGCGTCACCGCGCTTGACCGTGGCCGCGCGCGACTGCATGCCATTGCCACACGTCTTCGTGCACGCGCCCCACGGCTTCCACGTGTAGTTGCAGTCGACGGGGCAGGCCTTCGTGTTGCAGTTGCCCATCTCGCGCAGCGAGGGGCATGCGCGGCCACCGGGGCGCTGCGGCGCGGTCACCGAGCGGAAGCGCATGTGCACACCGCTGCCACACTCCTCGGAGCAGATCGACCAGCTCGACCAGCTCGTGATGGCACAATCAACCTGCGCCGGCGTCGGGCTGGGCGTGGGCGACGGTGTCAGGCACACGGCAGTGTTGCACACGCGGTCCTGGTCCGGCGGGCACTTGTCACCGCCGTTGGCATCTTGCTTGAGCACCGTGATGGTGCGCGACTGCACACCCGTGCCGCACGGCTTGGTGCACTTGCCCCACGGCTGCCATGCAAAGTCGCAGTGGACGGCACAAGGCTTGGTGTTGCAATTGCGCAGCTCACGGGCTGGCGGGCACGGCTTGGCGACACCCTTGGCAGGCACAATGACGCCGCGGAAACGCATCTGTACGCCGCTGCCGCACTCCTCAGAGCACAGCGACCACGCGGAGAAGGTTGACATCTGGCAGTCCTGGCGGAACGGGGTCGGCGCCAGCGTCGGCCTCGGGGTCGGCGCCGGCGTGGGGCAAGCAGTGTCTTCGCACAACATCTCCTCCGTCTTGGGGCACACGTCGCCGCCGTGAGCGTTGTAGACCTTGATCACGGGGGCACGCTTCTTCGTGCCGACGCCACACGTCTTCGAGCACGCGCTCCATGCACCCCACTGGAACTTGCAATGTACCGCGCAGGCGTGGTCGTTGCAGTTCTTAGCATCCTTGACCTGCGGGCACCCCTTGCCCCCATGCTTGGCGGGGCGGGTGATACGGCGAAAGCGCATCTGGACGCCGGAGCCGCACTCCTCCGAGCACAGCGAAAAGTGCGACCAGTCCGACACCACGCAGTCGACAGGAGCCGGCGTCGGCACAGGCGTGGGCGCCACCGTTGTCGGGCACGGGGCAGAGTTGCACACGCGCTCCTCGCGAGTAGGGCATGCCTTGCCACCGTGCTTTGCCATCGAGGCCACGGTCACCTCGCGGGCCTGGATGCCGCCACCGCACGTGAGCGTGCACTGCGTCCATGGGTTCCACGCGTAGTCACAGTGCACAGGGCACGTCTTGGTGTTGCAGTTGCGCACATCGCGCATCTTCGGGCAGGCGGCACCGCCACCAGAGGGCGGCGCCTTGACGCCGCGGAAGCGCATCTGCAGGCCACCATTGCACTTCTCGGAGCACACGGACCACAGCGACCAGTCCGTGACCACACAATCCACGACAGCTGGCGTCGGAGGCGGCGTCGGCGCCAGGGTCTGTGGCGGCTGCGTCGGGCACGGCATGACGTTGCACTGCCTATCCGAGGTCTCGGGGCACGCCGTGCCACCGTACTGCGGAGCGCGCGTGATCTTCGCCACGCGCGTCTGCGTGCCCTTGCCGCAGCTAAGTGAGCACGGGCCCCATGCCCCCCAAGTGTAGTCGCAGTGCACGGCGCACTTCTTGGTGTTGCAATCCCGACGAGTCTGCAGAGCAGGGCACACCACGCCGCTGTGCGCCGGCTGGACGAGGACGCGCCTGAACCGGATCTGCAGCCCGCCGCCGCACTCGTGCGAGCAGGCCGACCACGGCGTAAACGGCGTCACGACGCAGTCGACGGGCGCCGCCGTCGCCTGCGGTGTGGGAGCCGCCGTCGGTGCCACAGTTACGGCAGTGCACTCATGCGCGACGCGCGGCGGCTGGTGCGGGGCACTCTGATAGAAGCCGGTTTTGCAGCCGCACACGTACTTGCCACCCGCTCGCTCGTAGCAGACGCCACCCACGCTCTTGTCACACCCGTGCGAACCGTCCTTGCAGGGATTCGGCGTCGGGGACGGCGTCGGAGCAAGCGTCGGAGCGAATGACGCCGGTGTCGGCGCCGGCGTCGGGTGGGCGGTGGGCGCGGCCGTCGGTGCCGGCGTCGGGTGGGCGGTGGGCACGGCCGTCACGAGCGTGCACTGGTGCGCGCTCTGCGGCGGGTCGTTGGGGGACGACTCCCAGTAGCCGGACCTGCAGCCGCACACATAGCCGTTCGCGCCCAGCAACTTGAGCGTCGTGGTCTGCGAGTCCGCATCCTTCCTCGTGCGAGCGTAGAGCGCCTTGTAGCAGATGCCACCTTCGGTCTGGTCGCACCCGTTGGACCCGTTGTCGCACGGGTGCGGAGTAGGAGCAGGCGTTGGCGCGGGAGTAGGTGCCTCGGTCGGGGCCTGCGTGGGAGCTGTAGTAGGTGCCTCGGTCGGGGCCGGCGTGGGAGCTGGCGTGGGCGGAACCGGCGTTGGCGCCGGCGTTGGCGCCGGTGTCGGGCACGCGGCCACGCTGCACACACGGTCCTGCTGCTCCGGGCATTCGTCGCCGTTGTGCTGCGGGTGCGAGGACACGACAGGGCTGCGCGTTTGCGAGCCAGTGCCACAGGTCTTCGAGCACGCGCCCCATGCGCCCCACGTGAAGGTGCAGTGCACGGCGCACGGTTTGTCGGTGTTGCAGGCGCCAACATCACGCAGCTCCGGGCAACCGCTGCCACCAGGCGCCGGGTTGGTGACCACGGCCCTGAAGCGCATGCGGACGCCGCCACCACACTTCTCGGAACAAACAGACCAGCTGCTCCAAGAGCTCACCTCGCATCCCTGCAGTGGTGTCGGCGCCGGGGTCGGCGCCGGGGTCGGCGCATTGGTCGGCGCCGGGGTCGGGCACACAGTCGACGCGCACACGCGCTCGGCCTTGGCCGGGCAGGCCAGGCCACCATGGGCCGCAGGCTTCTGGATCGACGCGGTGCGTGATTGCGTGCCACCACCACACGAGGCAGAGCACGGCGTCCATGCCTGCCAGGTGAACAGGCAGTCGACGGGGCACGGGTGCGTGTTGCAGTTGCGCACGTCGCGCAGCGGGGGGCAAGGCTTGCCACCCAGGCTCTGCTTGCGAACAACGCCACGGAAGCGGATCTGGACGCCGCCGGAGCATTGCTCGGAGCATACCGACCAGGGCGAGTACTGCGAAACGTGACAATCCAAGAGCTCGGCAAAAGACGGCGTGGGTGCCGGCGTCGGGGAGCTCGTGGGGCACGTCATATCGTTGCACTTGCGCTCCTCCTCGAGCGGACATTCCTCGCCACCGTGGGCGCCCTCCTGTGAGACCTTCGGACGGCGGGTCTGCACACCGCCGCCGCACGACACGGTGCAGGGGCTCCAGCCATACCACGAGTGGATGCAGTGAACCGGGCACGCGTGCGTGTTGCAGTTGCCAAGCTCACGCGCAGCGGGGCACTCCTTTCCACCGTGCGCCGGTTGCACAATCACGCCGCGAAAGCGCATGCGCACGCCGCCCCCGCACGGCTCCGAGCACACGGACCAGGGCGTCCACAGCGAGAGCTTGCAGTCGATAGGCTGCGGTGCATTCGTGGGAGCAGGCGTGGCATCTCCACAGGCACGCATCTCACGGTTCTGGGGGCAGCTCGCCCCGCCGTTCATGGGGTAGACCGTGGTCGTGCGGAAGCGGAGCTGGCGGCGGCCAGCGCACGAGGACCAGTCGCTCCACTCAGAAACCTGGCAGGAAACCGGGCATTTTTCAATGTCGTACAGCGAGCAGGGCAGCCCGTTGTTCATCGCGCTCTGCACCACAGCGCGCTCGCGCTTGCGGGTGCCAGCAGTGTTGCCCGAGGTGGCGCAGGAGGACCAGTCCCCCCAGGGACCAGTCTTGCAGTGGACGGCGCAATCTTGAGACTGGGTCAAGTCGTCGGGGCAGTTGGACCCGCTGATAGTGGGCGACACGATGACGTTACGCTGGCGCGACTGCGTCGCGGTCTTGGCGTTGCATGGAGTCCAGGACGACCACACGGACACGATGCAGTCCACGGGCATGCCCGGCGTAGGTGCAGGCGTCGGCGCGACCGGTGCAGGCGTCGGCGACGGCAGGGTCGGGGCGGGCGTCGTCGTCGTCGTTGTGCCCGCGGGGCACTGCGTCTGCTTCACAAGCGAGGGGCACGGGGCACCGTTGTTCCGCGGCGGCGTCTGCACAATGCGCGTCTTAGCACGGACGTGGAACTGCACACTCATCCACATGATGGGACTGCATGGCGACCACGAGCCCCAGCTCGACACCTCACAGTCGACAGTGCACGCGACCTGCTCGATGAGGGTGCAGGGGCGGCCCTCGTTCTTCGCCGAGCGGATCTCCTGGCGCGTGCGCACGCGCTTGCCGGCGTTGGGCCCGGTCTTCCCACACGCGCCCCAGGCCGTCCACGCGCCGGCCTCGCAGTGCACGGCGCAGTCACGCTTCTCTGCGAGGTCTGCACACGGGTTGCCACCGTGAGCCGGTGCAACCACAACGGTGCGCTCCCTGCCTTGGATACCACTGTCACTGTCGCACGTCGACCACGGGGACCACACGGACAGCACACAGTCCACCATCTTCGGCGTGGGCGCTGGCGTCGGTGCCAGCGTCGGCACCGGCGTCGGAGCCGGCGTGGGGCAGGCACGTTTCTGCTGGAGCGACGCACAGGCGGCGCCGCCATTAAGGGGTGCCGCCACGACCGTGCGAGCGCGCGAATGCTTGAGAGCGCCACCAGCGCATGCGGACCAGGCGTCCCAGGCGGACAGCTCGCAGTTCACGATGCAGTTGATCTCCTCCATCAGCACGCACTTGAGCCCGTTGTTCTTCGGCGCAACCGTCTCAACGCGGTTGCGAATGCGCTTGCCGGCATCGGCGCCCGCCTTGATGCAGGGCCCCCAAGTCGTCCACGGGCCGGTCTGGCAATGCACGTCGCACTCCTTCACCTCCTCGAGGTCCGCGGGGCAGCTCAAGCCGCCGTTGCTCTCGCGCACGAGCACCACCCTGTTGCGGCGGCGCAGGCCCGTCTCCGCATCGCACGCGCTCCACGCGAACCAGTCGGAGAGCTGGCAGTCCACCTTCTCCAGCGTCGGCGCCGGCGTCGGCGGCAGTGTGGGCGCGCGGGTGGTCGTGGTCGTGGTGCTGGCGGCGCACGGCGTGTGCTCGACGATAGCAGGGCACACCATGCCACCATGGAACGCCTTCACCTCGATGACGCGATGGCGGCTGCGCACCTTGAACACCATGCCCATGAAGTGCAGGTTACTGCAAGCGGACCATGCCTCCCACTCGCTGACGACGCAGTTGGAGGCGCAAGCCTCGGTCTCGATCAGCGTGCACGGCTTGCCGCCGTTCTTCGCGGATACAATCTCCTTGCGTTCGCGTTGGCGCTTGCCGGCGATGCAGGAGGTCCAGATGCCCCACGCGCTCACCTTGCAGTGTACCGCGCAGTCCCGCTCCTCGGTGATCGGGTCGCACTTGGCCTCCGGGCGCGTCGGACGCACGAGGACTGGGCGCGTGCGCTTCTGCATGGCAGTTTGAGGGTCGCACGTTGACCAAGCAAACCAGTTCCCAAGCGTGCAGCCCACTGCGTTGGGGACGGGCGTGGGCGGGAGCAGAACGGGCACGACTGTGCATTGGCTGCTGTGGGTGAGCGACGGGCACGCGCTGCCGGCGAAGACCGCCTGTTGCACGATGGTGCGCTTGCGCATCTTCACCGCGAATGACATCCCCATGAACGACATGGCCTTGCAGGGGGACCACGCACCCCATTTCGACATGACGCAGCCCACGATGCACTTCTCCGTCTCGCGAAGTGTGCAGGGGAGCCCGTCATTCTTGGCGGAGTGCAGCTCGACGCGAACACGCTCACGCGTGCCCGCGTTCGGGCCGTCCTTCATGCACGCCGTCCACGCGGACCAGGGTCCCGACTTGCAGTGCACGGCACAGTCCTTCGTCTGCGACAAAGCTGGCGGGCAGCTAGCACCGCCGTGGGCCGAGGCCCGCTTGACGGCACGCTCGCGGGTCTTCATGCCCGTGGAAAGGCTGCACGCGGACCACGAGCTCCACAGCGCCAGGACGCAGTCGACCGGCATCGGCGTGGGCGCCGTCGTCGGCGCCGCAGTCGGGGCGGTGGTCGGCTGGGGCGTCGGCTGGGGCGTCGGGGCTGGCGTCGGAGGCTTGGTCGGGCACGGGGCGCGCGCGAACATGGACGGGCAGTCGGCGCCGCCGTTGACGGCAGGGTGGGCGATGGCGCGCGCGCGCATGCGAAGCGGGAACCCGGCCTCGCAGGCGGACCACGCGCTCCACTGCGTCACGGCGCAGTCCACCACGCACTTCTCCGTCTCCACCAGGGTGCACGCCAAGCCGCCGTTCTTGGCCGCGACGATCGCCTTGCGCGCGCGGGTGCGCGTGCCGGCGGCCGAGCCCAACGGCTGGCAGACGTCCCACTTGGCCCACGGGCCGGTTTTGCAGTGCACCGCACAGTCTTGCTTCTCGGCGAGCGACGTGGGGCAGGACTTGCCACCGAAGCTCGGCGTCGTCAGCACCGTGCGCGCGCGCGCCTGCATGGCGGTGAGCGGGTCGCACGGCGACCACGCGTTCCAAGCGCCTACAATGCAGTCGATGGCGGCCGGTGTGGGCGCCGGTGTCGGGCACGGCTTGCTCGCCAGCAGGTCGCCGCACGGGGCGCCGCCGTTGCGGGCGCGGTGCACGATCGAGCGCGTGCGCAGCTGATTCTTGCCTCCCTGGCAGGCAGACCATGCGCTCCACGCCGAGAGCGCGCAGTCCACGCCACACTTCTCCGTGTCAAAGAGCACGCACGGCAGGCCACCGTTCGCGCCCTTCGCGATCTCAGCACGCGTGCGGGTCGTGGTGCCGGCGCGCGCGCCCGTAGCGGCGCACGCCGTCCAAGACGACCAGGGGCCAGACCGGCAATGGCGTTCGCAGTCGCGGGACTCGGAGAGCAAAGGCGAGCAGCGCGCGCCGCCGTGTGTGGCCTCCACGAGCACGGTGCGCGCGCGGTGCTGCATCGCGGTCTTCTCGTCGCACGCGGACCACGTGGACCACTGCTGCATCGTGCAGTCGGTGGGGGCGGGCCTGGCCAGCGGCGGCTTGCCGCCGCAGTCGGCGTGCGCAATGAGCGTGGGGCAGACGCTGCCACCGTTGACCGGCTCGACCAGCACCGTGCGGGTGCGCGTACGCTGCGCGAGGTCGCCGCCGCTACCGCACTTGCTCCATGCGCCCCACGCCGACACGTTGCAGCGGATGGTGCACTGCTCCACCACGGCCAGCGTGCAGGGCCTGCCGTCGCGTGCGTGCTGGCTTGCGCCGAGAGCGAGCTTGCGCGTGCGCTTGCGCATGCCGGCCATCGAGCCGCTGGACAGGCACGCATGGAACGGCAGCCAGGGGCCCGTCTCGCAGTGGGCGGTGCAGTCGCGCGTCTCGGAGAGGCCCTCCGGGCACGCCGCGCCCGCGAAGGCGGCGGGCTGTGCCACGAAGCGCGTGCGGTGCTGCAGGCCCGTCGAGAGGTTGCACTCGCCCCATGCGCCCCACTTGGACACGGCGCAGTCGGTCGGGGCCGCCGTTGCCGGCGGTGTGGGCGCGGGCGTGGGGCTGGCGACCGCGCACACGGCGACCTCCGAGAGCCACGAGCAGCGCGCGCCGCCTTTCACGGCGGCGCTCAGCACCTCGCGCGCGCGGGTGCGCGTGCCGGCGCCGGCGCCGCACGCGGACCACTTGCCCCACGGGGAGAGACGGCAGTTGCGCGCACACGCGGAGCTCTGCCGCAGCGAGCACGGCAGGCCGGGCTCGGACGCCATGTCGGGGCGGCGCTGGCGCGTGCGCGTGCGCTGGCCTGCGGCGTCGCACGGGCTCCAGCTCGACCAGGCGAACGCGGGGCAGTGCGCGGCGCAGTCGCGCACCTGCTGCAGCGCGCTGCCGCAGTTCTTGCCGCCGTACGCGGCGGCCGAAGTGATGGAACGCGTGCGCTGCTGGGCGCCGGTCGTGGCATCGCAGGCGCTCCACGCGGACCAGGGCGAGGCGATGCAGTCCATCGCCATGGGGGTTGGCGCCGGGGTGGCGGCGGGCGTCGGCGCGGCGGTCGGCGCGGCTGCGACGGGCGCCTTGGGCATCAGCCCCGCGGACATCAGCATAGCCATGACCTGCGCAGGCGAGAGGTTCTGCGACAGGGCCAGCTGCAGCGCCAGGATCTGCGCCGCGCGGTCCGGCTTGGGGCTCGGTGCCGGCGTCGGGTTCGGCGTGGGCGCCGGCGTCGGCGGCGTGGTGCCGGGCTTCGGGAGGAGCCCCGAGCTCATCAGCATCATCTCCACCATCTGGGGGCTCATGTGCTTGGCGAGCGCCGCGCGCAGCACGGCCAGCTGCGCGGCGCGCCCTTGGGCCGACGGCGTTGGGCTCGGCGTCGGCGGGGAAGGGGTCGGCGCAGCCGTCGGCGCCGGTGTGGGCGCCGGCGTGGGCGCGGCGGTCGGTGCGGCCGTCGGCGCGGCGGTCGGCGCGGCGGTGGGCGCGGCAGTCGGCGCGGCCGTCGGGGCGTTGGTCGGCGCCGCGGTCGGCGCGTTGGTCGGCGCCGCGGTCGGCGCGCCGGTGGTGGGCGCCGGGGGCTTGGGCGCGAGGCCTGCCGCCATCAAGAGGGCGATCATCTGCTGCGGCGACATCTTGCTCTTCAGCATGTGCTGCAGCGCGGCCAGATTGGCGGCCGCGTCGGTGGCCGGCGTGGGCGCGGGCGTGGGCTTGGGCGTCGGGCTCGGCGTCGGCTTGGCGCCAAGACCCGCAGCCGAGAGCACCTTCATCATGTCCGCGGGAGACATGTGCGCCGACATCGCCGCCTGCAGCGCCGCCAGCTGCGCGGCCATGCCGCCATTGGCCGCCGTCGAAGCGACCGCCGTCGAAGCGACCGCCAGAGCGAGGAGCAGAACGAGCCTCATTCCTAGAGCGCCACGAGCGGGAGGCAAAAAAAGTGAATC
>Ga0308018_10001740_pt1 | contig 10015 bp, 2 predicted proteins | sample Neamet282_FD_203130 | JGI IMG/M metagenome (GOLD analysis project Ga0308018, IMG submission 203130) | Marine microbial communities from water near the shore, Antarctic Ocean - #282 | ecosystem: Environmental > Aquatic > Marine > Unclassified | place: Southern Ocean | collected 2014-10-01
GGTCCTTGCCAGCACGGCGTATCCGTCGGCGTTCGGGTGGCAGGCGTCGCAGCTCTGCGCGTCGCACTGCAGCGCGCACTGCGGGTCGTGCGGGCTCGCCACGCACGTGTGGTTGCACAGGTTCTTCAACGACGCAGCGGCGCCCGTCCCGCAGGCGAGGCCGCTCGTGCCGCCCATCGCGCCGAACACGTCGATGGGCGCGTGCGGCAGCCGCGCGGCCGCGTTGATCCGCGGGATCAGCGCCGGCAGAAGCTCGTTGATGATGGTCTGATTCATGCCGTACGGCTTCGAAGTGGCGGAGCTGCTCATCAGCGGCGGGGGCACGGCGAGGTACAGATCCGGGGGCGTGCCGGCCGCGGTGCCGAGCCCGCGCAGCACGCCCACGAGGGCGGTGTAGTCGGTCGCGAATGGGCAGCTCAGATCGCTGCAGTCCTGCGCCCACGTCAGGTTCGACTGCTTCGCCGTGTCCTGGCCGGCGTGCGGCCAGTTGCAGCACGTGGTGTTGCGGCACGTGCCACCGCAGTTGCCCACCTCGTCGCACGCGTCCTTCGCGTCGTTCGTGCCCAGCATGAGCACGATGACGTCCCAGCCGCGCGCGAACGCCGTCAGCGTCGCGAAGGAGCCGCGCTGCCAGTAGGGCGAGTCCCCGTGCGGCGCGCGCTGCGCGGTGGAACCGCTCTCCCCCCCGTTCCACACGCAGTAGCGCCCGGCGGTGGGCGCGCCCGGCGCGTCCAGCATCGCCTGCAGCTGCTCGGGGTATGCGTGCGGGCGCCCGCCGGCGTGCGCGCCGGCGGTGATCGAGTCGCCGACGCAGGCGACGTTGAGGCGCGCACCGCTCGCGTCGGGGCAGGCGGGCGGCACGAAGGGGGCGGGCGTGGGCGGCGTGGGCGCGGGCGCGGGCGTGGGGGCGCACCCGCCGCTGGTCGAACCCTTGCTCGCGCGCCGGCCGTTGTCGTCCTTCTTGAACCAGCACGTGCCATCCGGGGCCAGCGTGAAGTGCGAGCAGCCCAGGGCGGCCCAGGCTTCGCTGTTGCATTGCGAGCAGCAGTCCGTGGCGCCCGTGGCGTTCGCGTGGCCCAGGCCCTGGCCGTCGTGGTAGTCCACGTCCTGCTCAAAGCCAGACGCGTCGCACAAGGAGGAGGCGGAGGCGGCGCTGCCCAGCAACCGGCACAAGACCGCCGCTGCCAGAGCAGAGGATGATCGTACCATAAGCTTACCGCGTGCTGACTCCAATTCAACCCCGTGCGTGGTTGGGTTGCCGTTGCCGGGACCGCCCCTTCTCGCTTAGTAGTTTCGGTATTCATTGATTGCTATCTGGCTGCTGCCCCCGCGCGCGCCCCGCGCGCCCCCGCGCGCCCTCTCTGCTCCTCCGCTCACCCGAAGTGGTCCTCCACGTCCGCGCCCGCCTCGTCCGCCTCGATGCCCGCGAAGCTCAGGAAGTGCGCCGGCCGGTGCACCTCGTGGTAGTAGGGCTTGGGCAGCCCCAGCGCCATCTCGTACGCCATGTTGGCCTGGTGCTTGACGCCGAAGAAGTTGTAGTTCCACGAGCCGTCCTGCGGCACGAGGAAGAAGCCGAGGATGCGGTCGCTCAGCAGCAGCGAGACGTTCTCCGTGTGGCTGGACGCGTAGCCCTGTGGGTCGCCGCCCGAGTCGCGGTGCGAGCAGCCCCACTTGTAGCCGCCCGGCGTGAGCTTGAAGGCGGCGAGCGAGCACGAGCCCGGCGTGAAGGAGCACGTCACCACCGCCGTCTTCTCGCCGTCCCAGCTCGGGTTGTCGGCCATCAGCGCGCTGTGCATCACCACGTCCTGCGGCGCGGGCTCCGCCAGCTCGTTGGGCTGCGTGTGCAGCCAGCCGAGCGGCTCGAGGTCCTCGAGCAGCTCGTGCTGCGGCAGCTGCTTGGGCGTGGTGACGCCCTGGTGCGTGCCGTGCTGCGGCACCATGGCGATGCAGCGGATCTCCTTGACGCTCGGGTTGTCGGGCGGCGAGAAGCCGTACAGGAAGCCGCAGACCTGCGTGCGCAGGTCGGCGGAGACGATGAAGCGGCGCAGCAGGTTGTTGGGCATGACGTAGGTGATGCCGTCCTCGGGCACGTCGTCGCTCGCCACGTAGACGTGGTTGGTGCGCAGGTGCAGGTTGGTGGCCGAGATGGCGCGCACGCGCCAGTCCGTCTTGGACGCGAACGTGGCCTGCTCGTACTGCGAGGTCGTGACGACGGTGAGGCTGTCGCCGTGCACGTTGGTGGTCTTGGTCGTGACCGCGGTCAGGCTGCTCTGCTCCTTCGCCTGCTTCTCGATCTCCGCCATCTGCGTGCGCGCCATGGAGGGCGGCGCGATCTCCATGCCGAGGATGATGTCGCGCACCTCGGACTGCGTGAGCGCCTGCACGTTCACGTTGTTCTTCTTGCCGTAGTCGGCGAGGATCAGGTCCTTCAGCGCCACCTCGATCTGGATCCACTCCTCGTCCGAGAGCGTGGGCCAGATGTGGTGCGGCTCCGTCACGGTCTCCTTGTCGGGGCGCAGGATCACCTTCGTGCGGTCGACGTGCACGTGCAGCGCGCGCAGCACCAGGATCAGCCGCGAGAACGCCGTGTAGCTGCTGATAGTCTTGAGCCAGTCGTCGTAGATGTTGAAGAGCACCATCTGCGGCTCCGTGGCCTTGAGGATCAGGTCGCCAAACTTCTCCACGCGCAGGCACGCCTGGAAGGGCAGCTGCAGCTCCGAGCCCTTGATGACGATGTTGGGGAAGTCGAGCAGGTGCACCTCCAGCGGGTCGAGCATGCCCTTGCGCGTCACGATGATCTGCTTGGGCTGCTCCTCCACGGGCAGCGAGCGGATGAGCGCCGCCACCTCCTCCGCCGTCTTCCACTTGGCCAGCTGCGACAGCCGCTTCTGCCCCGCCCACACGGACGTGTGGATGATCTTGAGGAAGAGCTGCCCCGTGCGCGGGTTGAAGATGAAGATGGCGCCGTTGATGGGCTTGGTCGTGAGGTTGCCCTCGAACGTCTTGTGGATGGTGACGCGGTACACGTTCGTGTCGTCCACGAACCAGATGATCTGGTTGCTGAAGAGCTCGCCGTAGTTCTGCGACGAGAGGTACGGCTCCGTCGGCTCGGAGGAGTACAGCTGCAGCCCCTTGCGCATGCGCTCGCGCAGCACGTACATGGCGGGGTTGGCCTTGATGATCTTGGCCATGGCCTGCTGCAGCAGCGGCTTGGAGCCGGGGAACCAGTTGCCGTAGCCCGAGTAGAGGTTGTACGCCAGGTCCACGGCCAGCAGGCAGCCCGTGGGCGAGGGGTAGATGGACATGTTGTCGGTGGTGTAGTCGAGGAACTTGGCGCGCGAGTAGCGCTCGATGTCGTGCGAGTCGAAGTCGCCCCAGCGCAGCTGCACGTCGACCCAGTACTTGGTGGCGCTGGTGCCGTCGAACGCGTCCTTGTTGTCGTGCAGCAGCGACGGGCGCGCCACGTTCCACTTGTACGCGGCGAAGAGCAGCACGTCGGCGCACGAGCTGTTCATCTTGTACGACTTGCGCGGGTGGATCGTCTCCTTCTGCACGTTCTCGATCTCGAGCGCGTCGAGCTCCTGGTCGAAGACCTGGCACAAGTCCATCACGATCGACTCGTGGATCTTCTGCCACAGGTGCGCGCGGAAGATCTGAATGAGCGAGATCTTGAGCGTGGGGATCTTGCCGTGCATGAAGATGCCGGTGAGGTCGAGCTGCACCTGGAAGCCGACGTAGACGTTGGCGCGGTTGATGGTGGGCGACCACCACAGCGTGAAGCGCCGGTTCGGGATCTGGTTCAGGCCCGCGCGCTGCGCGTTCGTGAGCTTCTTGTACTTCATGCTCTCCTCGAAGCCGCTCGCCTTCTCCCAGAAGAGGCCCTCCCACGTGGGGAAGTACGTGCCCTTGAAGAGCGTGTGCTCGAGGATGCCCTCCACGCCGCCCAGCGCCTGGATCATGTCCGTGCGGTAGTTGTTGAGGTTCCAGAGCTTGCCGTCGTGGCGCGCGTGCGTCCACCAGAAGGGGTTCTGGCGCATGATCTGGTACTTCTTGAAGTCGGTGCGCACGCGCCAGCCCTTGTCGTAGGCGAGCGTGTGGCGGTCCTTCTGGAAGAGCGTGTTGATGCGCGGGATGCCGCGATCCCACGAGTCCTCGAGGTCCTCGAGCGTCAGCCGCCGGTTCTGCGCGTTGGCCTCCTGGCGCTTGAGCGCGTACTCGGCCCAGACGCGCTGCGAGTCGATGAACTCGGACTCCCACGGCTGCAGGTAGCGGTAGAGGTTGGGGATGAGCTGGTCCGCCTCGTGCGACATGCCGCTGCGGAAGTGCGTCACGCCCGAGTCGGTCTGCTTGGAGTAGCGCAGGTCGGACTGCGGGATGAGCACGTGCCCCATGGAGAGCATGCCCAGCCCGCCCAGCTCCTTGGGCGTGTAGAAGACCACGGGCGGGAAGCGCGACGGCATCTTGGAGTTGAGGCCGATCTTGATGCGCGTCTGGATCTTGTTCTCGCACTTGACCAGCAGGTCCAGCAGCTCCTGCGTGTGCACGACCGCCTCGCGGTAGTACGTCATCAGCCCGATGAGCGAGGTGTTCCACTTGTTCGCGATCTTGGTGAAGGTGGTGGACCCCGAGGACATGAGCACCTGCCGGATGCGGTTCTCGAAGGAGGCGATGGACTCGTCGTCCACGCGCAGGAAGGCCTGCGCCGTGCGCTCCTTCGTCGTCTCGTTCTGCAGCGACCACACGCCGTCGTTGTGCTCGAGCTCGCCGCCGCCCGCGCGCACCTTGGGGAGGATGCGGCACTCGAAGCCGTACATGTTGAAGAGCAGGTTCGGGTTGTCCTTCGAGTAGACGGAGACGAAGCTGCTGTCCCAGTCGATGGTGGTGAGCGAGCGCGGCAGCCGGTTCTTGATGTCCCAGAAGGTGGCGCGCCCGAGGTTTACGTCGTGCTTCATCAGCCGCATGCGCGCGTCGCGCGGCCAGCACTTCTTGTTGTTGTAGCCCACGATGTTCTCGTTGTTCGGGTCCGGGTGCTCGGTGAGGTAGCGCTGGATCAGATCCTTGGTCTCCTCCGCGTCGAAGCGGAAGAGCACGAAGAGCCGGTCGATGGTGCGCGTGTACAGCCGGATCGGGTGGCGCGTCTCGGTGTCGAGGTCCTTGAACGTGAGGTAGTCGTTGGGGATGTTCGCGGGCCCCGCGATGTCCGAGGCGCGCGTGAGGCCCAGCACCAGCAGGTCCAGCACCAGGCCGTAGTACTGGAAGATGAAGCTGGCGAACTGCAGCCCGCGGATGAGGCCGTAGCTGTTCGTGTGCATCATGTCCTTGTACGCGATCACGACGTTGTTCTTGGCCGTCATGTAGTCCGCGATGTTGTGGTCGAGGATGAGGCGCAGCAGCCGGTTCAGCAGCGTGAGGTCGATCTTCTCGTACACCTTCTCCAGCTTGGTCTCCATCATCACCACGCACTCGCCGTCCGCCGTGTCCCACACGTTCTCCAGGTTGTTGATGCCCTGGCACCACTTGTACACGAGCAGCGGCGGCGGCTCCGAGTCGCTGGGCTTGACCCAGTTCGGGAAGAGGTGGCGCTTGTCGCTCTCGAACCAGAGGTACTGGTCGAGGTAGGCGTCGGTGATCTTCTCGAGCGGCTCGAAGTCGTAGACGGGCAGCAGGTGCGAGTACAGGTCCATCAGCTCGATGCCCACCTCCTTGAAGGCGCGCTGCGTGAGCAGGTGGCGCTTGATGCGCGTCAGCGCCTCGTGCGGGTTGTCGTACGCCTGCTCGATCAGCCCCAGCTCCTCGCGCTGCGACTGGTTGAGGCGCGAGTTGACGCTGTAGTTCTCCTTGAGGCGCTCCAGCGCCAGGATCAGCAGCTTGGTGTCGTGCTTGTACGAGAGCGGCGGGAAGGGGATGGGGCTGAACTTGCGGCTCTCGAGCCAATGCACCGTGGTGGTGTAGATGGCCACCGCCTGCTCCGCGCTCACGTACGGCCCGTCCTTCAGGTAGTTGTGCTGCCGCTCCTGCTCCGCCTTGAGCCACAGCCGCGTCAGCCGCCCCAGGTTCTTCTTGCACACGGTCTTGTCCACGGTCGCGCCGCGCTTGATGCGCTCGCGGTTGTAGTGCGCGACGTTGGTCCACCAGTCCGCCTTGGACTTGACGTAGCGCAGGATCATGTTCTCGATCGCCGGCGGCAGCCCGGGCACCTTCCACGGGATGTTCGCCTTCCAGCAGCGCCACGCCTCCGAGAGGTGCTGCAGGATCGTGCGGCTCTTGTTGGCCTTGACGCCCTCGGGCATCATGTCAATGATGTCGTGCATCACCGCGGCGCGCAGCTCGAGGTCGAAGTGTGACTCGACGCGCTGCTTCGTCACGGTCTTCGCGATGCCCTTGGAGTGGCGCCCCTCGAACTGCCGCGCCAGGAGGTTGCCGAGCCAGCGCTCGAGCAGCGGCACGCAGCCCCGCAGGAAGAAGAGCCACACGCGCCACCCCGGCGCCCAGAAGCCGCAGCCCGGGCCCTTGCCCACGGGGCCGGTGTTGAAGCGGTAGTAAATCAGGTGCTTGAGGTCCTTGCACATGCGGATCTGGCGCATCAGCCGGTACTTGTAGCGGTACATGCCCGTGAGCTGCCCCACGTGCGCGAAGGAGTACTGCAGCCCGTCGGCCAGCTGGAACGCGTCGACGTTGCCGAGGCGGAACTGCACGTGCGCGTCCACGATCAGCTTCATCAGCCGCAGGATCTCGCGCGTCAGGTGGAAGGCGTTGCCGAAGCGGCTCTTCTTGCGCTCCTTCGTCGTCAGCGTCTTGATGGGCTTGAGGTTGAAGTTGTAGTCCAGGTGCAGGTAGTTGAGGTTCTTGCGGTGGATGAGCAGGTTGAGCATGTTGTAGCCCTGGCGGCACACCTGCAGCCCCACCTCCACCCAGTCCAGCTCCGTGCTCTGGAAGAACTTCGTCGCCTTGAGCGCGCGGAAGAGCGACTTCTTGGAGAGCGACTTGGGCGGGCGGTGGTGCAGCTGGTTGAGCACCCAGCACTTGAGCAGCTTCTGGTAGGAGACGCGCACCTTGACGGGGTGGTCGCCGGGGCAGTGCTCGCGGAACCAGCTGTTCACCAGCGGCACGTCCAGCGCGCGCCGCGTGCGCCCGCTGCGCATGTTGAAGGGGCGCGGCGCGTGGTACAGCGCGATGCCGTCCGCCGTGTGCTCGTCGTACAGGGGCGCGTCGGCCAGCAGCGGCGCGCAGCCCTCGGGCAGCGCGAAGTCGTCCAGCCCGCAGGCGGCCTCCTCGCGCTCCAGCTCGTCCTCCCAGCCGCTGCCCGCGCCGGCCTTGCTGCCGTGGCTGTGCGCGGAGATGGGGTTGATGACCGGGTCGAAGTAGAAGGCGGGCAGGTCCGGGTCCTCCGCCTTGATGTAGCAGGTGGCGGGCGTGTGGTAGGGCGCCAGCGCCACCTTGCGCGGCCGGGAGTTGTAGAGGAAGGGGAAGGCCACGCGGTACTCCGTGCGGATCTGCCGGCGCACGATCACCTTGTTGATGTCGTTGAACTCGTTCCAGTCCTCCTCGTCGTGGTCCAGGTCGCGGAAGAGCGGCTCGAACTTGGGGCCGCCCGGGATGCTGAGGTTGAGCGCCTTGGCGGTGAAGAAGGCCTTCTTGTCGAACAGGTACCAGTAGTTCGGGTCCACCATGTCCGAGAGCAGCTGGTTGCCTAGCCGGTACAGCGGCGCCATCACCGAGACCGGCAGGCGCCAGCGCTTGTAGCTCGTGCCGTTGACGGCGCTGGTGTACGCGAGCGGCTTGGGGTCGTAGAACCACTCGTACACGGCCTCGTCGTGCTCCGGGTGCAGCTCCAGGGCGATGGGCTCCAGCGGCTCCACGTCCAGGATGTTGTCGCCGTAGTCCAGCGGCGGCTCCTCGTCGTCGAAGGGCGGGAAGCGCATGCGCTTAAAGTGGCGGCGGTCTCGCTTCTCGCGGCGCATCATGACCCACATGGTGCCCCACTGCGCGATGTACACGGGCTCGATGACGCGCGGGATCTCGTTGACGAACGAGATGGCGCCGGTCACGTGGTACAGCACCTTCACGTCGCGCACCTGCTCCCACGGCATCGGGATGTTCTCCAGCAGCTTGAACACGGCGTGCGGCACGTACTTGAGCGCGCCGAGGTACACGCGCTTGTCGTGCCGGAACTTCTTGGAGGTCATGTCGCCGTGGTCCTTCACGATCTTGCGCACGTGCTCGGGCGGCATGTCGTCCTTCACCGACTCAACGAAGCCGAACTTGCGCTTGTCGCTGAAGCGCTTTGTGTTGAGCTTGCTCCACTTGCGCGCCTTGTTCGCCATCTCCTCCTCCGCGCTCAGCGGCGGCGGCCGCCGCGGCGCCGGCATCGACGCGCCGCTCGGCCCCGCGCCGCCGAAACCGGGGGGCGGCGCGCCGCCAAAACCCGGCGGCGGCGCCGACCCCGGGTCGAAGCCACCCGCGTACATCCGCCCCACCGCAGAAGCTTTTGTACAAGGAGTGGTCGAAGAGCAGGAGTGGTCGAAGGACGACGACGGTGGATTCACCACAACTCATGGCGAGCATGCGCCGCTTTTTCCTACTCGCGGCGCTGCACGTTTGGCGCGGCGACGGCGAACATGTGCAGCAGGTGGGTCTTTCGGACGCCGCGGCAGACCCTGCGAAGTTCGCGCTGCGCGGTGGGGCGGGGTCGGGCAGCGCGGGGTCGCCCACGTGGAACGTGGCGGCGGCGCTCGGCGCGCACAAGAAGCACAAGCGCAAAGTGAACGCGGCGGCGGCGGCCCGGGGTGGCGGCGATGGCGGCGTTGGCGGCGGCGGTGGTGGTGGCGGCGGCATGAAGCTGTACTCGTACGCGCCGCACTTCGAGGCGGGCGGCGTCGAGTCGTACTGGACCAAGGCGGTGCTGGACGCGGCGAAGCGCTCCAAGCGCGCCACCACCGACGCGGCCGCGGCGGAGGTCTTCATGCTGGGCACGGAGTACGCGTGCCAGCTGGACTGGCCCTCGTACACCAACGACCCGCCCGACGCCAACTACCTGCTCGGCGACAAGCAGATGTGCCCCAAGCAGCGCGACGCGCGCCTGAAGGCCTACATGGCGGACAAGTCGCTGGCCACGCACCTGGACTGCAGCTCGACGAAGTTCGCGGGCAAGACGCACGTGGTGTTCGACATGATGGGGTACACGCTGGTGCCCGACTGGGTCCGCGCGTGCAAGCAGCAGATCGTGTTCGCCGCGCCCAGCTTCGACTACATGTACCACCGCAGGAACGTGGACCTGAGCTGGCCGGCCCCCAACCTCATCTCCATGGACAGCCCGCGCGTGGACATCCGCTGCGACGCCAAGCCCAAGTACCGCGTGGTCTTCAAGGGCACGCTGGACGCGACGGTGCGGCGCACGCTGCGCACGCTGCACGACCCGAGCGCGGGCGTGATCGTGAAGCTCACGCAGTCCAAGGACAACTGCCACTCGGCCGCCGACGTCAAGAAGCACATGCACCCGTCCAAGCACCACGACGTCACGAGCCTGCACACGTGCGGCTCGGGCGAGTACAAGGAGCTGCTGCAGAACACCGCCTTCGGCCTCGTGCTGCGCGGCGACAACCTGTACTCGTACCGCTTCCTCGAGGTGCTCTCCGCGGGCGCGATCCCCGTCATCTTCTCCGACCGCTGGGTGCTGCCCTTCTACGAGGCCGTGGACTACAAGAAGTTCGCCATCGTGCTCAAGGAGAGCCAGGCGCCGCAGCTGCTCTCGATCCTCGCCAAGTACTCCGACGCCGACATCTGCCGCATGCGCCAGGAGGCGAAGCGCGTGTACCGCGCCTCGTTCTCCTCCTTCGATGCGAAGCTCGAGACGGCAATGGAGGTCTTCGAGCGAAGGAAGGCCGGCAACACCCTTCCGCCGCCGCTGGACTGGGCAGAGGAATGCAGGAAGTGCGACTGCTGCTGAGCCGACACTATCTCTGGTCTCCGGTCTGTGCTGGCTGCTGGCTCTGGCTTTTCTGCTTTCTGTAAGCTT
>Ga0308018_10001744_pt1 | contig 10011 bp, 5 predicted proteins | sample Neamet282_FD_203130 | JGI IMG/M metagenome (GOLD analysis project Ga0308018, IMG submission 203130) | Marine microbial communities from water near the shore, Antarctic Ocean - #282 | ecosystem: Environmental > Aquatic > Marine > Unclassified | place: Southern Ocean | collected 2014-10-01
CTGAGTGGGCTCAAATCACCTTGAAACAGCATGAATCCGACCCCCGTCCCTACATTTATTCATTCGATGAATTTGAGAATGCCGAAACTCATGATGAGTTGTGGAATGCGGCACAAAATCAATTACGTACCGATGGAATTATTCATAATTACTTGCGAATGCTTTGGGGAAAGAAAATCTTAGAATGGACTCCTACGGCAGAAATAGCGATGGAATACATGGTGATTCTGAATGATAAGTGGGCTCTTGACGGTAGAGATCCAAATTCCTACACAGGTATTGGGTGGGTGCTCGGTAAATTTGATAGGGGCTGGACTGAAAGGGCAGTTTACGGGAAAATAAGGTGTATGACTACCGATTCCACCAAACGTAAATACAAGACAAAGGGATACGTTGAAGCCTACTCCAATTCTCCATCAAAGCAGCGAACATTATTTTCTGAGACTGCAGTTAATTCTGTGACTAGTTCAAACGAAAGGAGAAATTAATATGTCAAAATTTGTTCACCAGGCTGACCATAATGCTAGCAAAAAAGAGATTTGGAACTGGTACAATAGTAAAGGTGCATTCCGTAGGATAATGCCTGAATGGGAAGGTATTATTCCTCTGAATGCAGGCGCTCTTGAGAATGATGATGAAACTATTTTCAAAGTTAGCCTTGGGCCTATTAAGCAAAAGTGGGTTGCAAAACATCACAGTGTAATTCCGGGTGAGCAATTTGCTGACAGAATGATGCGAGGACCTTTTGGGGCTTGGAATCACGTTCATAAATTCGAATCTGTTAACGATAATGTTACCACAATTTTCGATGATGTCGAATACAAACTTCCAGTTCATTTTCTAACTGGGTGGTCTGCTGGAATAACTGTACTTCCCAGGATGCGTCAAATGTTTAGGTATCGTAGTACTAGGGTTACGAACGATATCAAGCAAATCCAAGCATCTTCTGAATTACCTCGCCAACGCGTATTGGTGTCGGGTTCAACCGGAATGATTGGGCTGCAACTATGTGCATTTTTAGAAACCGCAGGTCACGACGTGCATCGTTTGATGCGTGTTGAAACTAAATTGCCTCCAGATGTTAATTCGAGCCAAGTTATTCGTTGGAATGACCGAACAGGTGAGATAATTGAAGGCGATATGAATGGATTTGATACGGTAATTCACCTTGCTGGAGCAGGTATTGGAGATAAGAGATGGTCTAAGAAGAGAAAGCAATTCATCCGAGACAGTCGTGTGATTCCAACTGAGAATCTGTCCAAACTACTTGCCACCTTAGAGAATCCACCCAAGGCCTTACTCAGTGGTTCAGCAATTGGATTCTACGGTAATAGAGGAACTGAAGTTCTCAATGAATCATCTACTGCAGGAGACGACTATTTGGCCGATGTTTGTAGCCAGTGGGAGGCTGCATCTAAAGCGGCCGAAGTTGCTGGAATCAGGGTTTCGCACCTGCGTTCGGGAATCGTAGTGTCCCCCTTGGGTGGCGCACTCTCCAAACTATTACTTCCTGCTAAAATGGGTGCGGGAGGACCTGTTGGAGGCGGCCGTCAGATGCAGTCATGGATCTCATTGGATGATGAGGTCTATGCAATTCATCACCTCATGATGAATCAATCAAGTGAAGGTGCTTACAATTTGACTGCACCAAATCCAGTACCTCAAAAACAATTTGCAAAGGTCTTGGGTCGTGTATTGCGCCGACCTGGATTCATGCCACTACCCGGTTTCATGATCAAGATAATGTTCGGGGAAATGGGACAAAAACTTGTTCTTGAAGGTCAAAATGCTCTACCTAATCGGTTACAAGAATCTGGGTTTGAATTTACATATTCAGACTTGGAAGCTTGCCTAAGAAATTGCCTAGGCAAAATAAAGAATCCTCGTGATTGAATTATTTTACGCCGATTGAGGGGTTCGAACCCTCGACCTTGGGATTAACAGTCCCACGCTCCACCAGCTAAGCTAAATCGGCAACTTCGCCGAAAAGCCATCCATATATGACGGCTTCCATCAAATCACAAGTCAAGGACTGGTGATAATTTGTAAAATCCTACCGCTTTTTTCGACTTTAGCGCTAGATATTTTGATTGAATTTTGAATCATTTTTGTGGTACTGCCAGCCATCTCCGAATTAATGTCAAAGCGTATCCATGGCATGCCAACTTCGATTTTGTCACCCACGCCTTTGATGAGCTCCGCCCCAATTCCGTGGTCAATATTTGTGTCAAACCCCGTTCTACCTGCGCCTAGATTGCAGAGAATTTGACCTAATACAAGGGCATCAATATCTGAAATCCAGCCATTTGATTCAGCCAGAATCTCAACAGAAGTGGTTGCTTGCGGTAATATCAACCATGGATTATCGACCATAGTATCAACTGTGCCCGAATCTACACCTTGTCGAATACACATCTGTTTGAATTCATCAAGAGCAGAACCATCTGCAATAGATTCTCGAATATCATATCCAAGGGCATCAGCCTGACTGTATACCAGTTCCATAGTATCCGCAGGACCATTCCCTTTGAGGCAATCAATACACTCGACAATTTCATGGCTGTTACCAAACATGTTGCCGATTGGTGTGTCCATTTCTGTAACCTGTGCAGTTACTTCAATTCCGAGATCAGTCCCAGTTTTCACCATGGAATGGGCTAATGCAATCGCATCTGATTCAGATTTCATGAATGCGGCTTTACCACATTTTACATCGAGAACCAACTTTTCTAATCCTTCAGCGGCTTTCTTGGATATTATGGATGCTGTGATGAGTCCGATTTGAGGAACTGTGGCTGTGATGTCACGTATTGAATAGAGAATTCTATCCGCAGGTGCGATGTCTTCAGTTTGTCGAGATATGAAGCAAGGGTTACCTAGCATCTCTTCCATGCTAAGTCCTGTGTTGAATCCAGGGATAGATTCGAGTTTATCGATAGTTCCGCCGGTATGTGCTAGGCCTCTGCCTGCAAGCATAGGGATGGTAGCCCCCATCGCGTGTAAGGCAGGTGCGAGTATGATGCTCATTTTGTCACCAACCCCACCTGTGGAATGTTTGTCAACACGTCCAGCAGATTGTGGCATTCTGTGGCCTGCTTCAAGCATTGAACGAGTTAGTTGGCTTGTTTCATCAGAAGTTAGTCCATTGATTTGGCAAGCCATTAGGAAGGCCCCTAACTGTTCTCTTGGTATTGCAGAGATGCTATTGCAAATATACTGGAAATCGTCTGAATTCAGTTCCTCACCATCGCGTTTAGCGGCAAGGATTTCAGGCATTGTTCGCATGGTAAACACCCTCTAGGACGCAAGTCCAATTTCTACTAGTCTCTGATGAAGATAATCTCCAGCATTTATCGAATCATATAGGACTTCACCGCCAGTTAAGGCAACAAATTCAGGAAGCGGAGTAAGATCGACCTCGTTACGAGGGTGGACAAACATAGGCATCGAGTATCGGTCAGAGCGTGCATCTGGTGGGTTGATTACGCGGTGAGTTGTGGATTTGAATAGGCCATTTGTTAGGTTTTGCAGCATATCGCCACTATCGACAATGATGTGGTCGTGATTGCCCTCAACTTCAATCCAAGACCCATCGTGGTCCATCACTTGCAGACCATCAGCAGTAGCACCCACCAGGAGTGTTATCAAATTAATATCCTCATGTTGCGCACTACGTACAGCCCCTTCAGGTGTATCCTCTCCCAAAGGAGGGTAGTGGATTACTCGAAGAATTGTGTTGCCATTAACCGCCATATTAGGAAGCCATGATTCAGGTTTATCGAGATATAGTGATGCCGCAGCAAGTAGTTGCGAACTCATTGATTCCATGGCGATATACAATCCATCGATCGCACCTTCAAATTCAGCTGGCTCTTGCGGCCAGATATTTTTGTGAAAATCAGGGTCGTCAACAGTGCGACCAGTTTGCCAAAACTCTTTCAAATCCGGTGCAGGGTTGTCCTTAGCATGCTCTACGCCACAAGGTGTGTAGCCTCGCTGACGAAACAATTCTGCCTGCTCATAGAGATTCTTCTCCTCTTGAGTTAGGTGGAAAAAATCTTCAGATACGGAATATGATTTTTTGATTGCTGAAATATCAATGCCATGGCCAGTCAATGCAAAGAATCCAATATCTTGTAATGCATCACCCATCATCTGGATGAATGAATCTCTTCGCATACCACCTGCATGCCAGTCAGAAAGGTCACAAACAGCGAGGGTTCTTGCCATTTCAATCACGCAATTTTGCAATCAACTTTAGCATCTCAATGTAAAGCCAAATGAGCGTCATCACTAGGCCAAAAGCACCATACCATTCCATATTTTTAGGAGCGCCAAATTTGACTCCATTCTCAATCATACCAAAGTCGATTATCAAGAAGAGAGCGGCAACTCCAGTGAATAGAATACTAACTCCAATACCAATGGGTCCACTGCTGTGAAGGAATGGTATACCTGTTCCAAAAAGTGACATAACTAGGTTTACCATGTATACCATCATAATAGCTCCAGCCATCGATACCACGGCTAAAATATATTTTTTAGTCGGCCTGATGATTCTAAATCTGTAAAGTGTGAGCATTGTTACGAATACTGCCGCTGTTGCGATCAATGCTTGAAATATCACACCATCATTTCCGCCCAAGTAATAATTCTCGATAACAAAAGAGAATGCGCCGATGAATAAGCCCTCTAAGAGCGCATACATACCGATTAGCACCTGTGGTTGTGCCGGTCTAGTGAATATGATTACGAGTGCTAAGATAAATCCACCTAGGCCCCCTCCTATCATCATTAACATCGCCATTTCTGGTGATTGCATACTTATTGAATAGGCCAATACACCGGTCACTGCAATTAATCCCAATAGACCAAGGGTTTTGTTGATTGTACCATTAAGAGTCATTCTTTCAGTAGACATTCCAGCGCTAAAATATTCTGGGTTGAGTGCGGGGTTACCTCTGCGAAATACCATGTGAATCAAACCTCGATTAGGGCGCTCCTTTGTCAATCTTATGCGGAGTTGTCGTCAATTTGTTGATTATACCATTCAGCAAGTTGCTCTTCACTCCATCCCGTGTCCAGATAATTTTGTACTTGCTCAGGACTCCATCCTGGGAATTTACTCATGTCTAGACCGGTTCCCTCGCTGCCTTGTGATGTTCCATCTAATACCGGAGTGTCCCATGCTTTTGCTTCAGATATATCGGGTGATATAATTCCGAAATCATCAGCATTCTCGTCCTTCTTCTTGGTTAGGAGCATACTTCCAGCACCCAGCAGAACAAGTAGACCTATTGTGATTAGAACCAGCATGAAATTCATTCCACTAGAACTACCCTGTTCACCCGAGTTATCGATGGTTAGATTCTTATTTTGTTCACTCGAACATCCTTGGTTATCAGTGGCAGTGTCTGGCTCTGTGTCTGGGCAGTCATCCAAAAAGTCGTCAACACCATCATCATCAGAATCAAGATCAATGGTATTGTCGGGATTATTATCGGAGTTTCCTCCATCTCCACTTCCACCGTCATTTTCAGGAATACATCCAATGATTGTATGGTCATCGACTCCATCGCCATCTGCATCGGACATAGTAAGGGCATCTTCAGCGCTTACGTTTGTCATGGTTGCAGCCCACAATATTTCGTTTCCATCTTCAATACAATCTCCATCTGTGTCATTAGAATGAGGGTTGGAACCATAAGAAAATTCACCAATATTTGTCAGTCCATCATTGTCAGGGTCAAGTGTTGAATCCTGATTTGTACGAGATATATTGTTAGCAACTTCCCAGAAATCAGGGATGCCATCAATGTCGGTATCTGTGGTTGAATCAAGTCTGGACCAATCTTCCCAGAACGATGCCTCAAACGGTGCTGTGATTTCTTGAGAATGAATTATCAACCCCATCTCTCTATTTCTTAGAATCGAATTATCTCCCCAATTGATACTGGAAATTAGAACACTTTCTCCATCGATGATTACACCTTTATTGTGTAATTTTGTTACGGTTTCATTTTCACTCATTAGAATCGCTTCTACATCGCCATCCCAATTATTCAACTCATTGACAGCTTCTCTAATCCCTGGGTTCTCATTGACATAGTGTTGGTTGATTGCCAATCGAATAGAAACTCCTCGTGCAGCAGCATCTTCTAACGAATCGAGGAGTGGATTTTCCTGCCAACCCCAATACCAATCCATTTCGAAGTATTGTAGAGATAATAGGATTTCAGAATCTGCAGAATCTATGAGATCAGATAGTCCTTGCATACAATCGTCAGGACAGGTGAGTAATTCTCCAGTCAATGGTCCAGTGATTGCTAGTGCGCCTGGATTTGGACTGTATAATACCGGGCCCTCGTAAGAGCCAGCGTCAGGTTGTGAGTATGTAGCATCCTCAACATGCAATTGACTAGCATCCTCATCAAATTCCATGCGCTCTAATACAATTGAAGCGAGATCGGTACTTTCGACTATGACTCCCCAGTCCCGATTGCCCATGCCACTTGCTGGCATGGATGATTGCTTCCAATTGCCAGAACCAATCCAAACTTGTTCTGAATCAACTACAGCAACTTTCGAATGAATATACTGGTACGGAGATGAAGAGGATGAAGTAAATTGTAGGACATCGATATCTGCATTCTCTAATTCCCAAGCAATTCCAAGACTTTGCCCAACAGTGTATGCGTCCCACCATTGTTCAGGTTCGTGAATAACTACTGTAATATCGACTCCTCGGTCAGATGCTTGGATTAGGGCCATCGCCAAATTTGGATGGTGTAATTGGTATACATGTAGGTGTATTGAATCACTTGCGCCATTTATCATGGTAATGACTTCATCAAGGCCAGTACTTGGTCCAACTAACGGAGTTACAGTTGTATCATCACTGAAGGTATTGACGCCACAGAAGTGACTCGCCCCAGCAACAGACCAGCGCATCTCCCAATCATTTGCTGAATTAGTATCTAGCATGTCACCACAACCATCTCCTCGGAGATACAGGATTCTATCCACTGTAGTAACAGGGACTCCAATCGAAGGCCCACTCCAACCACCTTCGGTTGTTGGTCCATTTCCATAAACGAAAGTATCTGCAATCGTTCCATCTGGCGATATCAGTTGCATTGTAGCACCACTATTTGGCATCCAAACAGGAGAGTCCATGACTTCATCCGCCTCTAGAATCATGGTCGCACCCATCGCCTTAACCGAACTAGCATCTGGACTGATAATTACCGAAGAGCCAGCAGAAATACTTCCTGATGTAAACGAACTATCGAAACTGACGCCACCCGTAGTTGTCTTTCGAATAGCCCATCCTGTCAACGAAGCGGTGATATCACCAATATTACTAATTTCAAAGAATTCATCATTAGTAGTCGAACTCTTTTCCTCAAACATAAATCGGCTGAACAATAGGTCCTCAGATCCAGCAGAGCTTGTGGTGTCTGGTTCAGGTTGGCCAGGTGTTGGCCAAGGAAGAGCTTCACCTAGACCGCTCATGGTCTTACAATCAGTGGTAATAGTCCATGATACGAAATCAACTTCGACTCCATCAGGGTCCTCTATTGTTAAGGAACCACCTAAGCCACTAATGAACCAATTTGGTGTACTAAATACAACCCTTTCACCAGGAGCGGCAATCATACTGGATGTATTCCAAAGTCGGTCTGTGCGCATGTGGAATAGGTCTCCATCATCAGACAACATTCTCCAAGCGCTTAAGTCGATCATCTCGGTTCCATTGTTCAACACTTCAACCCAGTCATCACTTGGGGTGATACTGCCATCTGAACAGTGAGCAAGAATCTCAGTAACCTCGATAGTGTGACTACCAGTGTATGGTGAAGTTTGAGGATTATCTTGGCCAGGAGTTATCCAAGGAGATTGCGACCAATTACCGTTCCAGAACCAATTAGATTCCCCTTCTGTGCTTGAATCGTAGGTTATGGTAGAAATGATTTGGTTTGCAGAATCACGTAATTCGATTGTGTCTGAATTTGTATTCTTAAGATAGAATCCCTGGCTTCCATTAATTGCTACGAGGGATACTTCACCCGGATGGATGATTGTGTCTGTCTTTAATGGCAGTTGATGAGCATTAATATTGAAGTTTCTTGAACCTGATGTGAAATGCCAATTTGCAATATCAACAGATTGATTTCCATTATTGATTAACTCAACCCATTCACCATCAGGCCAACTAGCAGTATCATTGCCTACAGCATTAGGAAATATTTCATTGAATCCAATGTCGCCAATAACGGTGTTCGCTCCCGGTTCCGGCTGGCCAGGTGTTGGCCAACTAGCTGGTGCCCAAGGGAGTAGAGGGTCTTGGGACTCGACCAATGACACATTGAGTCCAGGGTCAGTTGTCCACCATGCTTTGTGAACTATTGTATCAAACTGGTCGATTAGCATCAAGTGGTTGTAATCATTCCATAGGTGGGTTTGGTCGGTAAATTGAACCAATCGACGCCCATCTGCTGAAATCATAGTTCCGGGCTGACTCGAGTTAATCTCAAGGGTTGACATATCGATTCTCGTAGTATTACCCATACCATCCATGATTTCCCAATTAATCAAATCAAAATCCTGTGGGCCAGTGTTGTGTAATTCCAACCATTCACCATCGGGGAGTGGTGCTCCATCTATCGTTGAGTTTGGCAATACTTCAGTGATTTGGATCGGGGAAGGTCCGGCTACAATCACGTCCCAAGGCATTGGATTAACCATCTCAGGAGTTGGATAAGCAGCATGTGACCATGAGTTCCCACCTTGTTCAACTAATGAGAAACCGCCAACAGAGGTAGACCAAGAAATTGATTGGGCTTCAGTACCATTAGGCCATAGCAAGCGCAAATTTTCACCGTTATTATTCAATACCCCATTTGCGTTTGTGGAATTAATTGCTACAATTCTATACTCATCTGGCGTGATTAACATCGATGTGCCAACTAAATGACTTCCATTGAATGGTATGTCATTTCCAATAGCATCAACCGCAGACCATCCTGTTAAGTCAATATCAGATTGGCCAGAGTTCCAAATTTCAAACCATTCCCCGCCTGGCCATGAATCTCCATCAGCCGTTGGCCAAGGGTTAGCCATGACCTCAGAAATCATCAAGTCTGATGCAAATGTAATAGGTGTCGTAGTTGCATTGTTCACAGCACCTGGTGTTGAAGAATTAGTTGCAACCCAATCGTTTACTGGATTTGTGGAATCCTCTTCAAGACTAGTTCCTGATGATGATGAATTCCATGAAGCCTCATCCACAAAACTCCCCGTAGAGTCTTCCATTGTGATGTAATCGAATGTATTTGTCAAGTAAAATTGTGAACTTGGAGCACCATTCCTAGCGATAACCATGTAATCTCCAGGCTGAATAGTCCAACTGCTTGAATTTCCAGATTCATATCCTACGATAGAGTTCGAGTCGAAGATCAGAGTTTTGCTTGCCTTGTTAACCAATTTCCAATTTAGAACATCCACAGGCGTTGTTCCGGAATTGTGAATTTCCATCCACTCGCCATTAGGCCATGTGTCATTATCGAATCCATTTGGATTCGGCAATGCTTCGTTGAGGCAAACCGTGCCACTACATGCCAATGCGCGGCCAGATGTTGCTTCTGCAACCTCTGCCAAAGATACGAATGGAGCCAACATCAAGATGCAAGTTAGGAATAATACGCGTGCTTTCACAAAACCACCTATGCTTAGCGACTATGCCTATTGCCCTTGATGCTTTCTTATCGAAGAATAATAAAACTTATTCAAATCAAAGGAAACCGAACGCATCGTATTTCTGCGCGAACGTGTAAATCATAATCGGGACGATAATTATCCCCATACCGTGTGACCTTCTTATTCCAATCCTAGGTGGAATCAATCCCATAATTGTACCAATAATTAGTACTCCAATGCCAATCCATCCAGTCGAAAGCCAGACTAATGCAACTACGAAGATAATCACTCCCAAAACCATTGACTGCAAAG
>Ga0308018_10001755_pt1 | contig 9983 bp, 10 predicted proteins | sample Neamet282_FD_203130 | JGI IMG/M metagenome (GOLD analysis project Ga0308018, IMG submission 203130) | Marine microbial communities from water near the shore, Antarctic Ocean - #282 | ecosystem: Environmental > Aquatic > Marine > Unclassified | place: Southern Ocean | collected 2014-10-01
ATTGGTGACGATTACCGAGAAGGTAAGATAACCCTTCCACTTATCAAAGCTATAAATAAATCCTCAGTTGACGAAATTATTTTTTGGGAAAAAACAGTTGGTAAAGGTGTGCAAGAACCATCTGATCTAAAGCAAGCTTTATTTTTGATGAAAAAATATGGTGCACTTAATGACACCCGTCACGAGGCGATCATATGGGCCACCAAGGCGGCTGATTACCTTGAAATATTTCCAGAATGTGAAATCAAGACTATTTTGAAAGAATTAACATCCTTTGTTGTAGAAAGAATCAATTAAAGTAATTGAGTCATCTTACACCACATCTCAGGATATTTAAGTTTTGCATTCGATAATGCTCTAACTGCGTTACCCCTATTATCAAATAATCCAAAGCAAGTTGTTCCTGAGCCAGACATCTGCGTATAATAAATACCAGTTTGTTCATTTAATAAATCGATTATATCATTTAATATTGGTGCGAGATTAATTGAAGTTTTAAGTAAATCGTTTCTTAATTTTTTAATATGATTTGAAAATACTTTAATGGACTTAGTTCCCATAAAAGTGTCCATTTTCCTATTATTTTTATTTTTAAGATTTTTAAAAACTTCTTCTGTTGATAAGCCAATATTTGGTTTGACTAAAACGATATGTAAGTTACTTGGAATAGAAATTGGAGTAATTTTTTCACCAATGCCTTGGACAATTGCTGTTTCTTTTAATAGGCAAATGGGTACATCAGCCCCTAACACTTCTGGTGTCTTTGGAATTTGTATATTCCACAATTTTGATAGAGAGCGTAGCGTTGCTGCAGCATCTGCTGAACCTCCACCCAACCCAGCTTCGACTGGTAGATTTTTTATTAAATTAATATGTGCTTTACCATCTGGCGATAAAAACTTGGCAGCTTTTACTACAATATTATCAGCGTCTTTTGGAACATTATCAGCAAAAGGACCCTCTATCGTTAGCTTTAACTCATCAGAAGGTCTTACTTCAATTATGTCACCAATATTGGCAAAAGTTACTAAACTGTCTAGTTCATGATAACCATTTGACTTTAAACCTCGCACATGAAGCGCCAAATTAACCTTTGCTGCTGCGAACGAGTTAATTTTCATTACAAGATAGGGTCATTCAGTTTCAGATATTAAGACGGCGTCTAAACCAATATTTAATTTTTTATTAATTCTTTTAGCATCTTTTTCTTCTGGATCAAAACTTAACGCACGACGCCACTGAAACTCAGCTTCTGTGTGACGATCAACAGCCCAATATACATCTCCTAAATGGTCATTTATAATGGGATCTAAGGGCATTAGCTCTGTGGCTCGCTCCATATGGGTTACAGCTTCTGAATATTTTTCCAACCGATATAGAGCCCACCCTAGGCTGTCTGTTATATAGCCATCATTTGGTTGACCTCTTACAGCTCGTTTAATTAAGTCTAGAGCCTCTTCTAAATGTATTCCTTTTTCAACAAGAGAGTATCCGAAATAATTTAATAATGATGGTTGGTTGGGCTCTATTGCTAATGCTTTTCTGAAATCCACTTCAGCTAATTCCCAATTTCCTAGACGTTCATTACAAATACCTTTTGCATAATATTCAAACCAACTCTTTAGGCCTTTATTCTCTATCAGAAGGATTGCTTCATTATATATAATTGAAGCTTCAAGGAACTTTTCACTGCGTCTTAATGAGTTTCCTAGAGTTGTGTGTAGCTCTATATCCTTCGGATTATCTCTTACTAAGGCTATTAAAACTTCGATCGAACCTTCTTCTTCACCTTGAAAAAAAAGTGCATTTGCTCGTCCTATTTCGGCATTCTTAAATTTAATATGATTGTTGGGGACATTTTTGTAATTTTCAATTGTAAGTTTGTATTGTTCCAAATTCAAAAGATTTTCAGATATTAATAAAATATTCTCAATGTTTTTATTATCTATATGGTGCACCAATCGTGAATAAATAAGTGATAAAGCATAGTCTTTTTCGTTACTTATTGCATTAGCAACAGTATAAAGTGCTAATGCAGCCCCTTGTTTTGAATTGGTAACATAATCATATTTAACTGGTGCTCCAGCATCTATCAAACGGCGTAATTTAGAGATTTCAAGGTCATCTTTTCCAATTAAAAACCTATCTAATAATTCAACGGCTTCTAGATTTTTCCCTATTTGCGCCATTATTTGAGCATGGGCAATTACTGATTCTCGATCAATTAAATTAGAACCATTTGTAAAATCGGATAAAATGGCATCAGCTTTTTCAAAATCACCTACCATTGCGAGGGCAAGTGCTAGGTGATTTCGTGAGATAGAACCCAGCTTTTTAGCGTTTTCAGATTCCTTGAAATAATTTAACCCCTTCCCAATATTTCCAGCGCCTATTTCCAACCAACCGGTTAGTATGGCCTCCAAATATATATTGAATTGATTTGGTTCATTTAATAATAATTTTGCTTTATTAAATTCTTCATTCTTAATGGCAGTTGTGAGCATTAATAGTGAAGTTATCGGTGCCTCTTCTTTGAGTTTTATTAACCTTTTGGAAAAAAATAATGCATCCGAAAAATTACCATTTTTTATGTTTGATCTTACAGCTCCATTGAGTAGAAAAACATTATAGGCATCGTTTTCTAATGAAAGTGAGTAAAATTTCGAGGCAGAAGAAAAGTCATTGTTACGTTCTGCATGAATTGCTGACAGATATGATCCAGCGTTGTTATCTGAGGTTGCACTAGATGCTGTAAAGCACCAGATTAGCAAAGCGTATGAGATATATTTAATATTAAGGTTCAAAAGAAATATCCGTATTTGTGAGATTAAAGGTAGCCTTGTAGTTATACCAAATCAACAAGATACTTAAGTTTCGAATAAAATTTTATTATTTCGTCACATATTTGGGTAGTTAGGACCTTCACCGCCCTGTGGAGTAACCCAAGTTATATTTTGACTTGGGTCTTTAATGTCACAAGTCTTGCAGTGAACACAGTTTTGAGCGTTAATTTGAAATATTGGATCAGATCCATCCTCTTTTGTTATTATTTCATACACTCCAGCTGGACAGTATTTTTGAGCGGGTTCTGCAAATTTGGGTAAATTTATTTTAATAGGAATTGAGGGATCTTTTAACTGCAAATGGCAAGGCTGCTCTTCTTCATGATTTGTTGCAGAAAAACTAACGTTAGTTAAGCGATCGAAACTTATTTTTCCATCTGGTCGCGGATATTCAAGAATTTTGTGATCAGATGCATTACCAGTTGATTCTGCATCATTTTTACCATGTTTCAAAGTTCCAAGAGGGTTCCAGCCAGTAAGATTTGCCACCCACATATCGAACCCACCAAGAATAAGGGAAGGAAATAACCCAAATTTTGACCATAATGGTTTAACATTTTTCACTCGTTTTAAATCTTTCGCAATTGGTCCTGTCAATAAGTCTTGTTCATATTTTTCAAGTTCATCACCAGATCTGCCATTCTTAATAGCATTTGCAGCTGCTTCAGCAGCAAAAATACCTGATAACATTGCATTGTGATTACCCTTAATTCGAGGAACATTAACTAAACCAGCCGAGCAACCTAACAAAGCACCACCAGGAAAAATTACTTTTGGAATTGATTGCCAACCGCCTTCTGTTATTGCCCTGGCACCATACGCTACTCTTTTTCCACCTTGCAATAATTTGGCTATCTTAGGATGATGCTTAAATCTTTGGAATTCCATGTATGGAAAAAGATGTGGATTTTTATAATTTAAATGCACCACAAAACCAATGTATATTTGATTATTGTCAAGATGGTAAATAAAAGACCCACCCCCTGCATTTCCACCTAATGGCCATCCCATTGTATGGGTAACAGTTCCTTCTTCATGATTTTTAGGGTCAATTTCCCAAATTTCTTTCATGCCCAGGCCAAACTTTGGCACATCACAATTTGCATCCAACGCATAATGTTTTATTAATTCTTTTGAAAGAGACCCTCTTACTCCTTCAGATAGGAATACATATTTACCTCTTAATTCCATGCCTGGTTCATAACCATCGCTAGTTGTTCCATCCTTATTCTTTCCAAATTCGCCTGCTATAACACCGACAAGTTCATTCTTCTCTCCAAACACTAGTTCTGAACAGGCCATGCCTGGGAAAATTTCTACTCCGAGGGCTTCTGCTTGTTCTGCCATCCATCGGCAAACATTTGCCATAGAAACAATATAATTTCCGTGATTATTCATTAAAGGGGGCATTGGAAAGTTTGGAATTCTTATTGACCCTGTCTCGCCTAGAATTAAAAAATTATCTTTTTTTACTGGCACGGTTATAGGTGCGCCTTTGGTTTTCCAGTCTGGAATTAATGAATCTAAGCCACAGGTGTCTAGAACTGCACCTGATAAAATATGAGCCCCAACTTCAGATCCCTTTTCTAGAACTACTACATCAAGATCTGCATTAAGTTGTTTTAACCTGATAGCTGCTGACAGGCCAGCTGGTCCTGCCCCAACGATTACAACGTCATAATCCATGCTTTCACGTTCAATATTCAACATTTTATATTACCCTTCTTAGTATTATTAGGCTAAAATTAGTAATTATAATACAATGCACTAAAGTAATGCTTGTCATAACGTCAAATGTTATATTGCTTCATCAAGTCGCATCTCACTTATGAGATATGTTTTTGTTGAAAAATAAAAAGTGTCACTTTTCAAGACTAGCTTGACTTTATCAGGTATGATATTAATAAAATTAAGACAATATACTCTTTTGGAAAGAAATTTTTAAACTATGGAAAAGATACCAATGACATCGTCTGGTTACAATGATCTGGACATGGAGTTAAAAAAGTTACGCTCATCTGAAAGACCAACTATTATTAAGGCAATAGCTGAGGCTCGAGAGCACGGGGATTTGTCTGAAAATGCAGAATACCATTCTGCCAGAGAAAAGCAAAGTTTCATAGAAGGTAGAATTAAAGAACTTGAGTCAGTAATAGGTTTGGCTGAGATAATAGATATTTCTAAATTATCAGGAGCTATAAAATTTGGGGCTACGGTAAAGTTAATTGATGAGGATACTGAGCTAGAGGTCACTTATAAATTTGTTGGTGAATTTGAAGCTGATTTAGAGAAAAATCTTTTGAATATAAAATCTCCATTAGCTAGAGCGCTAATTGGTAAAGATATTGGAGATAGTGTTGATGTAAAAACTCCTGGGGGTACAAGAAGTTATGAAGTACTTGAGGTGGGCTATGTCTAACATTAACAAGATAAATCAAAATTTTTCTACGAAAAAGTCTGATCCTAATTTAGATTTTGGAATTTATGGAAATAATAATTCTAATTCTTCTTTTATAGATATTAGTGCTATTGTTATTAGCATACTGTGGGTAATTTTTAGTATATTTTTTTTAACCTTTGGTGAGAAGCAAGATACCGAATCATTGGCTAAAACCTCTCTTTTGTTAAATTGTCTAGCCGTGTTTGTACCAGTAGCGATGATTGGTACTTTTTCCATGAATTTGAAAATGTCAAGAAAACTTAAAGATGAAGCAATAAAACTTCAAACAGCAGTCGATGCCATGCGCCGCACTCAAATCACACAACAACAAGTTTCAGGCCTCTCTGTAAAATCTGATGCTGGAAGAAAAATTGATGAAATAGCTAAATTTTCTACTCGACGAGAGACTAGCGATGTGCCGGGTAAAAATGCTGCCCTAAAAAAACATAAACCAAGTTTTAGATCAGAGGAACCTCCTTTACCTCTTGATGGTAATGATAATAATTCAACCGATTCAAATGCATCAGTCACGATTGGTGATTTTATAAAAGCTGCTAACTTTCCAGATAATGCAAATGATAAAGATGGGTTAGGATCACTTCGAAAAGCTTTAGAGGACCGTGACTTGGCTAAACTTCTTCATGCTGCTCAAGATTCGCTTCGAATTATGTCAGAAGATGGAATTTATGTTGATGTGGTTGGCATTACTATTGGAAAAGTTGAGTTATGGCGTGATTTTGGTAATGGTAAAAGGGGTAAGAAAATTTCAGGTATTGCAGGTTTTCATGATACTTCAATTTTAGAAAAGGTAAGCTTGCGGTTCAAGACCGATACAGTCTTTATGGATGTGGTGCACCATTTTTTACGTCAGTTTGATGTCGTATTTACTGAATTTTCGAAAAATGCTTCAGATGATGAAATTTTTAAGTTTTCAAAAACTAGAACTGCATTAACCTTCTTAATTTTAGCAAGCGTCGCTGGTACCTTTGATTAATAAATTTTATAAAAATGTATTAACTTAAGTAAAATCATGCTCTGACAAGATCTTCATATTCTGCAGAGATTTCTTTCGTCAATGCTCCAACTGTAAAGCTATGAGTGCCTATCTGGCCAACTGGTGTTACTTCTGCGGCAGTTCCTGTAAGCCAACATTGTTCAAAACCGTCTAACTCAGTTGGTAAAATATGTCGTTCATGAACAGATATATTTTTTGCTTTCAAAAGGTTTATAATAGTTTGCCGGGTGATTCCATTTAAAAAGGTATCAGCTAAGGGCGTATGAACCTCACCATCCTTGACGAAAAATATATTTGCACCTGTGGCTTCGGCTACGTATCCTCGATGATCATACATCAATGAATCTGAACATCCTTTTGCTTCTGCATCATGTTTAGACATAGTACAAATCATATAAAGTCCAGATGCTTTTGCATGACAAGGGATGGTTTCAGGAGATGGGCGCTTCCACTTTGAAATATCTAATTTAGCACCCTTCATTTTAGCATCACCATAATAAGCTCCCCACTCCCATACGGCCACGGCCATTCTCACTGGATTTGCTGCTGATGCTACTCCCATATCAGTACCTGATCCACGCCAGCAAATAACTCTTACGTAAGCTTCAGACAAACCGCTAATTTTTAATGTTTCATATTTTGCAGCTTCAATTTCAGCTATGGTATAAGGGATAGGCATATCCAACATTTTACCACTCGCTAGTAACCGTTTTGAATGATCTTCACTTTTAAATATTTTACCATTATAAGCCCGCTCTCCTTCAAATACCGAGCTTGCATAGTGCAATGCATGAGTAAGGATATGGATTTGTGCATTTCGCCATGGAACCAATTCACCATCTAACCAAATATAACCATCGCGATTATCGTATGATACATCCATTTTAATATTCCTGTGCTAAGCTATTGTCTATTTTTGGTCATAAGGATTAAAGGGTCAAAGTAAACACTTTGTTGGTTTAAAAACAATAATTTTTAACATTCACACCTTGGAAAGTCAACAAGACTGACTTATGCTAAAACTTATTTGGGTGAGTAGGAATGCAAGATAAAAGATCAAATCAACAAATTTTATTTCTAACAGATGAGCAGTTAAGGCTTGGCATTGAGGCAATGTTTTTTGCTTATAAGGGCTTTACCATTGATCCTGATAATATTTTAAAGAACTATTCTTATGGGCGAGCACATCATCGAGCCATACACTTTATAAATAGTTACCCTGGGACTACAGTAAATAATTTATTGCAAATTTTGGGAGTAACAAAACAATCTTTAAATAGGGTTTTAAGATCTTTGATTATGGATGGATTAGTGGAAGTTAATATTGGAAAGATTGATAAAAGACAAAGAAATCTCATTCTTACCACTAAAGGAAAAGATTTAGAAAATAAACTTTCTATATCTCAACGTGATCGAATGCGATTAGCTTATAAAGCGGCTGGACCTGACGCGGTGGCTGGTTTTAGAACGGTTTTGGATTATATTGTTGATCCAAATGGGACTGAAGACAAAAACCAGATTGGGTTAGATAGTGAGTTACTAGAATGACAGAACGAATGTCACACTTATTAATTATTGATGACGATCAACGCATCCGATCTTTATTAAACAAATTCTTATGTAAGGCTGGCTTTCGCGTTACTTCTGCTAATGGTTCTTATCAAGCCCGCCAATTATTGAAGAGCCTAAAGTTTGATTTGTTAATATGTGATGTGATGATGCCTGGTGAGGATGGGTTAGCACTAACCAACTCTATATCAGACATATTATCCGTACCAATCATTTTATTAACTGCAAAAGGAGATACACTAGATCGTATAGCAGGGCTGAAAGCTGGTGCTGATGATTATATCGCAAAACCTTTTGAGCCCCAGGAGTTACTGTTAAGAATTCAAGCTATTTTAAGAAGAGTTCCAAGAGAAAGTGACAATTTATTTTTCCAAAAATCTTTTAAGATGGGTGAATTTGTTTATAAATTAGATCGGGGAGAACTTTGGTGTGGTACAGATTTGGTTCGTTTGACAACTACGGAGGCAATTTTGATGCAAATTTTTTCTAAAAAACCTAATGTAACCTTTAGTCGCTCTCAATTGGTTTCTGAATTAGGGCGTGATAAAGGACAGGCGCAAGAAAGAGCGATTGACGTTCAAATAACTCGGTTACGAAAAAAGATAGAAGTTGATCCAAAAGCACCTCGATATTTACAAACAGTAAGAAGTGCCGGTTATATATTCACGCCAGATTAATTAACTTCCCAGAGATGGTTAATTAATTTATCTATATTACCACGACGCTTATCAAGCATTGCTCCAATTTCAGTTTTTTCTGAAGAGCTCACATTTATTCCTTCAATGAACAGATTGAACATTTTAGGTACTCCACCTTTATTTGCAACAAGCCAGCGAACTTCAAATGGTGCCTGTCCCTCTAATTGGACAACTGATATTACCTCATAAACTGCATTAACCTTACGAGATTTTGTAACTAAAATTTCCCCACCTAGAAATTCTCCAAATCTTTTCCCATACTTGCGACTTAAATAGTGTTCAAAGGCTTTTTGAAAGTCTCCTCGTTGGCGTATTGTTGCTCTCCGCCAATCTACCCCTAAAACTTTTTGTGACATAATTTTTGTATCGCCATATTTTGTTAAAACATTTTTGAAATCGAGATACATGTATGTGGCAGATTTTTTTGAATTGATGATAATATTGATGTCTTTTACCAAAGAAGAAATGAGCTTGGTTGCTTCGCTGGTATTCAGTGCAGTTGCCGCGTTAGAAAATAAAATAAAGAATGATAAGCACCCACTTATTAATAATTTTTTAATCAGATGCATAAGGGTCCTCATAAACACCGTCATCGAGCTTTCTTTCAAAATTAAACCTCATACGTTCTAAATATATCTGTCGACTTTGGGAATAACTGTCATCGCTTTTGTATAATACCCCATCTATAACATCAGAATATTTGTGCCTTTTTCCCATTAAATCTAAAACTTTAGCAGTTGTTGGTATGAATTTTTGAGCACCTTTAAACACGCCCCCATAAGGGTTTATTGCAAAACTCATTATTAGGCTTGCAGTGCTTCGTTCAGTGTTTGGTCCAAACGCGGGAATTTCAGTATAAGCGCCTTCACGAATTCCATAAGTATACAATGTTTGATCAAAGCTAGTATTTTTCCCGTACATTTTTAAGCTTGAAGCTACGTCAAATATTCCAAGTAACCCAACAGTGGAGTTTATTAAAAAACGCCCTGCGTTTTTAGAAACTCCTTCACTATCAAGTTGTAAAATTCCATTTAAAATTGTTATGGGTAATTCTAGGTTTGAGGAAAAATTAGATATTCCAGTAACAATTGGATCAGGTATGATTGCTACATAAGTGTTTGACGCTGGTCTTAAAAGAGCTTTATCTAAACTCTTATTAAAACTATGGGTTTTTCTATTGGTTTCTTCATAAGGATCGAAAATAGTGCTACTGGTTGTATTGTTCGTACAGCTAGCTAAAGTCGTAGCAACAATAATAGTGGTTGCTCGAAGTAATGTTTTGATTCTTTTGTTCATAATCTACCAGTTACTTTTATTTTTTATATAATCAAGTTAGAAAGACTAAAGAAAAGAAGAAAATGCTCTTAATTGATATATGATGTTAACAATACCACTAAGTTTTGTAAATTATCAAAAGT
>Ga0308018_10001766_pt1 | contig 9944 bp, 6 predicted proteins | sample Neamet282_FD_203130 | JGI IMG/M metagenome (GOLD analysis project Ga0308018, IMG submission 203130) | Marine microbial communities from water near the shore, Antarctic Ocean - #282 | ecosystem: Environmental > Aquatic > Marine > Unclassified | place: Southern Ocean | collected 2014-10-01
GCCACCGCCTCCGCGTGCCGGCCCACGAGCCGACCCGCGGCGCCGTACGAGGAGGCCGGGGCCCCGCCCGCGGCGGCGGCACCGCCGCCGCCGCCCGCCGCCGCCGGGGCGCCGTCGCCGCCGCCGCCGTTCATCACGAGGGAAGAAGGAGAAATGAAAAGGGCCCAACATTGGCACCCGCTCGCGTGCCTTCAGAGTGGGAGGCGCTCCTCTCAGAGAAGTAAGAGCCTAACAACACTCGTCACCACAATGTGGGCCCCACGCTCTCCCAGCTCGCTGGCGCGCTGCTGCTGACCATGCTGGGCTACAAGCTGCTGGCGGCCGTGCAGCCACCGGCAGCCACCGGCGCTCGCGCCGCGCGCCGTCGCGCAGCCGCTCGCGCTCTTCTTCGTGCTCTTCCACGCGCAGCTCTGCTCGCCGCTGCTGGCGCGCGCCGTGCTCGGCGTGGCGCTCGCGCCGCTGCGCGAGGTGGCGTTCTTCAGCACCATGGTGGGCGACTACCTCACGAGCGTCACGCGGCTGCGGCTGGCGCTGGACTGCTCGTCGTGCCCGCGTGCTGCGCGCTGCCGCTGTGGTGGCGCTTCCAGCAGAGCGTGCGCTGCTCCTCGCGCTCGCCGCGCGTGGCCGTCCGCCGACGCCGACGCGGCGCATGGGTGCTGCCGGCGTGGACGACGGGCCGGCTGCAGGCGCACGAGCGAGGCGCTGGTGTCCGCGGGAAGCGTGCGCTCCGACGTGGTCGCGGACGTGGCGAAGACCGCCGCGCTGCTCGCCGTCGGCGCGGCGCACCTGGCGTACACGCGCGGCGCCCGCGGTGAAGGAGCTGCTCACCTGCGTGGGCATCATCTTTATAAGCTTACCCCCAAGTACATAAATTCATGTATTCCAACCTCCACCGCGCGCAGCTGCGTCACATCTTACACTAGCATAGCGGCCGCCGACACGCCGAGCCGCCCGGCTGCTCCTCGCCCCCGCCCTCGCTGTCGCCGCCGGACGGCGGCGCCGGCGCGCTGCCTGAGCGGGGGCGCTTCGGCACGAGGCGGCCAGACGAGCTCGCGCCGCCGGCGAGGGCGCGCTTCTTGTTCTCCTGCTGCTGCTGCTGCTGCTGCTGCTGCTGCTGCTGCTGCTGCGGCGGCGTCATCTTCTTCTGGTAGGAGGGCTTGAGGCCCAGGAGCGGCGCGGCCGGGAAGCCCTCCAGCACGCAGATGCCGTCGCTGCCGCCCACCAGCACGCGTCCGTCGGGCAGCGAGAGGAAGGCTCCCGAGGGCCAGGTGCCGACGTCGACGTTTGTGAGCGTGCTCACCTGCTGCAGGTCGGCGCTCAGCACGCGGATAAGGTTGTTGTTCTGGTCCGACACCAGCACGCGTCCGTCGGGCAGAAGCGCGAGGCCGTTCGGGCAGTTGAACCGCGCCTGCGCCGCAGCGCCGTCCCGGTGCCCCCACTCGCCATCGCCCGCCACCCTGCTCACCTGCTGCAGGTCGGCGCTCAGCGCGCGGATGCCCTGGTCCGCCACCAGCACCCGGCCGTCGGGCAGCAGTGCGAGGCCGGAAGGGTAGCGGAACTGCGCCTGCGCCGCAGCGCCGTCCCGGTACCCCCGCTCGCCATCGCCCGCCACCGTGCTCACCTGCTGCAGGTCGGCGCTCAGCATGCGGATGCGGCGGTTGTGGCTGTCCGTCACCAGCACGCGTCCGTCGGGCAGAAGCGCGAGGCCAGCAGGGTTGTTGAACTGCGCCTGCGCCGCAGCGCCGTCGCGGTGCCCCGCCGCGCCATCGCCCGCCACCGTGCTCACCTGCTGCAGGTCGGCGCTCAGCGCGCGGATGCGGTGGTTGCCGTAGTCCACCACCAGCACGCCGCGACCGCCGGGCAGCAGCGCGAGGCCGTAAGGGGCGCGGAACTGCGCCTGCGCCGCAGCGCCGTCCCGGTGGCGCCCCCGGTACCCCTGCCCGCCATCGCCCGCCACCGTGCTCACCTGCTGCAGGTCGGCGCTCAGCGCGCGGATAAGGTTGTTGCCCGAGTCCGACACCAGCACGCGCCCGTCGGGCAGGTGAAGCAACGCGCGGAGGCGACCCCCGAACAACGCTGCCGCAGCCGCGCCGTCTCGGGATACCGGCGGCGAGCGGCCACGGCCGACCGTCGCGCTGACGCGCACACGGTCCTGGCCGCTGCGCTCCGCGGCGATGACGAGGCCGCAGCCGCTGTCGCTGCCGCCGCTCATCGTGGCCGCCACGAAGACATGATTGACCCATGTTCTCGCGTCTCGAGGGCACGACCGCTGGTGCCGAGACAGTGGAGCCGGGCTGAGCTGAGACAGAACTGTGAGAGGGTAGGCCGGGCGGCCCCCAGCCAGGTGCAGGTGGGCGCAGCTGGGTGCAAGCTGGCGCACGCAGCCCCGGTCGTCGCGCCTCAAGGGGGCGTGCAGCAGCTGCTTGCGGGGGGGGCTCTGAGAATAATGATGTGCGGAGCTCTCATGTTCCAGTTTTTTTTTTGACCCCCGCCCTCAGCTCTCGATCTGATGTGATCGAGCCGGGGCCGTTTTTGGCTCCCACCCGGCTCCGCCCGGGCGCGATGCGACACCACGATGGGAGAGCGTGGCGCAGCCCCGGTCGTCGCGCCTCAAGGGTGCAGCAGCTGCTTGCGGGGGGGGCGGGGCGGCTCTCGGAAGAAGGACTGACAACACTCGCCACCACCCGGCTCCGAGACATGCCTGTTAGAATTTATCTATCAAGACACGAAAGACACGTGGCGCCGGCGGGGCACGTCCGAGGAGGAGCTCAGCTCCAGCGGATGTGCTGCTTCGGTCGGGCCGGTTGCGCCTGCGCACCAGATCGACCAGCCTCGGCCTCGTCGGCGGCCTCGTCGTCCTCGTCGTCGGTGCCAGCCTCGTGCGCGGCGCTGGCGTGCGGGGCCGCAGCGCGGCGCCACGCCGCCTCCTCGTCGGCCGCCGCGCACTCCGGCGCGCGCCACACCACCGCCGCGTCAGCGTCCGGCTCGCGGTCGTGCTCGGGCGCACCATCACTATCGCTGCTGCTGCTGCTGCCCGCGCGGCGGCGGCGCTTGCGGCGGCGGCGGCTGCTGCTGCGCGCCGGCGCGGCCGCGCCGGCCGCGTCGGCCTCGCCCTCCTGGTGGCGGATGTGGTCCACCCTCCACCCGAGCTGCATCCCCCACGCCTCCTCGGGCCACGGCGCCTCCGACGGCACCACGAACGCATACGGCACCTGCAGGTCGCCATGCACCTCCTGGTACGCCAGCAGCCCGGCGTGCACCTCCTCCCACCGCCAGCCGGAGTAGCCGTCGTCGCCGTCGGCGCCGTCGGCGCCGTCGGCGCCGTCGGCGCCGTCGGAGCCGTCGGAGCCGTCGGAGCCGTCGGAGGAGATCACGCACGGGCACTCGCGCGTGCGCCCGTGCGTGGCCGCCGAGGCCGCCGCGTCCTCCTCCTCGGAGGCCTCGGAGGCCGAGTCCTCCTCCTCGGAGGCCTCGGAGGCCGAGCTGCCCGAGGCCGAGCTGCCCGAGCTGCTGCCCTCCGACTCCGCCGCCGCCGCGTCAGCGTCCGCCGCGCACTCCGGCGCGCGCCACCCCACCGCCGCGTCAGCGTCCGGCTCCAGGTCGTCGTACTCGTCCATGTGTAACCCTAACCCGTCGTAGCACTCGCGCGTGCGCCCGTGCGTGGCCGCCGAGGCCGCCGCGTCCTCCTCCTCGGAGGCCTCGGAGGCCGAGTCCTCCTCCTCGGAGGCCTCGGAGGCCGAGCTGCCCGAGGCCGAGCTGCCCGAGCTGCTGCCCTCCGACTCCGCCGAGGCCGCCGCCGCGTCAGCGTCCGGCTCGCGGTCGCCGCGCCACGCCGCCTCCTCGTCGTCGGCCGCCGCGCACTCCGGCGCGCGCCACCCCACCGCCGCGTCAGCGTCCGGCTCCAGGTCGTCGTACTCGTCCATGTGTAACCCTAACCCGTCGTACTCCGCCGGCGGCGCCGGCGCCGGCGGCGCGGGCGGTGACTCCTCGTCGTCGTCGTCGTCCTCCTCGTCGTCGTCGTACACCTCGTCGTGCCGAAGCGCACCATCACGATCGCTGCTGCTGCCGCCCGCGCGGCGGCGGCGCTTGCGGCGGCGGCGGCTGCTGCGCTCCGGCGCCGCCGCGCCGGCCGCGTCGGCCTCGCCCTCCGCCTGCGCACCAGATCGACCAGCCTCGGCCTCGTCGGCGGCCTCGTCGTCCTCGTCGTCGGTGCCAGCCTCGTGCGCGGCGCTGGCGCGCGGGGCCGCAGCGCGGCGCCTAAACCTCACGAGCGGCTGGCGGCCGCCGCCCCCGCCCCCGCCACCATAGATACCAGCCACGACGACCTCGCCGCCGTCCTCGTCGCCGTCGTCGGTGCCGCCGTCGTCGTGCGCGGCGGTGGCGCGCGGGGCGCGGCGCCGCGGGAAGGCGCCGATCACGTAATGCATATGGAGCTGAGCCGCCGACGTGGCGGCATCAGCGGCGATCTCCGCGGCCGCCGCAGCGCCGGTGTCGGCCTCCACGGTCATGCCACAGATGCTGCGGCGCTGGGCCCAGGCCGCCGCGCGCCCGGTGAGACACCAGCGGCGGAGCCAGCGCCACGAAGCCTCGCGCAGCCGCGGCATGGCGGCGATGCTCCATACGGGCGAGCTGCCCGTAATCACCGAGCGGAGCGCAGCGAGGAGCGGGGCATCCGGGGTGGCGCGCGCAGGGCAGCTGCCCAGCCGAGCGGCCAGCCAGGCTTCCGCAGCGGCACGCGCACCGGCATCATTGCTCAGGAGCGTGCGGTGCGTGTTCACGGGCGCGGCGAGCGAGAGCGGCGGCAGCGGCGGCGGCGGCGTGCTCGCCGCCGGCGCCGCCGCCGCCGCCGCCGCCGGCGCCGCCGGCAGCGCCGGCGCCGGCGGCGCGGGCGGTGCGGGCAGCGCACCCGAGGTGCCGCCGAACAGAAGGGAGGCATCGAACAGCAGCGGCACCTCGGCGGGGGCGAGCGCACGCGCCCCCGCCGGCGAGAACCAGCGAAATATCTCCTCGAGCGCGCGGTGCAGCTCGGGGCCGAGCGTGATGGCCGCGCCATCCGCCGCGCCGAAGCCGGAGCTGCCGCCGCTTGCCGTCTTGCAGTCGGCGCGCGAGAGGTTCACGCAGCAGTGGCGCCGGGTCAGCGCGCGCGTGAGCATGCCGCGTGGCGCGCCGGTGGCGACGGGCTGCACCGCGGGCTCGAGCAGGGCGAACGTGAGGCCTTGCATGTCGCCCAGACGCAGCCCGCGGGGCAGGGCCAGCACCAGCGCGAGAGCGACGCACGCTTCGCGCGCCCGGCCCTGCGAGCACCCGTGCGGCGCCACGAGGCCACCGACAGCCGCCCCGAACGCCACGACCGTGGCGGTGGCGTGCCGCTGCAGCGCGGCGAGCGCGTCGGGCGAGGGGATGGCGCCGCAGGTGGCGATGGCCGCCTCGACGGTGTTGGCGAGCCGCGCGCCGCGCCGGCCGTCCGTGCGCTGCAAGCGCGCCTTCGCCAGCAGCACCTCGCGCACGCCCGCACCACTGGCCGCCTTCGCCGTCGCACCCATCAGCGTGATGGACGCGGTGTCGGCGAGGTTGGAGAGCATGGCCGCGGTCGTGAAGTGGACGTGCAGCGAGCTCGGCTTGAGGCCCACCAGCTCCGCGCGCTCTTCGACTTTGCGGCAGTGGTAGCGCACCGCCGCAATGCTGAAGACGTTGGCCAGCAGGGTGTAGATGGAGGCGCTGTCCGTCGCGGAGAGCAGCGCATCGGAGATGATGCCCGTGCTGTAGGCGCTGTACACGAGCGCGCTGAAGCAGCTGGCGTGGCTCCGAAGCATCGCATGCAGGCGCCGGGCACCGGTGGCGCGCTGCTGCCCCGCACTCGCCACGCGCAGCTTCTCGCGCGCCAGCGCCTTCCACGCGCCCATGCCCCGGTGGCTGCCTCGCGCGCCCCCAAAGCGCGCCACGCACGACGTCGCCGCCAGGGGATCTTCGTCGCGGAGCATCATGCTGAGCGGAGGGTGGGGAGGGAGTTGTTGGTCAGGCGGCAGCTCCGCAAACGCCGTCGTCTCGGGCCCCATGTCGCCGTCGCCGTCGCACTCGCCGTCCTCCCCGTCGAGCAGCGGGTTGATCAGGCGCTCGAGCGCGCGCTCGCGCCGCGCCGCTGCGGCGGCCGCGCTCCCGTCGGGCACCGCAATGGCGGGCGCGGTCGCGAGCCGCCCATTGCGGGCCGCAATGGCATCGCCCATCGTGCGCGCGGCGCTCAGCACGGAGCCGGGGCGGCAGTGGCCTGCGGTGTTGAGCGGCGTGATGGGCGCGTGGCGCCGGCGGTACGCCGCGGCGCTGCTGGGCGGCGGCGTGAGGGGCGCGTGGCGACGGCGGCCGGGCGCCGCGGACGAGGAGGAAGAGGAGGAAGCGGCCATGGGTTGCAGCCGCGGAGAAGAATAATGTGCGGAGCTCTCATGTTCCAGTTTTTTTTTTGCCCCACGCCCTCAGCTCTCGATCGCATGTGATCGACACCAGGCCGATCGACCCCGGCGCGCGCGGTCCCCCGCGCTGCCCCGGGCCCGCGGCGCGCGCCGCGCGCCAGCCGCGCGCCGGGGGCCGGCTGTGGGCGTACCCGAACCCGAAGTGTCATAGGGTTCGCCTCCAGGGTTACCGCTGAGCCTACCGCGAAGCGGGCCCCTAACTGCCCAGCTCTGGCGCTTAGCGCTGAGCGGCAACGCTGAGCGGCAACGCTGAGCGGCAACGCTTAGCGGCAACGCTGAGCGGCAACGCTGAGCGGGGGGCGCGCCAAGTGCGTGGCCCAGCAGCAGCTGCTGCTGCGTGCGACCGAGACCGCAGCTGGTGAGCAGGTTCTTTCTTGCCCGGCGCGCCGGCCGGCGCCTTCTTCCACACTACAGTCGTAACAAGCGTGGAGAAAACTCACGCAGTCTCAGACTGGCTCGCGCCTTTTGTCCCACCATCCATGGCCGACGGTGAGGCAGGCGACAGGATGGTGACGGAGGGCGGCGCGGCGGGGGGGATCGCGGCGGCGGGGCAGCAGCAGGGCGGGGGTTCGGGCGGCGAGGCGGGGGGGATCGCGGCGGGGGGGATCGCGGCGGGGCAGCAGCAGGGCGGAGGCATCGCGGCGGGGCAACAACACGCAGACGGGAGCTTGGGTGCCCTGGTCGCGCAGGCGCCGCCCGTTCCCCCGCGCCTGCTCGCCAATCACGGGATCTGGACCGCGGGCGGGCAGGGCGTGGGCGCGGCACAGGTGCTGTGGGCGGCCGGCCACGCGACGGCGAGGTTGGAGAGCAAGGGGGCGGAGGCACGGGTCGCCACACTGCAGGCGCACATCTACCGGCTGGCCGCCGCCAGCGTGGCGGCGCTCCAGCAGCAAGCGGGCGGTGCGGGCGACGACGACGCGGGCGACGACGACGACGACGACGACGACGACGACGACGACGACGACGGCGCCGGCGCCCCAGACGCGGCGTGAGCGCGGCAGCACAGGATCACCCGCAGCTGGGCGACGCGTTCCGCCAAGGTGCCATGCTCGACGCGGGCGCGACGAGCTGAGGCACGGCGACGACCCCGTGGCGCTGCTGCGGCGGCGGCGCGCGGCGGCGGGCGCGCCCGAGGCGTGCGCGCTGCTGCTGCAGCAGCAGCAGCAGCAGCAGCAGCAGCAGCAGCAGCAGCTGTGCGACGTGCCCGCCGCGTCGTGGGTGGACGGGGCGGCGCTGCGCCGCGGGCAGCTGCTCGTCGTCGTCTTCCTGCGCCACGGGCCCGGCGCCGGCATCGCGCTCGCATGTACCGCAGCCTCGTGCGTGACGACGACGACGGATGGTGGCGTTGCCACCGATGGCACGGTAGTTCCTGGCCAGCGGCAGGACTCATGGCGCAGGGTGTGGGCCTGGCGCAGCGCGCAGCGCGGGGCGATGGGCGGGCCAGCTGCATACGCACCCCGGACGGCCGCCACTTGTGGCGCCCAATCGCGCCTCGGCTTCGTCTTCTTCATCCACGAGCGTAATTCTTACGCCCCGTGAATGGTGAAGTGAAGTGGTATGTATGTATTGTGTATTGTGTAGTGTATGTATGTACGTGTCATATTGTGTACTGTGTAATGTACGCATCATCTTAAGGTACGCCTATCACACGCAGTACGAGGACGTGTGGCGCGCCCTGCTGTACGCACTACTCCTCCTCCTGCATGGGCGCGTCGTCGACCACCAGCGCCGCCGCCGCCGCCTGTGCCGCCTGTGCCGCCACCAGCGCCGCGCGCCGGTGCCCGAGCGCCGCTTGCTGCCGCGCAAGCGCCGCTTCGTCGCGCGCGAGGCGCTGCGCGCTCCGGTGCAGCGACGCGGCGGCGGCCGCGCGCGCCTCCTGCGCCACCTCGGCGCCCGTCAGCGCCGCCACGCGCGCGGCCTCCTGCCGGGCGGCGGCCTCCCACACGGCGCGGCGGCGCGCGAGCGCCGAGCCGCCGCCGCCGCCGCCGCCGCCGCCGCCCGCCGCCGCACCACCGCCGCCGCCGCCGCCCTGCGAGCGCGTGGCGGTCGCCCCGGACATCCACGCCATGCGCAGCGCGCGGTTCGCATCCATCACGAGCTCGTTGTGCCCGGGGGTCACGCGCTCGCCGGCCCCCAGCGCGGTGACGGCGAGGGCGGCGGTGAGGCTGCTGCTGCTGCCGCTGGCCGCCGGCGCCGGCGGCAGCAGCCCGTTCGCCCGCAGGTCCGCCGCCTCCTGCCGCACCGCGGCGCGCGCCGCCGCGAGCGCCGCCGCGCGCTGCCGCGCGCGCGCGGCCGGCGCGAGCGCGAGCTGGTCCAGGTTGGCCAGCAGCACTTGTGTGAACCGCGTCGGCGGGTGGCCGACAGCGGTGCACGCGATGGTGGCGACCGGGTGCCACCGCGCGCCGCTGCGCCGCAGCGCCGCGAGCACCACCGCGACGGCGCGGCACGTGACGACGACGAGGTACGCGCCGAGCGCCCGCGCGCACAGCGCGATGGCCTCGAGCACGGCCGGCGGCATGCCGTCCGTGTAGGCGGTGACGGCCGCGGTCGGGGGCACGCGCTCCAGGCGCAGCGCCAGCAGGTCGCCCACGAGCTCGAGCACGCAGCCGCGCAGCAGCAGCGGCACCGCCGCGCCCGTGCCCTCGAAAAAGCCGCGCTGCAGCCGCTGGTCCAGCCCGCCGACACCCGCGGCATGGAGCGCCTCCTGCAGCTCGACGGCCACGAGCGAGACGGCCGCGCCGCCCGCCGCCGCCATCACCGCCGCGCAGTGCCCGGAGGCGGCGCCGAGGTCCCAGACGTGCACGCCCGGCACCTCCCCGCGGCCCACAAGGGCCAGGCAGTGGAGGATCAGCTCGATCGCGCCGCCGGACCTGGTCTCGCCTTGCACGCCGTGCCCGCAGCCCAGCGCGCCGAGGCCCGCGTCGGCGGGTAGCGTGCTGCGCGCGATGCGGGCGCCCGGCGAGCTGGGAACGCGCAGCTGGAGCTGCAACTTGAGCAGCGCCACGGCCGCGCGCAGGGCGCCGTCCGCGGCGACGCGCTGCGGCAGCACTGCCGCCAGCGCCGGATCCCGCGCCGCAGCGCGGAACACGCTGCCGAGGTGCTCACGAGCAAACGCGAGCTCGCGGGCCTGCTGCTCGACGTCGCTGTCGTCGTCGCCGCGGGGGTGGCGCGGTGCCGCGGCCGCCATGGCACAGCAGGAGAAGGGACACGGATGGTGGCTTCATTTGGTTGCCCGTGCCGTCTCACACAGTCTCAGACTGTGTGCTTGACTGCACACAAAACCCAAGATAGATGAGGGCGGCGCGCCAACACCGTCGCACGCGCCCTAAGCCCGCGCGCGCGCGCGCGCGCGCGCCGCCGTAGAGCGCGCAAAACTGTGACGAGACGAGTGTGCGATCGAGGAGGCAGCGCGCGCCGGGCCACCAGAAGAGAGAATGGTGACGAGTGCCGGCCTGTCACGCGCTCTTCTTATTATGCGTA
>Ga0308018_10001770_pt1 | contig 9938 bp, 1 predicted proteins | sample Neamet282_FD_203130 | JGI IMG/M metagenome (GOLD analysis project Ga0308018, IMG submission 203130) | Marine microbial communities from water near the shore, Antarctic Ocean - #282 | ecosystem: Environmental > Aquatic > Marine > Unclassified | place: Southern Ocean | collected 2014-10-01
ATGAGCTGAACAGCGCGCTGCCCGGCCCTGGGGACCCTTATGTCGACTGGTGTGGCAAATTTGTGCGGCAATGGCCGTCGCTTGTGTGGACCATGTGCAACGGCGCCACCGCCACCAACACGATCAACACGTGTAACGGCCAAGACTGCGCCGATTTTCTGGCCTCGAACGGGCAGAATGGACGTGTGCTCGACAGTCAGCCGGCACTGTGGACGGAGCTCGAGCTGGGATTCCAGACCTGGGGCGAGAGTGCTGATGCTGTGACCACCTACTTTTGGGGGCGCAGCGCAGCCGACATTGCCCTCTCCGCCATGCGCTGGTTCGGTCGGGGCGGATCCCACGTGAACTATTACATGTTGCTTGGCGGTATCAACTTCGGCTGGGGGGGCGACGGCGGCGCGGGGGCGGGGGTGGCGACGTCCTACGCCACGGATGCCATCATTTGCCCGGACGTGCTGCCCCACGCGCCCAAGTTCGATCACCTGAAAGCCTTGCATCAGGCGCTGTCGATGGCATCGGGCGCACTGCTCGGTGACGCGCGCGGCGCTGCGCTGCATCGCCCGGAGACGGTCGCGTGCCTGTCCGCCAATTCGACCTGGAGATTGAACTGCACCGACGCCCTCGCATTTGTTTACGAAGCCGATGGCGAGGCGTACGCGTTCCTGGAGAGCGCGACGGACGATGCAGTGACTGTGCGCTGCTCACGTTGGCCACAGTCGGTGTCGGTGACGCTAAACCCAGGGACTGTTGTGCTGGTAGACGCTCTGCTGGGCTCAGTTTACTTTCGTTCCGATGATACGCCGCGTCCCCGTCTCAACCGCGACGTCACGCCGCTCAGCACCGAGGCCTTGGCTTGGCGCTCTTGGCGCGAGCCTCGGCTTCCCGGAACCCCATCGTCCGCGTCGAGACTGGCCCCCTCGCCTCTTGAACAGACGCTCATCACAGGCGGTTTGACTGAGTTTATGTGGTACGAGCTCGCAGAGAACTTCACACTTCCCCGTGCTCCTCCTGGCGGTACGCGCAGGCTGGCTTTGCAGTTTGCGGGAGCGCAGTCGAACGCGTACAGTGTGTTTGTCAATGGCGTGCTTGCTGGTGTCAGCGAGAACCATGCTCATTGGTTCGACCCACCTTCCGCGTCTTCGCCATCTATCATCACGGTTCCGCTGCCCGAGGCCGTTGTGGCCGGTGCGGATGCGGTCAGCCTTCGCATTTTGTCCGAGAATGAGGCATTTGACAACTCTGTGTCGCCAGGCTCGGGGGCGAAGTTGAAGGGTCTGGTCGGGGAGGTGCGTCTGATTGCCACGGTCGCACCCCTGCTAGCGCCAGGCCTGCACACCATTTCGTCGCATGGCCAGCGCTGGCGTGCAGCAGATGGCCCCGGCGGCGATCAGCTTGTGACGACGCATGGTGCGCCAAACGGAACCGAAGACAACTTTGCCGTTTTCCGCTTCACGCCCGTGGACGGAGCCGCGTTCGGTGACGAGCTGTATTACACCGTCACTGTTGCTGGCGACGACCTCGGCCTTCAGTGTGACGATGCACCAGCTGGGGACAAGCGGCTATCGACCAGGTACCAGACCACTGACGATTTCAGCGCGTTTGGCGCCGAAGTCCTGGGGAACGGCACGTATAGGCTACGGGTCAAGGCCACTGGGCACGCGCTGTGGACGAACACCAGTGGCGCTGTGTCGACGAGGGTCGCGTGCGCGGGCTGCGATCTGGTGGACATCACGCCAGTCGGCCTGCGCGCGGAGGCGCAGCTCGCTTCCGCAGCACTTAATCTGACCGCCCCGGTCGGAGGCTGGCGCATGGACCCGTCCCTGCTGGGCGAGCGCCTGCAGCTTGGCGCTGCCAATGCGTCTGTGCTCCCCCTGTGGTCGGATGGGGCCACCGCGAACACGCCACTGCTGTGGCTTACCTCGAATTTCTCTCTCTTGGAGGCTGAGCACCAAGCTTTGGTGGCGGGTATCACAGTCCCTGGCGCTGGCGCCCAGCGCCTTGCACTCGACTTGCTGGGGTTGGGCCGCGGTTTGGCATACATCAACGGCCATCGGCTTGGTCGCTTCTTCCTGTTGCGTGCACCGCCCAACAATGCGCCAACGCAGCGCTTCCTTCCGATACCTTCTGGCTGGCTCCAGGCTGGGAACAACACCATCACTGTGTTCGAGGCGGCCGGCGCCCCCTCTCCCGCGAGCGTCCGCGTAGTCCGCTCGACACTCGTGCCCTCCTCACGCGGTCGCAGTGGTACAGTCGGCACGGTTGCCAGCGACGGCTGCCTGGATAATGCGGTCTTCGGGTGAATGGAGGTGCGAGGAGGGATGAGAGAGGTGTTGGGGGCGGGGCGAGACGTGCAGGCAGGCGAGGTCATGAGGCCAGCGATGACGGCAGGGGCGCGAGGAGCGGAGGCAAAGGGCGGAGGGCGATGGTGGCGGCGACAGAGGCGGCAGCGACAGGACGCACAACAGCGAGCGCGCCTTGATTGCGCGACACGCGCTGAGCCATATATACACTGTATGCGTACAGTGGGGCTTTCGTTTATATTCCAGCGGCTAAGATTAGCCCCCAATAGTTATGTTTCGCATCATACCGCAGACAATCTCCAAACTCCAAACTCCAAACCCAACAAGTTTTGTTCAGAATTCTACCACTCTCGTCAACCGCCGAGGTACAACTCGAGCAACTGCGCAGGAGCGCCGTTGAGCGGCGCGGGGGATGGAAAGGGCGTTCGGGGGCTCGACGTTGGGGGCGCCGCCAAGCTCCGAGACGGTGGCAGACTTCGCGCACCTGAGTATCTTGGAGCGCGCACATGCTGCAATGGAGAATCGGATGCACATGCCCCGCGAGGCGCTGGCATGCCTCGATGCCAAGCTCCGCCTGCAGCTCAAGATGTTCGGCGATGACAACAGCGTGGTTCAAGAGTCCCGGCGTCAGCTGATCGTGGGTTTGAACACGACGGCCATGGGGCTGCTGGCAGAGCAGGGCCCTGCTGCATGCCGCGATATGCTGTCCAAGGCGCAGGTGCTGGCAGACGCGGGCTCCGACGCAGCACTACGTGTGCTGACCTTGAACAATATGGCATGCGTGCATCGCCAACTCGGTGACATCGACACTTCGCTGGAGCTCCTGCACTCTGCACTGCGCGCAGCACAGGCGCAGTCGGACTGCGCAGTCGCGACTACGCACTTGAATTTCTGCGCGCTGTTCCACGCACTGGCGCAGCACGACAGAGCGTTGGGCCACGCGCAGTCTGCAGTGTTTCACGCGCAAGAAGAGCTGGCTGCTGCCAGTAGTGGTCAAAGTAGGACCGGTGAAGCGTCCGATGGCACGGAGCGTGGGGTAACGCTTGCTATCGCGTACCACAACATGGCTGTCGAGCTGGAGCGGACGGGGCGCCTCCCCAGCAGCATGCGATGGTATCACAAGGCTGTGCGGGCACTCCGCCCCTTCCAAAGCGCATGCCCTGGCCTGTTTGAATCTTTTGCACGAGCGAGCGTGCTAGTGGAGCAAAAGGCTGCGCTCGAACCCGACGCACTGCAAGTGCAGGAACTGCATCCGGTGCAGAAGCGGCACGAGCGCATGTCACCAGCTGGGAACAAAGGGCGCAGAGTGAGCTCACGGGGCTCAACCTTGCAGCCGCAGCTCGCGCTTCCCAATCCCCGCATCCGTGATGCTTGGGCGTCGCCAAGGGTGTTGGCTGGCGCATCAAGCGCTCCGCATGTGACTGCAGCCACAATAACGGATCCTGTCCCCCCTGCGCAGCTTTTGGTTGAATCTGGCGACACCGAGGATGTATGCGACCCTCACGAAGCCTCGAGCTCCGAGTGGGAGCGGACGGTGGAGGATGCTGAAGAGAGGTGGTACACCAGCCCAGAGGGTGCAATCAGTGCGGTGCGTCGGCGCAGAAGGTTGTCGCATTCCACCACCAGCAGGATACCAGAGCAACAAGTCTCTCCTTCAAATACCCAACTCCGCCACAGCCCCGTTGCTGCGCTGCGTGCTGAACAGCGTTTGCCACTCGCGGATCATCGGGGTCTCCCTGCGCAATACTTAGAGGGCACCGAGCCCCAGTTTATGGCCGAGCTGGATGTCTCTACTGCTGCGCGTATGCAAGAGAAGGAGGTACAGCGTACCCGGCGCCGTCGTCGACGGAAGCAGCAAGCGCGCATGCAGAAGAAGAAAGAAAAGCGCGACGCACTTTTGAAGATGGTCCGCGCTCATCAGATGGCGGAGGATGCGCTGCAGTTTCTGAAACAGGAGGCTTCTTCCAGCGCGCCACAGCGCCACGAAGCAGCGCAGTTGGAGCAGGAGGCGCACCTCGCCGCAAGCAGCAAACTCCCAGCAGAGCGCTTGGGCCTGAGCACCCGCCTTCGAGATGCAGTCCAGGCTGGACAAGTTCCGTGGGCTGACGCTGTGCGCGTCAACCGGGCTGCCACTTGCATTCACAACTGGCTCAGGCGCAAGTGGCGTGCTGCTGCGCTCTGTTGCGACAGCGCAGCTTGCATTGTGCAATGCGCTGTGCGCTGTCGACAAGCTAGAAATGCAGCATCCCGGAGGCAATGGCATGCGTTGCGTTGCTTAGCTGCGACTAGGTTGCAAGAATTTTTCTTGGTCCGCGTCCAGCACGCCAGGGCCGAGGCATCCTGCGACCTCCGCAAGTGTGTGGTGATGATTCAATCCATCGCACGCGGCTTCCTATTGCGCAAGCGGGCACGCATTCTTCGAGCAATTCAGGCCGAGGTATTTTGTGCTGCAGCAGTTGTTCTGCAAGCAAACTGGCGAATGTGGAGCTCGCAGAGTGCGCGAGCAGATCTCAGTGCGTCACGTCTAGACATGGTGGCCAGCACCCGCAGAAATGCTGTTCTTGCTGCTGTGTTGACGATACAGGCTCACTGGCGCATGCTCCTGAGCTACGGCCGCTACAAACAGTACCAAACAATGCGTGAAGAGCACCTTCGCACCCGCATGGAGGAGCAAGCCACCCGTAAGCAAGAGCACAGTGCTGCTGCAAGGGAGCGCCGAGGTCACGCCGCGGCGAAGCAGGAGCAGCGGGCGTTTGGGCAGCAAGCCAGAGCAACTGCTTGTATTCAGCTGCAAGCGTTGGCTAGAGGGGTGCTAAGTCGGCGCTCGCGTGCGCAGATAGTCACCAAACTGCTGTGGCAGAGGCCAGAGGTGCAAAATCGTGCCAGTAGAGAGGACCAACCTGCGGTAGCAAGGTCGCCAGCAAAGACTGTTGCTACGACGTTGAAGCGCGTTTTACCTCGCACGCATGAGGTCAAGCCTTGCAGGCGGAAGGACAAGCGGAAGGACAAGCCAACGAAGAATGATGTCTCGAGCCGCTCTGAATGGGGTGTGACCACAGTTTCCATGCCGGGCAGCCTCGCAGCATCAAAACTGGCGACCCCCGCAGCAAGGGGGCAGGAGCCGTCCGCGCTGTTGCGAGAATCCGAAGTGCGCGGTCGGGAAACTGCTAAGCGAGCACAGGCGAGATCTCTGGAGGTGCAACAATCCCGTGACGCACAACGCCGTGCTGAAGCACGCCAGCGTGGCATGGAGACGGCTACAGACCATAGCCAGGTGTCAGAGCCATCTGTGAACTTGCAACGCTCCGAGGAGCGTGGCCGAGCAGCGGCGCGGCGAGCGCGTGCCGATTCCATCGCTGCGAAGCAAGCCCGGGATACACAGCGTAGACTTAAGGCACGCCAGCATGCGGCGCACCTGGTCTTGGCGCAGACTACGGAAAAAAGCCGCACGTCTGCAGTCCTTCAGAGGTCGGAAGAACGAGCACGCACAATAGCCGCCACGTCTCACACAAACTCGGAGCAGGCACAAAAGGTGCGCGAAACGCAGCGTCGCCTGGAGGCTCGCGCGAAGGCAAACGAGGACGAAATCGCGCAACGCGAGCAAGCGAGGGCACGATCCCGTAGGAAGCGGCGCCTCGCCACCGAAAAGCGGCTACGGGCAGCATACGAAGCGGCTGTTCGGCGCGAGGCAACGCACGCAGCCAGGGAGGATGCACACCAAACCTTGGTCCACTACACTGCTGCCGTTGCCATCCAAGCATCTTACCGAGGGTACTCGGTCCGATATCGCGCCCAGGAGCAGCTCGGCATTTTCCAGGCGCGCCAGGTGGAAGACATGGCAGCTGTGTGTGTTCAGAGCTGGCTTCGCAAGTCCGTAGCCCGGCATCGTTACGTGCGCCTGTGGGCGGTTTCGAAAGCCCGCGTCAAAGAATCCCTTGCCGCAATCGGTATCCAGAGCTCATGGCGAGCCTGGGTTGCCCGCCGTATATTTTCTCTGCTGATTCTTGTGCGTAACTGCGCAGTGATTGTGGTTCAAAGCCACTGCCGGGGCACACTTGGACGCGCTTACGTCGCTCGTCACCGCGCAGAGCTAGCAGAGGCTGCACAGCGTAGTCTTGCACTACTAACGGTGGGGGCCCGCCTTCTTGGCATTGTCGGAAGGAATCGTGTGACGCGCTGGCGGCGCCAGCGCATTACGCTGGCCTTGGCGCTGCAGCGTACCTGGCGTGCATTTGCTGCACGCAAGCACTTGCTGGGTCTGCAGCAGGAACGGGAGCTGCTTCTGCAGACTCGAATCGCCGCCACCCTCTGCGTGCAAACGTGGTGGCGCGGCGAGGTCGCAAAGCGTTGTCTGCGCCTCCTGCGCACCCAGGCTCGCGCGTGGCGCTCTGCTCGTGCAGTGCAAGGGGCTTGGCGGCACTACTCAGCACGGCGTGCTATCGAGCGTTACATGGAACAGCAGTCCACCAAGCGCTATGTTGCTGTTGCTGCAGCGACGCTCTTGCAGGCGTTGGCGCGCAGACGCACGGCAATGCGTCGCGCGCACAACATGAGGCAGGTCATCGAAATCGCCCACGTTGCTGCAGTGACAATCCAACGAACGTGGAGGGGGAAGGCAGCCCGGGCGAGGTTTCAAATCGTGCGCGCTGAGCACGAGGTTGTGACTCGCCTGGACGCTGCTGTCTTGCGCTTGCAGAGCGCGTGGCGGCGGATGGCTGCAATGATCAGATGTGAAGCCCTGCGTGCTGCCCGAGACCGCTTGATAAGAAGTGCCGTGGTGATACAAGCGCGGCGACGGAGACGTGTGTGCCAAATCGCGTTCACAAAGGCAGTGGGAGCTCAACGATTGCAGCTGTTTCTGTCCGAGACTGCAGCCATAATGGTGCAGAGCCGTGTCAGGATGTACCGCGCTGTCGCTCGTGTAAAGACGCTGCGCCAGCAGAAGGGCATTGCTCGCATCGCAGCAACCACCATCCAGGCTGTGGCGCGGAAGTCGATTGCAATATGCGCCGTCCACCGCAAGCGAGCGCTTGCAGTCGCTACGTGTCTGGCAGAGAACGCGGCCATTGCATTGCAGCGCACATACCGCGGTAAAACAGGGCGGGAGCGGGCTGGTGCGCTTTATCGAGCACGCCAGCAGACCACTGCTGCCCAAGAATCCGCCAGCACAACTGTTCAAGCCGTATGGCGTGGGAGGAGCGCGCGTGGGAAGGTGCACGAGATGCAAAACGCTGCAGTTGCCGACGCCGCAGCAATCACTGTGCAGAGTGCATTCCGCTCAAAAGCAGGACGCGAGCATGCCAGAGCAATATCCCGGGCCCGGTTGCAGGCTACTGCTACTCGAGAGTCCGCTAGCACCACAGTGCAGGCAGTGTGGCGCTCCAAGTGCGCCCGCAAGTCCGTTTGCAAGCAGCGCACCGCGCAGTCCCTGGAAGCACGCAGGGCCCAACAAGCGCTGCTGGCGGCTGTGGTCCTCCAGGGCGTGTGGAGAGGGTGGCTGGCGTCCAAGACCACGAAGCAGCGCAGAGGCGAACATGAACGGAAAAGGATGTGCCAAGTTGTCGCGCAAACGCAGCACGCCCAGCACGCTGCTGCCACCACTATGCAAAGCGCTGCTAGGCGCTGGTTCGCACAGAGAAGGAGGTTGGCGCAGCACCAGGCAGCAATGCTGCTTCAGTGCTGTGCCAGAGCTCGGCTGACCAGACGCATACTCTTGCTCCTCACGTCGAGCCGAGAAGCTGCGGCGACGACAATTCAAACGCAATGGCGGAGCAGGGCTGTGCACATGGCGCTGCTAGAAATGGAAGGTCACCGCGAGCACGCAGCGACTATCATTCAATCACTGATTAGAGGCAGTGTCGCCCGTTATCAGAGCCAAACGCGCGCTGCCGAGAAGACAGTGGCATTGTCCGAGCACAGCTCCTCCACGCTGATGCACCAGCGCCAAGAGGTAATCCTTGCATGCGTGACAACGATTCAGGCAACGTGGCGAGGGCATCGCGGTCGCATGATTTCCGGGTGGAGGCGCGAGACCGCCGACGCAGAGAGCGCTGCCGCACTTCTGCTACAGTGCATGTGGAGGGGCCACCTGGGGCGAAACCAGTCACTCGAGCGTGCTGACACGATTCAGGTCTCTCTGACAGCAGCTGTGCTGGTTCAGTGCACGTGGCGGGGCCACCTGGGTCGGATGCGCGCCCAGCGCGTGCAAGCAACACTCGATGCTGCGCACACTGGCATTGCAGCTGCCACAATGATCCAGTGTGCATGGCGGGGCTTTGTCCAACGCGTCCGTGTAGGCATGGTACGGGAAGAGTCCGATGCTCGCGTTTCTGCTGCTGTCCAGATACAGTGCGGTTGGCGCGAGCACAAGAACGGCGCGAGGCTGAGCATCAGCGCTCGCAGCATTGCCGGATCGCCTCACAAGATTGAGCACGCTGGGCAGAAAGCAAGCATGGCCAACAGGACATGCACTACGCATGCTACAGGGCAGTTGACGCCTGTGGAGCGACGCGCTGCCCGGCGCCAGCGGAGGCAGGAGCGCTACCGCCAGGTGGAGGCGGCGGTCTGTCTCCAGGCCCGCGTCCGTACAGCGCTTGCCAAAAACGGTTCTGCTGCGCTGCGGGCGGCGAGGCGGGCGGACAAAGCTGCTGCAGCAGTCATAGTGCTGCAGTCGTTGTTTCGTAGCCAGGTTAGCCGGCGGCGCACTGCCACACGGCGCCAGCAGCTAGAGAGGAGCACAGCAGCTGCGAATGCGACGCGGAAAGCGGCGCGGCGTCAACGGAGAGAGGAGCGCTACCGCCAGATCGAGGCCGCGATCTGTCTCCAGGCATACGCCCGTGCAGTGCTGGCGAAGAAAGGCCTTGCCACGCTGCAGGCGAGGCGCATGGACGGAGCCATAGCGCTGCAATCAGCTGCCAGGCGCTTCGCTGCGCGGAACCACGCACAGAAACGAGCGTACGAGCGCCAAGAGGCCAAGCGTGCGGCTGGAGCTATCGCGCTGCAGTGCTTGGCCAGGGGCGTTGCAGCGCGGAAGCATGCGAAGACGACAATGCATGCCAACCAAGGCAAGGCAAGGCAAGGCAAGGCACTGATACAAGCAGGAGCTGCACAGCGGATACAGGCAGCCTTTCGCGGCCAGCGAGCACGCCACGCGTGGAAGATGGTAACGAGTGCCATCCGAGGCAAGGCAAGGCAAGGCACGACACTGACGCATGCGGGAGCTGCACAGCGGATACAGGCAGCCTTTCGCGGCCGGCGAGCGCGCCACGCGTGGAAGATGATCCTGCGCGCCATCCGCAAAGCATAAAAGTTCAGACTTACTCTTCGACGAGCCGTTTGTGGAACTCATTGTCGCAAAAGAAAAAAGAAGAGCACGGATAAAATAGAAAAAATTTACACTATAATGAAGCAACGCACATAACGGACACCACTGGTGGGCGAGGGGAGGCGAGCGCCGGCGCCCCTGCGCCGGCCCCTTTTTATTGAGAAGCGAACTGGTGAATAAAGAGATTTGCTTCACCAGTCGTCCGAATGATGGCCTGTCCTAAGATCTAAGATTACTGCTGCTTCCAGTCCGAATCCAAAGCCAATGCCGGGCATGGAACGGAATGAAAGACAATAAGCGTAGTCTGGCCAGTA
>Ga0308018_10001771_pt1 | contig 9932 bp, 8 predicted proteins | sample Neamet282_FD_203130 | JGI IMG/M metagenome (GOLD analysis project Ga0308018, IMG submission 203130) | Marine microbial communities from water near the shore, Antarctic Ocean - #282 | ecosystem: Environmental > Aquatic > Marine > Unclassified | place: Southern Ocean | collected 2014-10-01
TCTAGCATTGAAAAGTAAATTATTGTGGGTAAGCATTACACCTTTTGGTTCACTAGTTGTACCTGTTGTATATAATAAAGTTGCAACTTGTTCTCCATTGTTAATTACTTCTTCAGGCTCTTGTTTATTAATTGAAGTACACACTATGGGTCCACAATTTAACTTTCCTATAGTTTTTGCTTTCAAAAAATTAGCATGAATTTGGGCGTCATTTGATGATTCTGTCGTAAATAAAACACATTTAGCTTTTGAGTGTTTTATTACCGCTGTCAGCTCTTTTCTTGATTGGCGGGCATTTACTAATACACTCCATGCATTAATTTCACTAAGAGCAAATACTGCGGCGGCATACATAGCAGAGTTTTCTGATACCAAGACGACCCTATCACCACCCAAAATGCCATGCCTTATTAGTTTTTTGGCTAGCAATGAGGACATTTTTTTTAATTCAAAATAACTATACTCAGATCCTTCAAAATCTATAATGGCAAGGGAGTTAGGGGGCTTATCTTTCAATAATTCATGTATTCGTTTCACTTTTATTGTATCCTAAATATTATGAGCAAAATCTATTTTTGAGTTAATTCAAAGTGCATAACAAATTTTTGTCATTTTGTTAAAAATGGTAGCTTCTTCTTCTGAAGAGTGTCAACATATATGGGTTAGAGATTATGATAAATTAATAAAGGCAGGGAGTACTAATGAAAGGCATGATGATGCATCGTCCGTTAAGAATAGCGGATATATTGACTTTTGGTGAAGAGACTCACGGTGATGCTGAAATAGTATCTGTAACTGTAGAGGGGGGTATTCATAGAACCACATATGGTGAAACTGCGCCACGTGTAAGAAAACTGGCTAATGGATTGTTATCTTTGGGTGTTAAAGTAGGTGACAGGGTCGCAACATTAGCATGGAATGGGTATCGTCACTTTGAGCTTTATTATGCGATTTCAGGAATTGGTGCTGTTTGTCATACCATAAACCCACGCCTTTCTGCTGAGCAAATGATTTATATTATAAACCACGCAGGAGATTCAATAATTTGTGTGGATCTAACATTTATTCCAATATTAGAAGCTATAAAAGATAAAGTTCCCTCTAATATGAAATATATAATAATGACTGATCGGGATCATATGCCTGATACAGTACTAAAAAATGTTTTATGCTATGAGGAAGTATTGGAGACAGGAGATTCAAATATTGAATGGCCTGAATTCCCAGAAGAAACAGCTTCTAGTTTATGTTATACTTCTGGAACAACAGGTAATCCTAAAGGATCTTTGTATACGCATAGATCTACTGTCTTACATTCTCTAACAGCAGGTATTTCATTTCCAGAAACTATGCGGGCAGGTGTTAGAATATTACCGGTTGTACCCTTATTTCATGTAAATGCTTGGGGGCTAGCTTATGCTGCACCACTTGTTGGAGCGTCTATTATCTTTCCTGGGCCTAATCTTGATGGTAAAAGTATTTTTGATCTTATGGATAGTGAAAATGTTTTTTCTGCATGGGGAGTGCCTACTGTTTGGTTAGGTCTTTTGAGTGAAATCGAGAACCGTGGCCGTATTCCCAATGGTTTTGGAGAAGCTATTATCGGTGGATCAGCAGTTCCAAGATATATGGTTGAATCTTTTGAAAAATTAAGTGTTTCGGTCTGTCACGCATGGGGAATGACCGAAATGAGTCCTATTGGTACTAATGGAAGATTGTCCCCGGCACATTCAAAATTACCAATGAATGAAAAGATTGATTTGAAGGTCAAACAGGGTCGTCGTGTTTATGGTGTTGAACTAAAAATTGTAGATGAATCTGGAAATAAAGTTCCGCATGACGGTATTTCAAATGGCGAGCTGTATGTTCGAGGCAACATGATTATATCGGATTATTATAATAATCCTGAAGCAACCCGAGATGCGATAGATGCTGATGGTTGGTTTGGAACCGGCGATGTAGCAACAATTGATTCAGATGGATTTCTTACAATAACTGATCGAGCTAAGGATCTTATTAAATCTGGTGGTGAATGGATTAGCTCAATTGATGTTGAAAATATGGCAATGGGACATCCAGATGTTTCAAATTGTGCTGTAATTGCTATTCCAGATCCTAAATGGGATGAGCGACCATTGTTAATAGTTGTATCAGTGCCTGATATTGAGCCTGATTCGAAAAGCATTCTTGAACATTTGGGTAAAAACTTAGCAAAATGGCAAATACCTGATAAAATTATTTACGTTGATAGCCTACCTTTGACAGCTACTGGAAAGGTTTCAAAATTAACTCTCAGAAAACAGTATGGTGACAACAATTAATTAAAAACTCATGTTGTTTTTAAATTTGAGATTATGTTTAAAATGAATAGAGGAATTAGATTGAATGGTTGTTATTTCTGCCGAAAAGCTAGGGTTTGATCCAGACAGATTAAATAGAATAACAGACTGGATGCAGCGGTATGTTGATGAAAAGAAATTTCCTGGAAGTTCTCTTTTAATTAAAAGAAACGGGAGTGAAGTTTTTTATTCAAACGTTGGGAATCGAGATATTTCAGATGGTTTGCCATTTGAACGAGACACTATTGTTAGAATTTATTCCATGACTAAGCTTATAACGTCTGTCATTTTAATGAAGCTTGTGGAAAAAGGTCTCTTCTCACTCGAAACCCCAGTATCTGAATTTATTCCTTCATTTAAAAATATGAGATCTTTGATACCAAATGCAAAATCAATAAATCAGACTGAAATCTGTGATACGCCCACTTTACATCATTTGTTAACGCATACGAGCGGCCTGAGTTATAGTTTTAATCCTGGACTACTGGCAGGAGAAATGGAGAGGGCTGGATTAACAATGGGGGAGATGTTTAATATGACATTAGAAGATGCGGCTAATGAGTTATCAAAATTACCCCTTTCTTTTAAGCCAGGCACTCGTTGGGAGTACTCAGTTTCCACTGATTTACTAGGAAGAGTGATAGAAATTGTTTCCGGAAAAACCTTAGATAGGGTTTTCAGAGAAGAAATTTTCGATCCACTGGGAATGGAGGAAACGTCATTTAAGATTGACCCTAAATCTATCGATCGATTTGCATCACTGTATTCACCATTAGAAGGTAATAGCTTAGCTTTGGTGGATCATCGGGACACAACACCCTACCTAAAGCCATTATTATTCTCAGGTGGAGGAGGCCTTGTTAGTACAATTGATGATTATATGAAATTTGGTGAAATGATTTGTGCAGGGGGTATTTATAATAACACTCGTATTCTTTCCTCAAGTACTTTAGATTTTATGCGGTTGAATCATCTACGGGGAGATATAGCGTCTTTGGGTCCAGAGAGTTTTGCTGAGCAACCGATGGATGGAATGGGTTTTGGATTGGGTGGTGCAGTTGTTTTAAATCCAGGCCTTACAAGAATACCAGGAAATGTGGGTGATTTTGGGTGGGGAGGAATGGCATCAACATTTTTTTGGACAGATCCAGTAAACAATATGTCCGTTGTATTTTTCACGCAATTGTCACCATCGAGTAGTTATTCAAATAGAGCAGAATTAAAGGCATTAGTTCATGGAGCAATGATAAACTAAGGTGGGGTTTTTAATTATTATGAGGGATTTTGTTAATGTCTGTTGAGAGAGAGATTTTATGGAGTCCATCTGAAAATAGATCTACGAATACTATGTTGGCCAAATATAAATCTTGGCTGAGTTCGGAGCATTCATTGTGCTTTGATGACTATCAAGAGCTTTGGGAATGGAGTGTCGATGACATTGAGTTTTTCTGGGAAACTATTTGGAATTTTTTTGATGTTAAGGCAAGTAAACTTTATTCAAAAGTTCTAGCAAAAAAAGAAATGCCAGGAACAGTATGGTTTCCTGGAAGTGAGCTAAATTATGTCGATCAGCTTTTACGACAAAAAGAGATAACCCCATATAAAATTGCTGTTGTTAGTCAATCCGAAACTTTTGGGCGTGTAGAGCTAACGTGGACAGAGCTTTATCAACAGGTGGCAAGTGTTGCAGATCAGTTCAAAAAAGTTGGGCTTGAAAGGGGTGACAGAGTAGTTGCCATCTTACCTAATTCCACAACGGCCTTAGTTGCATTTCTTGCTACAGCTAGTTTGGGAGGAATTTGGTCTCTTTGTGCCCCTGATATGGGACATGTTGCAGTTTTAGATAGATTTAAGCAGATAAAACCAAAAATTTTGATCGCCCAAGATGGGTATATCTACGGAGGCAAAAAGATTGATCGCAAAGCGATAACTTACACTATCATGGAAAACTTACCTACCTTGAAGCAAACAATAATTCTACCTCTAAGTGATGATTTACCTAAAGGTGTATTGAATTGGAAAAATTTAATTAATAGTGTGGTGGATCTTGAAACTGAACAAGTTCCTTTTGATCACCCGCTATGGATCGTTTACTCCTCTGGCACCACAGGAAATCCCAAACCAATTGTGCATGGTCATGGTGGTGTTTTATTAGTTGCTGCAGCACAATCGTTAAATATGGATTTGACAAGTCAGGATAGATTTTCATGGTTAACTTCATCAGGTTGGATCATGTGGAATGCTCAGTGGATTGCTCTTTCAAGAGGGGCTACTGTGGTTATGTTTGATTTTGCACCTAATTTTCCAGATATGCTAGAAGTTTGGCGATGGGTTGATAAGGAAAGGTTAACTTATTTTGGTGCGGGAGCTGCATTCTTTCTGTCTTGCTTAAAAGCTGGGATAGAACCAATTAATAACTTTAATTTAGATGATTTAATATCTGTGGGATCAACTGGATCTCCACTGAGTTCTGCAGGATATAAGTGGATTTATAATTCTGTAAAAGCGGATGTTTGGCTAGCACCTATTTCTGGTGGAACTGATCTTGCCGCGGCTTTTGTTATGGGGAACCCAATGGATGTGGTTCGAGATGGGGAAATGCAGGCGCGCGCTTTAGGAATTGATGTTCACTCTTTTAATGAAAAAGGGCAAAAAATAATTGGTGAAGTGGGTGAACTTGTTTGTACTAAGCCCATTCCATCAATGCCTTTATACTTTTGGGGTGATTATGATAACAAACGCCTCATCTCGAGTTATTATGATACTTACCCAGGTGTATGGAGACATGGAGATTGGATAGAATTTACCCCAAAGGGTGGTTCTGTGATTTATGGTCGTTCAGATGCAACTATAAATCGTAAAGGTTTACGTCTAGGATCATCAGAAATCTATCAAGCAGTTGAGGAGCTAGGTGAAGTGCAAGATAGCCTAGTAGTTGATTTAGAGTTTTTGGGGCAAGAAAGTTTTATGATTTTATTTGTTGTTTTAACCAACGAAAAATTTCTTAATGACACTGTGAGCAATGCAATAAATGAATCAATACGAAGTGGCGTTTCAGCACGCTTTATTCCCAACCAGATTGTTCAAATAGAAGAGGTTCCAAGAACGATGTCAGGGAAAAAGTTAGAGGTACCAATTAAGAGGCTGTTACTTGGTAACGATCCAAGTGAAGTGGTTAATATAGATTCTATGGCTAATCCAAAGAGTTTTGATTGGTTTAAAGCTTTTGCGGATGCTTATTTATCTAAAAGGAATGAGGAAAGTAATAATTTATGAAAGTTCCAGCAAACGAATTATTGAAATTAATTGAGTTAGAACAACTCGAAGTTAACTTATTTAGAGGCATTGGAACTGGTGGTGAAACAAGCACGCGAATTTTTGGTGGCCATGTCATAGCTCAGGCACTAGCGGCTGCTTATGGTACAGTAGAGGATCGCGTGTGTCATTCGTTACACGCTTACTTTATTCGCCCTGGTGACCCAAGTATTCCTGTTATCTACGAAGTTGATAAAGCACGTGATGGTGGGAGCTTTACGACTAGGCGCGTAATAGCAATACAACATGGAAAACAAATCTTTAATATGTCAGCCTCATTCCAAATAAATGAAAAAGGTTGGGAATATCAACATAAAATGCCCAATGTTGATAGGCCAGATGTTCTTAAAGATAGGGCTGATTTGAGAAAAACTATTGTAGAGAAAATCCCAAAAAGATTTCAAAATGATTTTATTAAACCACGGCCAATCGAGATTAGAGAAGTACAACCAAGGGATATTTTAAATCCAGAACCTACCTCTGATATTAATCATCTATGGTTTCGGATGCCTGGATCTAGGGGTTTAAATTTAATTAAGCAACAGTGTCTTCTAGCGTATGCTTCTGATATTAATCTTTTAAGTTCATCTCTTAGACCTCATGGATTGACCTGGTTTAAAGGTGGTATAATGACGGCAAGCCTAGATCATGCAATGTGGTTCCATAATCCTACACAATTCAGTGATTGGCATTTGTATACAATGGATAGCCCTTTTACAGGGGGTGCTCGTGGGTTTAGCCGAGGAGAAATTTTTAATGAGAGTGGCTTACTAATAGCAAGTGTTGCACAAGAAGGACTAGTGCGCAAAGTTGATTTAAAAGAGCCTAACTAAGGTCGTACTGGTTATTTTTCCCGCAGTAGAAATCGCTGAACTTTACCACTTGGTGTTTTTGGTAATTCATCAATAAAAGAAACTTCTCTTGGAAACGCATGTGCTGAAAGTCTTTTTCTAACATAGTTTTGAAGTTCAACTATAAGAGAATCGGATGCGGAGTATCCTTTTTGTAATACTACAAATGCTTTTACAATCTCTGTTCTCTCTGGATCTGGTTTTCCAATAACGGCAGCTTCGGTAACTGCTTTATGCTCAATTAGAGCACTTTCTACATCAAAAGGTCCAATACGATAACCACTCGATGTAATTATATCATCACTTCGCCCAACAAAGAAATAATAACCCTCCTTGTCTTTTATCATAGTATCGCCTGATAAATACCAATTGTTTTGGATTGGTGATGTGGCTCCATATCCATAACTTTTAAACATAAATAAGGGAGATTCACTTATATTTATTGCTAAATTCCCAGGTTTTCCCGTGGGTAACGGATTATTTTCTTTATCAAGAATGTCAACTGTCATGCCTGGCATAGGCAACCCTGCTGACCCCTTTTTTTGTTTGTGTATCAGACCGTGATGGTTAGCTAGGGTCATACCAAATTCACTTTGTCCGTAATGATCACATAAAGGAGTTTCCAATTCTTTTTCTGCCCATCTTGAAAGTTCAGGATTTAGTGGTTCACCGGCGCTACTAGCAACGCGCAGTTTTCCTTTGAGTTTGAGTTTTAGCTCCTTATCGGCACTCATCAATAAACGATACACTGTAGGTGCTGCAGCAAGATTATTGATACTAAGTTTCTCTACAACTGAGAGAGTTGACTCAGCTGTAAAGCCCCCCTCATACATTGTAGTTGTTGCCCCCAGTAATAAAGGGCCAATAACCGCATATAACAAACCGTAAGCCCATCCAGGATCTGCCATGCACCAATAAGAATCAGTTTTACGAAGACCAATCCCAAAAATCATATAAGCTGCAATAGCGGTAAGCATTTCATTTGGATAAACAACACCTTTGGGATTACCTGTTGTTCCAGACGTGAATAATGTCGTAAAGGGATCAGTTCTTGTCAAAGAGACTGTTTTTAAATCTGTTTTTTGTTTTATTAATTTTTTATTAAAATTCTCTTCACTATCCTTCGATCGGTCAATTTCGATAATAAGTGGACAGTTAGGCAAGTCATCAAGCTTTGATTTATTTATAGAATCTGTAAGAATTATTTTAGCGTTACTACCAGTTATTTTTGATACTCGGGTCTCAATTGCCTTTGGACCAAATGCAGTAAATAGTGGTTGATAGACTGCACCGATACGCCATGTGCCCACTATTATAACTAAAAGTTCGGGTATTCGGGGCAAGAGTCCAGCAACGACATCCCCTTTTTTAATACCTTTTTGTATTAGCATATTTGCGAATTGCTTTGATTTAACTTCTAAATCGCGATAGCTCAATTTTTCAAACTCACTTTTAGAGCTAATCCAATTTAAGGCAATTTTATTTGAATTCACCCAACGGTCACAGCATTCATATGCAGCATTCCAGCCATGCTCTTTTCCTGAAAAAACACTATCTTCAAATTTTTTAAGGTCAAAGTTGTCAAATATGGTTTTGTATTTTAACATTTTTTTCCTAACTATTTATTGTTAGATTAACTAACTTTCTGAAGAATATTTTAACAACTCCGGTTTGATTGTTAAGTTTATTTCTCTTTTAAAATAATAATAGCATTACAAGGATTTATTGCCATAAAATACTTCAACCAAGCCTGCTGAAATGATTCCAATTGCACCTAACCATTGAATAAGCACCATTGTCTCGCCTGGAACTAAAATTGAAGCACTTATGATTGCCACTATTACCTCTGACATCATTAGAATCGAAACGCGGCCAGGGTATAATATCTTTGAAGCCATAAAAACTAATATAAAACCTGGTGCTAAAATAAATACTGACCAAATTATAGCTGTAGGAAGGGCTTTTTTAATTACCATAATATCTGGCAAGGGATCCATATAAAAAAGAGCAGCAAAAATAACTGATATGAACGTGGTGGCTATGTATAAAAATGTTGTAAGAGGTATGATTGAGATATTTGGATACTTTTTGAGTAATGATCCACCAATGGCCCAGAAAACTCCTGATAAAACAGCAAATAAATCTCCAATGTTTAATGGCTTATTGATCGAATCATTCTGTGACAGGAGTAAAAAAAGCCCCACCAGGCCAATGCATATTGATAAGATCCTGGCTTTTGTGATTCTTTCGTTGAGCCACATTACTCCTATTGCAGTGGCCCATAATGGTGAGAGATAAAATAATAATGTAGCTCTTATTATGCTGCTTTCGAGTAATGCATAAGCATAGAATGAAAAAGCAAAGCCAATCATAATTGATGCAAGAATGGTTTTTTGAAAATTACCAAGTAACTTTTTGTAATTAAATATAAAAAGTGGACATAAGACTATTAATGGACAAGCATTTATAAAAACAACACTCCAAGATCCAGATAACCCCATGCCTTCAATGGCTCGTAATGGGAACCAGTATAAGCCCCAAACAGCAGCACCAATAATTAGCGCAAAACTTACAGTATTATCAGAGTACTTTTGGGAAAACATTTAAATTTACCACTGCTGATTGCTATAATGGTCTACACCATATTTGGAGACGTTATTAAACCAGGTGATGGGATCTGACATTGCATTGTTACCAGTTAAGTATTCTTTAATTATATTTTGCATTTTGGTATTACTAAATGAAGGTTCATGTCCAGCATGAATTATTTCAACATCTAATTTTTGAAGCCGTTCTAAAGTTTTGCGATAAATTTTCTTATCTGAATGTGGATGAGTGTCCAGCAATTCGCCGTTATAAATAGCATCTCCCGAAAATAAGGTTTTATTTTTGATGTCATAGAGGCCAATTGATCCAGGGGAATGACCTGGCAAATGTAATATTTGAAATGCTTTATCTCCAAGATCCAAGACATCACCTTCATCCAGATATCCTGTAAGTGGTGCGGGCTTAACACTAAAAGTTTGTGTGGAAAATTCAGGGTGCTCATTGGGATTAACAATTTCTAATTTTGTCCAACCGCCTTGATACATTGTTTTGCTGCGACCACCTAAAGCAAATGCTTCAGCTTCAGCTCTATGACCCAAGCGACATGAGAATTCATGCAGACTTCCAGAGTGGTCAAAATGAGAATGGGTCCCGATTGCTTTGATGGGTCGATTAGTTTCTTTCATAACCCATTCTTTTAGTGGATTTAAGCCCATACCAGTGTCGATAATAAGATCAAAATCCCGTCCTTTAACATGCCATATATTACAACGCATAAAATTGGCCACACCAGTTTCTTGAATGCAGCTTATATCTTCATCAATTTTTATCTTCATCAAGCTCATTACCACAATGCTCCAGCATTAATTTGGATGTCTTC
>Ga0308018_10001773_pt1 | contig 9920 bp, 2 predicted proteins | sample Neamet282_FD_203130 | JGI IMG/M metagenome (GOLD analysis project Ga0308018, IMG submission 203130) | Marine microbial communities from water near the shore, Antarctic Ocean - #282 | ecosystem: Environmental > Aquatic > Marine > Unclassified | place: Southern Ocean | collected 2014-10-01
AGCTGATGAGAGCATGAGAGATGAGAGATGAGAGGTCAGAGTCAGAGACAGAGAGTGTCAGAGTCAGAGTCAGAGTCAGAGTCAGAGGTCTCGGTCTCGGTCTCGGACTTTTTTTGGAGTTCAGAGTTCAGAGTTCAGTTTTCGAGAAGAGCACGGATTTAATGAAGCAACGCACATAACGGACACCTACTTATAAAGCCGGCTCACCAGTGGGTGAGGGGAGGCGAGCGCCGGCGCCCCCGCGCCGGAGTTCAGTTTTCAATCTTGCATTTTCTTCATCCAGCAGGCTTGAGCGTTGAGCGTTGATTGAAATAATACACACGCATTGAACATTGAAGCTGCACGGTGCCTGCGTGTGTCATGCGATCAGTCCAGGATGGCGCCCACGGCCACGACATCCCACTGCAGGACGGCACCATCGCGGTCGCCAGTGCTGAACACGGTGCGGCCATTGCTGCCCCAGCGGCAGATGGTCGTCCGGCTCGAGTGGCCCGCCGCAATGCGGAAGCCGGCGCCCTTGGCCGCCGGGTAGCGCAGCAGCTTGACGCGGCCGAAGACGTCGCCGGCAGCGAGCAGCTGCGCGCCGGGAGATCGCTCCACGGCGACGGTCTCCACCCCATCGGAGAACGGCGGCCAGACGCCTGCCACCGGCCAGCCCACGGGGCTCGTCCAGCTCCACATCGCCTCCTCCGGCACGCGCTCCCCGTCCGCGAGCGGCCGACCGCTCTCCACGTCGAACTGCAGCAGGTCGAACCCCGCGCACGCCGTTTGCAGCGTGGCGCCGTCCTTGGACCAGTCCACCTGCCGCACGGGCGCCGCGTGCCCCGTCAGCGCGCAGTGCTCTGCGTAGCCGTGCTGCGCCTTCAGCACGTACGTGTTGCCGTCCGCCGCCGCCGCCGCGAGCAGGCAGCCGTCCGGCGACCACTTGAGGTCGAGGACGCACTTGTCGCACTCGATCGACACCTGGTGCGGCCCGTGCTGCACCTCGAGCGTCTCACCGTCCAGGACCACGATGAAGCCCGCCTTGTCCTCCTCGCGATTCTCCTCGGTGCCGAGGGACACGGCCAGCTGCGCGCCGTCTGGGCTGAACGCGACGGCGCGCAGCGGCGTGTCGAAGCTGCGCGAGGCGAGCTCCCGTCGCGTGCGCGCGTCCCACAGCCGCAGCGTGCGGTCTTCGCTCACGCTCGCGAAGCGCTCGCTCTCGGGCGCCGTCGCCAGGCCCCACACCTCGCCTGCAGCAAGCGCGCAGCACAGGCCAGCGAGGGAAGGGCGGGCGGGCGGGCGGGCGGGGGTGAGCCGATGTGTACAGCGAACAAGCGACCAGCGCGGGGCCTAGCTGCGCGCGCGAGCCTGCGTGCATGTATCCTACCTGCGCCGTGGCACTTGAGCTGCACGGGCTCGATGAGACAGCGCCCTTCCTTCTCGCCTTCCGGAGGCTGCTCGATGACGAGCTCGAAGATGCTGCCATCCGAGTAGCTCACCAGGCACCTGCGGGCGAAAGGCGCGGTCCCAAGCGATGGTAGGCACGCTGGTCAGTCGGGTTGCGGGCAGGCAGGCAGGCAGGCAGGCAGGCAGGCAGGCAGGCAGGCAGGCAGGCAGGCAGGCAGGCAGGCAGGCAGGCAAAGGCGCATCATTGCGGCGCACCTGTCGGCGAGGCTGTTCAGGCACAGCGTGCGTATTTGCGGCGCGCGGTCCTCGTTGACCTTCACCGCGTGCAGCCGCTCGCCCTCGTCGTCGTACACGCAGACGTAGCCGTCAGCGCCCGCGCTCAGCAGCACCCCCTTGCGCCCGGTCGCCAGCGCGAGCACGGCGCCCTGGTGGGCCATGCGCGTAGCCACCACCTTGCGCTCGCTCCACTGGTACAGCGTGCCGTCCAGCTGCCCGCTCCACAGGCGCCCTTGCTTATCGCAAGCCACGCACGTCACCGTCTGCACGACGGCGCCGGCGTCGGCATCGGCGCCGAAAGCACAGAGCTCGCGCCGCGCGCTGCGCCCGTTCTGCCGCATCTGAGCGACGAAGTGCGAGCCGCACGCGAAGACAGTGCTCGCGCCCTCCCGCGCGAAGCACACGCCGTGCACCTCGCTCTGGTGCACGCGCCCCTCCCACAGCAGCGTCTCGCCCGCCCAGTCGTACACGCCCAGCGCATGCCACTCGTCCGCGCCCACGCACGCGAGCGCAGTGCCGTTCGCCGAGAACGCCAGATGGGTGACGCCTTGCACGAGCCGGCCGCGCAGCACCGCCAGCTGGTGCATCGACGCCGTGTCCCACACGCAGACGCGCGGGTTGCTGCCAATCTGGCCGGTCGCCGCGAACCGCCCGTCCGGGCTCAGCGCGAAGGAGATAATCTCGTCCGTGTTGTGCAGCGCGAAGCGCTGCGCGTGCAGCCCGGGATCGTAGACCACGCCCATCGTGCCCGCGCAGAAGGCGATGTCGCCGAGCGAGGTGTAGCCCACGCCGCCGCGCATCGTCGGCCGGCCGTAGACCCACGACAGCGCAAGGTCCGCCGCCGGCGGCTCTTGCACCGCGCGCAGATCCGCGGGCGCCGGCGGGGCGCGCGCCAGCCACGGTGCAGCGAACCAGCCGCTTTTGGCCGTCCCCTTCTGCGACGCGCGGCGGCCCGCGCCTGGCGCGGGCGGCGGCGCTACAGCCGCGCCCTCGCCGCCACCCTCGCCGTTCGGCGCGGCGAAGGGCAGGCCGTCGCCGGCGGCGTCGCGGCGCCAATCGCGCCCGTCGAAGTCCGCGTCGCACGAGAGCGCGCCCACGGCCTCGGCGCGCTCGCTCTCCGCCCGCGCCGCGTCCTTCGGCTCCTTGAGCGCGTCGGCCTTCACGTGGCGCCACTGCATGATCGCGTGGTCCGAGCCGCCGGTGGTGAGCAGGCAGCGGTCCTTGGCGCCCCACCGCACGTTCTTGGGGCGCAGCGAGTGGCCGCGGTACTCATCGAACGCGGCGTGGCGGTCGACGCACGGGAAGTTGCTGACGCGCAGGCGCCCGAAGTTGTCGAGCTGCGCGAGCAGCTTGCCGTTGCGCGAGCGGTCGACCGCCACCACGTCGGTGCCGTCGTCCGTGCCGCCGTGCAGCGCGCGCCACACGCCCTGCACGTGCCAGCCGACGGTGCAGGTCCACGTGTCGAACTTCTTGTCGGCGCAGCGCTGCGCGCCGTTCTCGTCCTGCTCGGCGGTGCGTGTGTCGAAGAAGAGCAGCTCGCGCGCGCCGCACTGCGACTGGATCACCGAGCTGTCCTCGGTGAAGTCGAAGTGAGTGATGTAGCTGCCGTGCCCCACCAGCAGCCCGCGCTGCACGAAGACCTGCTCCACGTCGTAGAGGTAGATCATGTTGTCGTGCGACGAGACGGCAAGCGTCTTGCCGTCCGGGGACCACTTGATGTCCTGGATCCAGAACTGCGTGTTCTGCGCCCTGAAGACCTCCACGAGCGTCTCGGAGTCGAGCACGAAGAACGTGCCGGTGGCATCGCCGCTCGCCTCGCCCTCGAGCTCGCCGCCGGCGCCGACGCAGATCTTGGATCCGTCGGGCGAGTACTCCACGGCGCGCAGCATCACGCCCAGGTTCTTCTTGTTGCGCACGTTGTGCCCCTGCGCGTCCCAGACGCGCACGGTGCCGTCGTCGCCGCACGTCGCGAACTCGGCGCGCGTCGGGTGCGTGGCCAGCCCCCACGTCTCGCCGTGGCAGTGCGCCTGCACCAGCAGCTGCCCCACCATCTCCTGCCGCTCCAGGATGAAGATCTCGCCCTGGCGCGTGCACAGCACCAGCCGCTTAGCGTCACCCGCGACGCTGCGGACCGAGTCGGGGTTCGACACGTTGGCGTAGTAGTGCTTGTGCAGCGGGTCGATGGGCGTGTGCGGCGTCACGCGCGCGTTGCCCACGTTCGGGTCGGCCACGCAGATGTTGAGGCGGCAGTTGTAGTACTCGTCCCACAGCCGCAGGTAGCCGTCCTTGCCGCCGCTCAGCACGTTGCCGTCGCTCGTGACGGAGAGCACGTTCACGGACTTGGTGTGACCCTCCAGCACGCGCGTGCACAGGTGGCGCTTGAACACGAAGATGTCCCCGGAAAAAGAGCCCACGAGGCAGTCCTCGCCGAAGTAGACGGCGCTCAGCATGATCTGGTTCTTGCCGTGGCCGCCGAACACACCGCGCTTGCCCACCTTGTTAAGCCCGTCGAACCAGAACTTGACGAAGCTCGAGCCCACCGCGCAGATCTCGCCGCGCGAGCCGATCGCCACGTCGAAGATCTTGCCGTGGTCTGTCGCCGCCGTCTCGAGCACGCCGCCCGCCTTGCCCTTCACCTGCCCGTAGCGGTGGCCCCGGCGCGAGCGGCTGTCGCGCGCCGCCCGCCAGTCGTGCAGGATGAGCGTGTGGTGCGCGTCCAGCCCCGAGGACAGCAGCCGCGCGCCGTCGAGCGGCGAGAAGGCCAGGTGCGCGGCGCCATTGAAGTGGCCGTGCAGCACGCACAGCGTGTCGAGCGTCGCGCTGTCCCAGACGTGGATCTCGGCGCTGCGCCCCAGCTGGCCGCTCGCCACGGTGCGGCCGTCGGGGTGCACGGCGACCGATATCACCTCGTCGCTGTGCGCCGTGTAGTGCCGCTGCGTGTCCTCGTCCTGGTGCTCGCCGTGGCGCAGCAGGATCACCACCGTGGCGTTGAAGTACACGAGCTCGCCGCCTAACAGGAAGTGCACGCCGTTGCGGCAGTCGCGGCTGCGCACGCCGTACACGTACTCCAGCGCGAGCTCGCTCCCCACGGGGTCGCCCGGCCGCAGCTTGGGCGGCTTCTGCGGGTCGGCGATCACGTCGAGCCACGGGTGCGGGTCGAGGAAATCGTCCTCCTCCTCGCTGCCCGAGGCCGCGCCCGCGCCGTCGAGCACCAGCTGCAGCTTGTGGGGGCGCCCCACCATGGCCGCCGCCTCGGCGTCGGAGCGCGGTGGCACGCTGTCCTCCTCGTCCGCGTCCGAGTCGGCGTCGTCCAGCACCTCGTGGCGGCAGTTGTTCTTCCACTGCATCACGCAGCGGTCGCATGCCCCGGTGGAGAGGAGCATGCTGCAGTCGGCGATCCAGCGCACGTTGCTGCCGTGCGGCGCGTGCGCCACGTACTCGTTGCCCGTCGCGTTCGCCGTGCCGGCTGGGCAGATGAAGAGCTTGACGCGGCCGTAGTTGTCGATCGCGGCGAGCAGCTTGCCGTTGGACGCGCGGTGCACCGCCGCGTACTGCGTTCCCTCCGAGTGCAGCGGCCAGATGCCGCGCGCAGGCCAGCCGAAGGGGCAGGTCCACGAGGCCATGCGCGCGTCGCGCAGCTCGAACGCGCCGCTGGGGCGCTCGCCGCCGGACGCGGCGTCCCAGAAGAGCAGCTCGTTGCCCGCGCACGACGTCTGCAGCCCGCTGCTGTCGGCGGTCCAGTCGATCTTCAGCACATGGTTGCAGTGACCCACGAGCACACAGTGCTCCGCGTAGCCGCCGCGGACGTCGAAGAGCCGCGTGCGGCAGTCGTTGCCCGCCACGGCGAACAGCCGGCCGTTGGGCGACCACTTGAGGTCGTTGACGGACTCGCTGCTCACTTGCTGTTCGTGCTGCACCTCGAGCGTCTCGCTGTCGACGATGACGACGAAGCCCGCCTTGTCCTCCTCGCGGCTGTCGGCGCGGCCGAAGCCGATGGCGAGCTTCATGCCGTCGGGCGAGTAGTTGATGGCGCGCATCGGCGCGCCGAAGACCTTCTTCGCCACCGGCCGCTTGGACCGCGCGTCCCACAGCCGCAGCGTGCAGTCGTCGCCCACCGTCGCGAAGCGCGAGCCCTCGGGCGCCGTGGCGAGCCCCCAGAGCTCGCCGTCGCGGTGGCCGTCCTGCAGCAGCGTCTTGATGCCGTCGTGGATCTCCCAGATCTCCGCCGCCGTCGTGCCCACGAGCACGCCGCGGAAGCCGTCGCACACGCTGCGCACGCGCGCGTCCACGAAGCTGGCCACGCCCGCCGGCTGGCCGCCCACCCAGCAGCGCACCCAGCCGTCGTCACCGCCCGAGAGCAGCCCCTCGCGCCCCAGGAACAGCGCGTTCACCGGCCCGTCGTGGCCGTCCAGCGAGAACTCCACCGCGCCCGTCACGCCCCAGCCGAGGATGGCGCCGTCCGAGTGCCCCGTCCAGAGCGTGCCGCTGCGGTCGTACACGCACGCGAGCACGCACGTCGCTGCCTGCTGCGCGTTCTGGAAGGTGCCGTGGCGCGGCGCGTACGCGCGGCCCAGCTGCTCCAGGAAGGCGCAGAAGCCGTCGCCCACCACCGCCACGGTGCTGGGGTCCGTGGGGTGCGCCGCCATGCCCGTCGCGTGCGCGCGCGTCGTGCCGCCCTCCGCGAGGCAGAGGCCCGTCCGCCACTCGTGGCACATGAGCGTGTGGTCGACGTCGAGGCCCAGCGAGAACAGCCGCTTGCCGTTGGGCGAGAACTCGAGGTGCGTCACTGCGCCGCGGTGCGCCTTGAGCGCCGCCACGCACTCGAGCGACTCCACGTCCCACACGTGCATCTCGGCGCGCTCGCCGCGCTCCCCCGTCGCGATGCGCTTGCCGTCGCGGCTGAGCGCCAGGCACGTGATGTCGTCCGTGTGCCGCCCCACGTAGAAGCGCTGCTTGTCCTCCGCCACGTCCAGCAGCACCGCCACGGCCGCGGCCGTGAACACCACCTGCCCCGAGGGCAGGTAGCGCACGTTGCCGCGCAGCGTCTCGCACGTGTAGCCGTACACCCACTCGAGGTCGATCTCGCCGTGCGGGCACGACGCGTCGACGACGGGGTTGCCACTCGGCGCCACGCACGTGTGCAGCCACGGCCGCACCGCCGCGACCTTGTCCTCGCGCCCCTCCTCCTCGAGCGCCAGCATGTCGCGGATGCCCATGTTCGTCACCTCCTGCAGCGGCGGGCGGCGCGGATCGCGCAGGAACGCCGCCTCCGCCGCGCCCACCGCATCGATGCCCGCGCTGCTCGGCGCGGTGCCCGTCGCCGCGAGCGGGTTCGCGCGCGCCGCCGCCACGTCGGCCAGGGCGCCGGGCGCCAGCTCGCACCGCCACTGCATCACCGTCGAGTCTCGCGCGCCCGTGGTGATCACATGGCTGCCACCGGCCACGAACGCGACGCCGCGCGCGCCGCGGCAGTGCGCAGAGACGGCGGTGGAGGTGGCCGGCACCACGGCGGGGAATCGGTGCAGCCGCGCCGCGCCGGTGCTGTCGACGCTCGCCAGCAGCACGCCGTCCGGCGAGCGCGCCAGCGCGAGCGTCTCGGCGCCGCCCGACGCCACCACGGCAGCGCGCGCCTCGGCGCAGCCCGAGACCGAGCACGTGGCCCAGCGGTCCACCCCCGCCCCCGCCCCCGCCGCCGCCGCATCCTTCTCCGCTTCCTCCTCCTCCTCCTCCTCCTCCTCCGCTGGTGAGAGCTGCACGGCGCGCCGCGCATCCCACAGCGCAACCTCGCCGCCGGCGCACTGCGAGCGCAGCCGGTCCGAGTCGACCGAGAAGTCGAGGCGCTGCACCGCGCACGGGTGCGCCCCCGACAGCACCGCGCGCGGCGCGGCGTCCACCAGCCCCGAGCCCTGCGCCACGTCGAAGAGATACACGCTGCCGTCGCTGGCGCCCACCGCCAGCGTCTCGCCGTCGGGCGAGTAGCGCACGGAGCCCACGCCGTGCACGCCGGCGGGCAGCTTCACCACCCCCTCCACCTCCACCGTGTCCGTGTGCACGAGCATGACACTGCCGCTCGTGCGCGCCGCGCACGCGCGGTGGTCGTAGCGGCCGCCCGTCCCGACCGCGAGCATCTCGGCGCCGGGGCTCCAGTCCATGGCGCGCGCGAGCGGCGGCTCGTCCTCGTCCAGCGGCGCCTTGCCCAGGCACATGTGCGTCCCCACGTCCCAGACGCGCACCGTGCCGTCGTCGCCGCACGTGGCATAGCGCCCCAAGCTCGGGTGCGCCGCCACGCCGCGCACCTCGCCGCGTGCGTGGCCCTGCTGGATGAGCTCGGACACGCCCTGGTAGCACCAGTAGATGGCACCGCTGCGGAGGCCCACGAGCACCGCGCCCTTGGCCGCGCCCACGACGGAGCAGATGCTGGGCGGCGGCTTCTTCTCGACGTTGCCGAGGTCGTACTCCTCGCGCTTGACGAGGTCGGTGTCGAAGACCTTCACCTTGCCGTCGCGGCCGCCCGTGATGAGCAGCTGGCCGTCCGTCCACATCGCGTGGATCGCCTTCTCGTGCTTGCGCTCGCCGCCCTCGCACACCATGCGCCCGAAGGTCGGCGACTTCTCGAACTCGTCGAGGATCCACGTCTGCAGCCGCCCGCTCGTGGTGCAGCCGAACATCTGTCCCGCGATGGTGGCGAAGCAATACACGGGCTGCGGCGAGACGCCCTTGAGGAACACGCCCTCGTCGCACGCGAGGTGCGGCGGCGCCATGTCCCAGAAGCCCACGTGCCCCACGCCCGTGGTGAGCAGCCGCGCGTCGTCGCTCTGCCACGAGAGCGACAGCAGCCGCCGCCGCCCGAAGATGGCGGTGCGGATGGGCTGGGCCGCCGTGCGGTGGCGCTCCCACTCGTAGACCGCCATCGTGTGCTCGGCGTCGCCGCCCGCGGTGGCTAGCAGGCCGCCCTGGTGGCTGAAGGCCAGGTGCGTGATGGCGCGCTTGTGCAGGCCCTTGAGCACGCGCAGCGTGCGCAGCGTCTCCGAGTCCCAGACGTGCACCTCGGGGAAGCGCCCCGCCGTGGCCGTCGCGACGGTGACGCCGTCCGGGTGCACGGCCAGCGCGGAGATCTCGTCGTCGTGGCGTCGGTAGAAGCGCTGCGCGTGTGTCTCCCGCGTGAGCAGCACGGCCACGCCCGAGGCGGCGAACAGCACCTCGCCGGAGAGGGGCAACCAGCGCACGTTCATGCGCCGGTCCGCGCTGCGGAAGCCGTGCACGTGCTCGAGGCGCAGCGCGCACGAGGGCGCGGGCAGCGAGGCCGGCGCCCGGCGCGCGGCGGCGTTGGCGGCGTTGGCTGCCGCCTCGAAGTCAGCCTCGACGGCGAAGACGTCGGCCGCGCCGCCGGGCGCGCGGTCGCGCGCGCGCTGCTCGTCCGCGCGCATCACGAGCGGACAGGCGCACTCCTGCTCTAGGTCTGAGTCCGTGTCCTGCCCCGAGAAGACCACCTCGGGCGCGGCCGCCTTGGCCTCCACCTCGTCGTCCATCAGCTCGGGGATGGGGATGGGCGGCTTGCGCTCGACGAGGTCGAAGGTGAGGAAGACGCGCTGCTCGTCCAGGTCGCGCCCCATGCCGCCGAGCATCATCGTGACCCACTCGGCAAACTCCGGCTGCGTGACGCTCTCCGTGCTGCGCGCGCCCACGCTGAGGAAGGCCTCGTCGGCCAGCCGCTCCATGTCCTCGTCCGTGACGTTGCGCCCGCGCCGCAGCAGCTTCACGAAGCCGCTCAGCGCGGAGAAGAGCATCAGCACGCACTCGTCGTAGCCCACCGTGCCGTTGCGCTGGAAGTCGAAGAGCGAGAAGATGAAGCGCACCTTGTCCGCCGGGTCGCCGCAGCTGATCATGGCCAGGCTGGCCAGCACCTCGAGCACGTTGACGAAGCCGCAGTGGTTCGGGTCGAACACCGCCCACAGCTGGTCCACCAGCGTGCTGATGCCGTCGTGCGTGGCGCGCAGCACCTTGGCGAAGGTGGCGCGGTTGAGCGCGAAGTCCAGGTCGCGGCCGCGGTACACCTTGTGCACGGCCTCCACGTGCTCCAGCCACCACGTGTCCTTGTCGTTCACGTTGAACTCGGGCGGCTTCGACGTCGAGACGCCCATCGCGACGCAGACCACCCGCTAAATGCGCACGCACGCCCTTCTTTAAGCGCTGAAGGCAGCGCCGACGCGCATGCTGCAACCGAAAATGCCTACAATCGTCTAGAAAGTATTATC
>Ga0308018_10001775_pt1 | contig 9917 bp, 6 predicted proteins | sample Neamet282_FD_203130 | JGI IMG/M metagenome (GOLD analysis project Ga0308018, IMG submission 203130) | Marine microbial communities from water near the shore, Antarctic Ocean - #282 | ecosystem: Environmental > Aquatic > Marine > Unclassified | place: Southern Ocean | collected 2014-10-01
AGTGTGGGTGTTAACGCTGCGGACGCTGACTTGCAGTGTGAGCGATGCTGTATCGGCGCACGCTGCGCGCAGAAATAATGGCGCACCTGTTCCGGGGGCGAAATAGTGGCGCAGAAATCGGCTGGGTGGAACTATTGCGCACGGTGCAGCGCCGCTAATCGCAACGGTTGCCGCTGCTCTGCTGCTCGATCGTGCAATTCCCTCCATCCCCTCCGTGCCTCTGACAGATGAATTACCCCACCGACACAGCAGATGTAGCTGGCTGCAGTGCCAAAGCTGCTTCCGCCGCCGGAAATATCCCGTGGCATACCATATGTAGCCACGCGCAAGGTGCAGGGGCGGATGCTGGGCCGGCTGGGGTAGCAAGGTGATGGAATCCTTGTGTGATCATCTGCTTGGGTGCACACGACGCTCGGAGATATTTGTCGCGCGCAGCATACACGACGGCTTGCGAGGCGCCTACCGCTGCGTAGCTTGCCTGTTCCGGGGGCAAGTCGGCCGAGTGAAACTACTGCTCGAAGTGCAGCGCGATGAATCGCAACGGTTACTGCTGCTCTGCTGCCCAATCGTGCAATTCCCTCCATCCCCTCCTGCATGTGACAGATGAATTACCCCAGCGACACGGCAAATGCAGCTGTGGCTGCAGTCCCAAAGCTGCTTCCGCCGCCGGAAATGGCCCACGACACACCGCATGACGCCGCATGCTAGGTGCAAGGGCGGCCGATGGCCGGGTTGGGGCAGCGGGGTGATCGAGTCCTTGTGTCATCATCTGCTGGGGTGCACACGGCACTTGGAGATATACTTCTACTCGGGCGCAATAAGTATTACATGACGGCTTGCGGTGCGCCTACCGTTGCACAACTCATCTGTTCCGCGGGTAAATCGGCCGGCCGGAACTTTTGCGCACGGCGCGGTGGCACGCATCGCAACGGTTGCCGCTTCTCAGCGTCATAAATGACTCCAAACTCCAAAACAAAAGACAAAAGACAAAAGACAACACAAAAGCTGTGGGTTTATTTTTTAGGGCCCTTTTAACACTGAGAGCCATTTATTTCTGTTCTATGGAAGGTTCTGGAAGGTCCAGTACATTCGTATGACCATATGTGATCCATTTATGACCCCCAAAACCGCTGCTAAATGCGGCACCTCCGCTGTCTCTGCACACCGCCCTGCATCAGCATCAGCATCAACATACAGCTGTATGCATATCAGCATCCTGCGAGTTGCTATGCGTGTGCGGCGGCATCGTTACTCCTCAAGCTCCCTCTTGGCAGCCTCTTCGTCATAGAAGTGGCCCACCTTGTCCTTTCCGTACTTGGCAACCAGCTGGTGCCACATCTCCGCCTCCTTGCCGTCGAACACGGCCAGCGCGTGGTCGACGCTGTCCACCTTGTCGGGGTTGTACGCACCGTAGAATGCCTTCAGCCGCTCCGCGTGGTCGTTCTGCCGCAGGTGGCCCACGTCAGGCAGCACCACGGTATCCGCGGGCGGCACCGCCGTGGCCGGCGCGCTCGTCGTCGCGGGCGGTTCGGCGGTAGTCGTTGTGGTCGTGTGCTCCGCCTCGTGCTCCGCCTCGTGCTCCACCGGTGTCTCCACCGGTGTCGGCGGCGGCGTGGGCGGTGGCGTGGGCGGCGGCGTCGGCGGCGGCGTCGGCGGCGGCGAAGTAGCCGCTTCCGGCTCCTCCTCGCGCTCATTTGCCGCTTCCGGCTCCCCCTCGCGCTCAGCCCCCTCTTCCTCGCCGCCTGCTGGGCCAGTCCCGTCCTCGTTCGCCTGGTCGGCCGCCGCCTTGTCGAAGAAGTGGTCGTACACCACGGTGCCGTACTTGGAATCTAGCTGGTCCCAGAGGTCGCCCTCCTTGCCCTTGAACATCTCCAACACAGCCGTCACTTGCGTCAGCTTCTCAGGCGCTTGGTACTCGTAGAACGCCGTGAGGCGCGCCCGGTGGTCGTTCGCCGGGATGTGCGCCAAGTCCGGCAGCGGCGGCAGCGACGGCGTGGGCGGCGGCGTGGGCGCTGCCGTGGGTGACGGCGTGGGCGGTGGCGTGGGCGGCGGCGTGGGCGGCGGCGTAGCCTCTTCCCCGCCCTTGCCCTCGGCGCACGCCGCCGCACACGTGAACGTCGCGTGGCCGCAGCCGACCTCCTTGACGATTTTGCCGCCGCCGCACTGGCAGTAGCCGCTCGCACCTGACGGCACCTCGGCGCTGCAGGGCAGATCGTGGGCGGGCTCCGCCGGGCCGTCGGCGCGGCAGCCGCCCTTCTGGCGCCACGACACGCACTCGTACACCTCGTTGTCGGCCACATCCATTCGCCTGGCGCGCGCCGTGGCCGCGTCCATGTGCAGCCCGTCCCCCGGGGCGTCGACGCGGATGCCCGCCGCCTTGGCCGCGTAGAAGTTGGCGCGGTGGTCCAGCCCCCGCGGTGCACCGATGTCGAGCTCCGCCGCAGCCCTCTGCTGGTGCATGGTCAGCACCACGATGCAGCCGACCACGACGCAGAGCGGCAGCAGAACCAGAGGCGAGAAGACCACCGAGAAGATCCGCCGAGCGTAACCCACCCCGGCCGCGGCGTTCATGCGGCGCGCCTTGTCATCCTCCTCGGCCTCCCCGCTCTTGGTAGGTAGCATCTTTGTGGCTCCACGAAACACTGGAGATCGAAGGCTGTGACACGCGGTTCGTTTGTGGCTTCGTGCGGAGCGTGGCCAAAAGGTGTCCAATCTTTGTGCGCGCGCACGTGCCTCGTACTGGGGATACTGGGCGCTGTGCAAAATTTCATGATGGAACGGACGCAAGCGGGAAAACCGGCTCAGACTGCTTCTCCTGCGAGCGAGATCCAAAATCGCCCTGCTGAAAATGAACGCAACCCTTCAGCGCATTGCGTACGCCGCGGGAGGCTCGCTGTGCACCGCCGCCGCGTTCTCGCTGCCCAGCGTGAGCGCCCACTGCCAGGTCCCGTGCGGCATTTTTGACGACAGCGCGCGCGTGAGCAAGCTCCTCGAGGACCAGGTGACGATCCAGAAGGCGCAGAACCAGATCACCGCGCTCGCCGCCAAGGGCACGATGGACGGCCAGGCGCTGAACCAGGCGAGCCGCTGGGTGGCCACCAAGGAGCAGCACGCGGACCTCGTCATCAGCACGGTGGCGCAGTACTTCCTGACGCAGCGCGTGAAGGACGTGGCGCCGGGCGCGGAGGGCTACGACGAGGTACGCCATCGCCTGACCTGCGCGCGCGCGTTGGCATTCCAACCGTGCTTCGCTCACCCTCTCACCTTTTCCCTCCCACCCTCCCTCTGCAGTACCTCGCCAGCCTCGCGCGCCACCACCTGGTGCTGCGCAAGGCCATGGCCACCAAGCAGAGCGCCGACCCCGCCACCGCGGACACGCTCAAGGCCGCCATCCAGAGCTTCGCCAAGGACTACGACCACCACCACCACTGATGAGCACGGCAGCAGCGCGAAGTCAGCACGCAGCAGCAGCAGCAGCAGCAGCAGCAGCAGCAGCAGCAGCAGCAGCAGCAGCAGCAGCAGCAGCAGCAGCAGCAGCAGCAGCAGCAACAGCAGCAGCTTCCCCAGTCGAAGTCGAAGACAAGCCACACAGAGACTACTCTGTTCTGATTTCGTTTCTCTCAATGTAAGATTATTACTGCACACGCCAAAAAAACACAAGATACGAACTCCTCACAGCTCTTGTTTCTCCTTCTCCGTCAGCGGAGGCTGCCCCGCCGCGCCGCCGTCGGGCCCCTCGCCGCCGCCCTCGCCGCCGCCGCCCGCCGCCGCCGCCGCCGCCGCCGCGTCGTCGGCTTGGTTCTTCTCATGGCGCTCGATGGCCTCCTTCTGCTCGCGCTCGACGCGCTCCCTCTCCTCGCGCTCGCGCCGCTTGCGGTTGGGCGCGTCGCGCACCCAGGCCTCGCCCTCGTCCACGCTCTGGCGGAGCTGCTCCTGCCGCTCGTGCCAGTGGTGCTGGTTGCGCGGCTTCTTGCGCCCCTTCAGCAGGCGAGGCCACGTGGCATTCACCTTGGCCTTGCGGAGCACGAACGTGCACGTGCCAGCGCTGCCCATGGTGCAGCCCGCGCTGGCGCCGGGGTCGATGGCTGCGAAGAGCGAGAGGTCGAGTTTGAACAGCTTGTTGGGGTTGCTGGCGTTGAAGGACAGCGAGCCGTTCGTGAAGGCGGCCGGGTGCGCCTTCGAGTTCACCTCCGCCGGCGTGTCGAGCTTGTGCGCGAACTTGACCCAGACGTGGACGTCTTCCGCGCTCTGCGCCCACTTGGTGGTGGGCACGATGGCGGTCTGGCTGCGCCCCTGGCCCTTCTTCAGGTGCGCCTTCAGCGCGCCCAGCCGCCGCTGCACGCGGCTCGTCTCCATCTGCAGGTCCGACTCCACGTTCATCTTGAGCGCCGCCGCCACGTCGACAAGCGCCGTGGTGAGGTCCCACATGCCGCGCTCCATCGCCAGGCCCAAGTGCTTCTTCTTGAAGCCGAGCGCGCGCGCGCCACCCTCGCCACCCGCGCCCGCCTTGACGGCCGCCACGAGCCCCGCCTCCTCCACACCCGCGCCTGCCAGGATCTCATCCAGCGGCGCCGATGCCGCCGCCGCCAGCCAGCAGAGCAGAGACAGGCCGGTGAAAGGGCGCATGCTTGGCTCACTCTCCTGCCACGAACAGCGTGTTTTGCCCTCATTTATCAATTGGGCGGGCCACCGTCGTCTCGGTGACGCACAACGGCCCGTCGTTAATGGTGAATGTCGATGGACAGCGCTGTAATTCGTTTCAGTTTCAGTTCTATTACTATCACATTCGCATTTCTAACTGTGGTCACCTCTTGGATTTGGACAGTGGGGAGCGGCCACGCGCCTTGGCTTTGTTGGCGCCCCCCGTCTTTCTGCCGGTGGCCGGGCGCGCCAGAACGCCACCACCGCCAGCAGCCGCCAACTGCTTCCCCGGGGCGCCCGCCTTGCCGGCTCGCGCGCGCAAGCGCCCCGGCTGCACCTCGATCTCCAGCTCGCCGCCGCTGTCCAGCTGCACGTCGTACGTTATATTCTTCCTGACGCGCGCCACACGCCCTGGTTGGAACACCGTCTTGGCACCGCCAACGCCACCCATCTTCAGCAGCACACGCTGTCCCATCTTGAAAGTCTGCGCCTTGGCGATCGACTTCTTCGCCGCATCGTGCTTGCCGACCCCACCAGCAGCCTCCATACGTATCTTGGCATCGGCATTCTGCTTGGTGATCCAATGCGCCAGCTGATGCGGTTGGCAGCGATTCGGAGTGTGGGCGAGGGTCAAGGTCGGGCAGGCGTAAGTATCAGCACGGAGTGCTGCATTGTTGCAGGCGCAGGGGGCAGACGCAGCACTGGCGGGCGGGCGCAGCGGTAACGCACCTTGCGCTCCGCCTGGAGCTTGTTAAAGCGCTCTTCGTTGGCACGGCGCAGCATCTCGTGCTGCAGCAGAACCGCCACCAGCGCGTCCTCGTCCACCTGCGGCGTGGGCCCTGCCTCTTCAGCGGCGAAAGGCGACGACCAGCGCGACCGCAGCGTTTCCTGTAGGTGGCAGGCAGTAGCGGTGTGGCGGCAGATGGGCGCCCGATCAGCGAATGTCAGCAACGAGCAGCGAGCAACAAGCAGCGCGCAAGCAAGCAAGCAGCAAAGGACCCCGCACCTGGTCCACGTAAAAGACGTTGCGGAACGGAAGATCCGGCGCTGGTGGCGCGCCAATGCCACTGTTCTTCTGCAGCCGGTTCGCTGCAGCAGCATCGGCACCCGCCGCCCCCTCCTGCACAACGGGCACCTTGCGCCACTTTGCATGCAGCGCTTTCAGGCGTTGGGCCTGCGATCTTTCACACGCCTCGGCGAAAAGCGCGTCCGCGTCCCGCTGCGTGGACTCGGGCTGCAGCGCGCGCACGAGGTTGCGGAAGCCGCCGATTTCCAGCAGCCGCACGGCGCCTCCCGCTTCCGGCGCGGAGGGCGCCGCCGCCGCACGCTCCTCGCCGCCGCCTTCGCCGCCACCGTCACTATCACCGTCGTCCGGCACCCCAGTCTCGCCCAGCGGATCGGCATCATTAGCTGCGTGGTCGGCCGCAGCCTTGGCCGCTGCCGCCTCCGCTTCCGCTGCCGCCTCCGCCCCGCGCTTCTTGGCCCCTCCGCCACCGCCCGACGCCAAGTCCTCCTCGCGAACGCCGATACCACCGCGCATCTTGAAGCGCGTGGCGTGGCGGCGGAAGAGCGCCAAGAGCTGCTTCCGCCACTGCACATTGAGATTGGTCCATGCCGTGAGCACTTCATCAGTCACGTCGTCCAGCAGCACCATGTTCTTGCGCGCCGCATCGTGCTCCGCCTCGTCCTCACGTTCGGTAACCGACAACGGCGCTGCGGCACCTGTCGCGCTCTTGTGGGTATTCTTCACCAGGTCCTTGCGCTTCGGCGGCGGCCCTGGCAGCCGCGCCACGCGCTTCAGCAACCCCCTGAGAGAACCTGGGCGCAGCAGCGGCCGGAAGAGGCTCTTCAGCAGCTTGAGGGTGTCGCCGCGCGGCAGCGCAATTTGGTAGCCATGCTCATCAATGTGCGAGTCCATGCCACCCAGCCGCGCCTGGCCGCCTGACATCTCGTCCTGTTTCTCTCCGCCCGCCGCCGCACCCAGCTTGACGCCGCCCGCCGACGCGGTGTTCATCACTGCGGCCGAGGTCGTCACGGCGGCAAAACCCGGCAGCATACCCGCCGCGCGCAGCACCTGATAGAATTCGAGCAGGAAGCTCAGTGCACGCAGGTCCTTGTCGGGTGGCGGTTCTGTCTCCTGCATCGGAGTCGCTTCGGGCACAATGCCGAGGAAACCGGCAAAGACCAGCAGTCGCTTCGGCACCGGCGCCGGCGCCGCTTCGGGCTTGCGCTCCGCGGAGGAGCCCTTGCCGGCGCGGGTGGCCTCTTCCGCTGCACAGCGCTTGACCTCCGCGCGACACACGCGCGCCACGCGATTGTACCCCACGAGGCTGCGGACCCACGCGCAAACAGACGCGGCGGCGGGCGAGCTCCGCCCCACCACTTCGGCGTCGAACTGCGGGTGCTCCGTCAGCGCGGTGACGGTCTTGATGGATGCTGCGAGCTGGCTGCCCGGCTCGCCATCGTCGTCGTCGTCATCGTCGTCTGCGTCCGACGACGACTCCTCTTCCGACAGCTCCATGGCAGACGCATACTTGAGCGTGACCGTGTGCTCCTCCGAGCGCGGAGGCGCCTTGCCGGTGCGGTCGAACGACGCCAGCCGCCCAACCAGCTGCCGAGCGTCCTTGCCCAGCGCGAGCAGCCGCCGCGCGGGCGCCCACCAGTCGTCGATGCGGCGCGAGCTGTCGCCCGGATCGACGGCGGGGCTGGGCGGCACGCCGAGCAGCCGGCACGCCGCCTCGAACACGAGGCGGAGCGAGTGGGGCGGCGGGCTGGGCAGCGCCGCCAGCTCCTCGTAGTCCTCCTGCGAGAAGCTCTGCAGCACGCGCGTGGCTTTGTCCAGCGCGGGGCCCTGGTCCTCGAGGATCGAGAGCTGCGCCGCTTCGGCCGCCTCGCGCTGCGCCTTGCGCTTCGCAGCCTTGGCCGTGGCCTTGGTCATGGCCAGCGCCGCCGCATTCTGCTGCGCCTCCGCGCGCGCCACGTTGTCGCGCAGCGTCGCCAGCGCCATGAGCGCGTGCTGCTCCGCCAGCGAGCGCAGGCCGAACTGCGACATGAGGTACTCGAAGAAGAAGCCGGCGAGCGGCAGCCGCGGCTGGTGCAGCGAGTCGTGCATGCTGTCGCTGGCGACTTTCTCCACGAGCACGCTGAGGCACATGCGTGCCAGCGGCACCTCGGCCATGGGGTGGCGCGGCGCGCCAAATGGGCCATGCATCTGCTCGCGCAGCGGCCGCGGCACATGGAAGTTCTTCTTCTTGGCCAGCGCCAGCGCCGCCTCCGGCTCCAGCACCAGCGGCGGGCACTTGGGCGGCATCGGCGCGCCCGGCAGGTCCTCGTCGACGTCGTGCTCCGTGCCGTCGTCGCCCACGTCCGATGTCTTCGCGACGTGCGCCGTCACGCCCACGGAGCGCATGTGGTTGTGCGCGTGGATGTGCTCCTTCTCCTGCGCCCAGCCGCGGGCGAGCCCGTCGAAGCAGCGCTGCAGCCGATCCAGCAGCCGCGTCTTCATGCGCGTCTGCTCGTCCACGCCGCCCAGCCGGCTCTCGATCTTGTCGGCCACCGCGCGCATGACGTCTTCGTTGTGCTGGATGGTGAGCCCGATGTCGAAGTTGACGCCGCCGAGCCCGTCCGCGCCGCCGCTGCCCCCCGCCAGGCGCGTGGCGTTGACGCGCCGGTCGAACGCAGCCTCGAGCTCGAGCAGCTCGGCGCTCTTCGCGCCGAGGCCGAGCGCCTGCAGCAGCCCGCCGCGCGCCTGTGGGGCGCCCGTCGGCAGCGTGGGCGCGAGCTCGTGCGCGGCGATGACGCCGTCCGTGCCATCGTTCAGGGAGCTGCCGCCGCCAGCGCCGCCGCCGCCGCCGGCGCTCTCGCCATCGATGCTGCCGTCGCGGCTGCGCAGCAGCATCGCGCTGACGTCGACGTCCTCGCCGCCGATGAACACGCACAGTGTGCGGCGCAGCTCGTCGCGCCGCTCGCAGCCGCGCTCGATGCCCACGCGCCTCTGGTGCACCGCCAGCTCCGCGCCGCGCAGCAAGGTGCCGAGATCGTCGGAGCGCTCGAACACCTCGCGCGTCTTGGTGCGCACGGCGGCGATGCGGTCGACCGACTCGCCGCTCATGGCGTCCAGCCGCCCCCGCACGCGCCGCTCCACGGCCGCCTGTCGCTTCACCTTCGCCATGATCTTCTCGAGCAGCGCGCCGTGGTTGGCCGCCGCCTTGTGCGCCGCGCGCGCCAGCTCCTCGTCGTGCACGCTCAGCTGCCGCGTCGTCTCGCCCAGCAGCGCGCCCAGCCGCGCGGCCTGCGCCTGGAAGACCTGCGCGAGCTGCACGTCGTCGGGGTACGGCTGGCCCTCGTCGAGCGGGTGCGGCGGCTTGGGCACGCGCGGGTCGCCGGTCACGCCGGTGGTGCGGTGCCGCAAGCGGCGCGCGCGCACGGAGGTCGTGTCCGCGGCGAGCGCGTCGGCGGTCGCTTTCTCGGCCTTGGCCCGGCGCGCCGCCTTGGCCCGCGCCGCGGCCCCTGGCGGGTGCGGACCCTCGTCCAGCTCCTCGCCCCCCTCGTCCAACTGCTGCTGGTGGTGGTGGTGGTGGTGCTGCTGCTGCTCGGCGCCGGCGTCGTCCAGCGCGGCGGCGGCAGCCGCGGCCGCGGCCGCCGCCTGCGCGCGCGCCACGGCAGTCGCCGCCTTGTTCTGGCGCGGGTCGGTGGCCTTGTGCTCGCGGTCGTTCTGCTCCAGCTGGCCGTCCACCCAGCCCTGCAGCCGCTGCACGTCGTGCGCGTGCTGGAAGAACGGGAAGGCGCGGTACCGGTGCTCCCACGCGGCGCGCCCCTCCGCCGCCGCCTGCGCCTCGGACACGCCGCCGCTGTGGTCCGCGAAGGCGTCGGCGTACAGGCGGTCCGTGGACGCCTTGGCCTTGGCCGCCTGCCGCTGCCGCATCAGCTCCTGCGGGGCGGTCTTGGGGCGCCTGGCCTCGGCCTCCGCCTCGGCGGCGGCCGCGGCGGCCTCCGCCTCGGCGGCGTCGGCGTCGGCGGCGCGCTTCTCGAGCGCGGCGCGCCTTGCCGCTAGCTCCGCAGCCGCGCGCTGCCGCAGGCCCGCCACCTGGCCGCGCGTGAGCAGCGCCGGCCCGCCCTCGCGCAACTGCTCCAGGTTGTGCGCCGCGCTGTCGCGCAGCCGGTTCTTGAGCGCGATGCGCTCGTTCTGCGCCAGCGCCGCGGCCGGCTTGCGCGACGACATGCGGGGCCTCTGTCTTGCTCAGAAGAGCTGCAGAGCCGGTGTCAGCATTTAGTCG
>Ga0308018_10001776_pt1 | contig 9917 bp, 8 predicted proteins | sample Neamet282_FD_203130 | JGI IMG/M metagenome (GOLD analysis project Ga0308018, IMG submission 203130) | Marine microbial communities from water near the shore, Antarctic Ocean - #282 | ecosystem: Environmental > Aquatic > Marine > Unclassified | place: Southern Ocean | collected 2014-10-01
TCACACCGCAACCGAATGCGAGCAGTGTTCTGTCATCCATGGTTGTTCCCTGCCAGCAGGAGCGCACCAGCTGAGCAGATGGAGGGCACCCAGATGCCAACAAAGAGCCCGCGCTCCCGGTCTCCGCTGAACCACAGCGTGACAGAAAGAACGAACGACAAGAAGGCGGCCGTGAGAAAGAAGGCCTTGGCGATCCTGATCTTCCTTTGTTCAGCGAATTGGTTTGAACGGTCAGGCGAAGTCATGTAAGGTGCTCCTAGATGATTTTTCGGTGATTCACAGAGAGTGAATGACCGCGACCGCGGTGGACATGAAGAGCATGAGCGACGCAGGAAGGGCCTTGGTCCAAGGATCCCGAATCCGAATGTGGGCAATGACCGCCGCCACCATCAGCAGAGCCATCAGGACCGCGGCAGTCGTTGCCAGTGAGCTGAAGTAGATCCCGGCCACGAGAGCCGCAGCTAGGGCAAGCTTTGTTATCCCGACTGCCCGGCGGACCCAGTCAGGCAGGCCGTACCGGGTGAATTCTTCGGCCAATGAACTGGCGCCTTCCGGCCGATAAGGCGTGGAACGGTCGGCGCGCAGGATCCAGACGTTGGCAATGCCAAGTGCGATGATGATTTGGAGAGCGACCGCGACGTTATCCACAAAAGGCCTCCTTAATTTTATTTATACAACGGATCTACAAATGCTCTCAGATAGCATCGCGGTCGCTGATTCAGCTGTCAATCCTTGTACAACAGATGAACGCGCGGTGGACTGGGTGCGAGCAGAACTAGGGACGAGGTTTGGCGGTCCGCCACGAACTGAAGCGTGATGCCTGGTGCCGGGGCGGCAGGGTCGCGGATCAGGAACGCATGTGGAGAGATAAAGGAAATGAGCGTTCCGAAAACACACAGATCATTTATCTACTGCTTCCCTTGCTGTCCTATTCGCCTTCACCGTCGAGCCGCTTTTTGTGCTCTGGCATAGGCACAAGTTTCGGTCGATGGGACCCACCGCCGCGTCCCATCGCCGAACCAACCCTGGGTGAACCGTTCATCGGGGATCGTTCACAGTGCAACCGCCGTGAGACTAGGCCGTTTTCTAACCGGCCCCAAAGTCGGCGCACAGGCACGTGCCAGTGAGCAGGCACACGGGCATTCCCTGAACGGGCTTATGGAATCCTTCGGAGGGGCGTCTACGCGTCGGTAATGTCGTAATACCGTATGCTTGGTGGTCCTGCGCATGCTGCAACCAACTGATCGAGTACGCCGGTCTCTTGACGCCACCCGAAATACTTCTCGTAGGCGGCCCTTGTCACCCAACGCTCGACCAGCAGGAGGTTGTCTTTGTCATCCTGGTTTTGGTGGACCACCACGTCGAGGAAGCCCTCAAACGTGCGAGTATCAGGAAGAACGGCGGTGAAAGTTGCGACGAGATCGTCGCCCATTCCCGCCTTCGCCTGCACGTCTAGTAACACCATCACTGCCATCCGAGACTCCTAGTCTAATCGTGTGAACTGAGCGTCCGTTATTCATCCTAAGTATCTGAGCGACGCTCGGACAGAGAAGCCGAAGCCGCTAGTAGGTTCCGTGATCAGGCTGGGAATGGTGACCCAGAACCTTCCTGCGCTGACGCAAATACGTCCGACAGCCACTCCTCTAGACCTCGCTCCAGTCGAGGTGTATTACCGGTCCTCCCGACTGACTTGCGATTTTGAAACCTGACATGAGTAGCACCCACGGCCAGCGTTCCGAGAAGTCTCTCGGCGGTCGACCGCAGATCAGTTCGTAGGCTCCCCGAGAAACTGTAAGGCCTCGCGCACTCCCTCGAACGACTCTCGCCCCGCCCAAACTTCGGTCAAGGTCAGATACGCCTGCGCGGCACCCGCCTCATCCCCGATTGCAGCGCGCGCGCGGGCAAGCCCCAACAGCGCGCGTGGTCGCCGTGGCATACGAACGAGCGCGATCTCGAAATGCTCTACCGCTTCCGCCGGCCTATCCAACTTGAGGAGTAGTTCGCCGTAGAGCTCATAGACCGGCTTGACCGGATTTGCCGAGCCGCGCGGAGGCGCCATGGCCTCTACCAGCTCGACTGCCGCGTCCATTCGACCAGTCGCGACATCCGCATGGCCCATGCCAGCATGGAGCAGAGCACTGACCTGATTGTACATGATTTCGACAGAGCCACCCGCCCCGTTCTCGACTCGCTGTGCCAGCGCCTGTTCTACCTCGGCGAGTGCAGCCTGGTCGCCCAAGTGGGCGGCGCTAAGGCCTGTGGCCAGCAACTCGTGGGCGGACGCATCATCCGTCACCGGACGAACATCCCATTCCTCTGTCTCCACGATGTAGCGGGCCTGAAGCAGTGAGCTTGTGCTCACCGCTCGAGCGACACCTGCATCACCTCTTGCTCCGCCCTCGAGGAACCCCCCCTGGTTGGACATGGCATCAATGCGAGCCATCCAGAGTTCAGCCCTGGCATAGTCTCCACGCTGCAGGTCTCCGTAATGACCCCAGTCCAGCGGATGAATCGCGTCCCCAAGGCTCTCGCCAGGACTCCATAGATCACGGGCGGCGTCGTAGGCCGACTGATTGTGGTTCGAGACATAGTCCCACATGCCGTGTTGAATGAAGATGTGGGTCGGCATGTGGCGGGCGTGGGCCACCGCAGGCGCGATTTCAGCAAAGCGGTGGGCGGCGTCAAGCGAGAGCGGCGCGTGAAGTGGGTCGTCGAAGGCGTGAATCGTATAGTGGACAGCGCCCGGATGATTGGGGTTCTGCGCAGTCAGCTTCAGCGCGATGGTTCCGGCGCGAATATTCAACCTCTGACTGAGGTCTCCCGTGGCCGCGACGGCACTCAGCATTGAGAGGGCGTAAAAAGCTGCTACCTCCGGATCGTCGGGATACTGGTCGTAAAGCCGCTCCATCGCCTCCATGTACCCGACGCGACGGACTACATGATCCGCGTCGCCCCAGAGAATCTCCACCGCTTCCAAGAAGCCCTTTTCTCGATCTGTCGGTGCCTTCGCGAGTCGCTCCGCCCGGGTCGGCGCCAACCGCTCAAGGGTCTTGTTGGGCTCAGTGGCATCCATCTGCGACACCAGCGGATGGTTGTACGCGAGTGACTCACCCCAGTAAGCCATTGCAAAGTCGGGGTCGATGGCCTGGGCGGCCTGGAACTGCTCGATCGCCTCGTTCCAACCGAAGCTATGAAGGATGGCCACACCCCTCAGGAAGTGCTGTTGCGCCTCCCCCGACACGGAGGTCGGAAAATCTATCGAGCCTACGTTCTGGAACTGAGCGTGGACCGGAGCAACAATCATTAAGGAAAAAGCGGCGAAGCACACCGCTGTGCGTATACGAGTCATGAGTTCTCCTGCCATGATGAGTTCTCCAGCCTAAATCTGCGCAAGCGCAGCGGCCATGTTGTCCAGGGCGTGTTGAATACGCCGTCTCTGGGTCCCGAGGTTCATCCGCATGTGGCCGGCACCACCGGTGCCGTAGTCGTTCCCTGGCCCGAGGAACACACCCGCGTTTTCTGCGAACCAGCGCTGTACGACGTCCTCTGGCGCTACGGGGTTAACTGAGGCCACGCTCTCTCGGGTCGCGGTATCCTTCGCGCCGATCGCTTCAACGACTTCGCTTACGTCCAGCCATGCCAGATACGTTCCTTCTGCCTTGCGGTATGTCACGTGGGGGACGTGGTCCCGGATGTATTGCTCGGCGAAGTCCTGATTGGCATCGACGTAAGGAAGGAGCTGGTCTAGCCACGGCTCGCCTTCAGTAAGGGCCGCGTGATTGGCGACGAGGCCGAGCGTCGGCATGTCGGCCCTCGTGTTCGAGCGTACTCGAGCGAGGAGGTCCGGGTTCGTCGAGTAGTACCAGGACACCTTCATGGCGGCCAGGTTGAACGACTTGCTTGCGGCCTTGTAGGTCAGGCTGTTGTTCACTATCTCACGATCGGGCAGTGACGCGAACGGGGTGTAGGTCTGGCCGTGATTTACGAAGTCGCAATGGATCTCGTCTGCGAGCACCACGACGCGGTGCCTCAGGCATATCTCACCCATTCGCATGAGGTCTTCGGGTGACCAGCAATTTCCCGTCGGATTCTGTGGGTTGCACAGGATGAAGACGTTGGAACGGGCAGCCCGTCGCTCGAAATCGTCATAGTCGATGGAGTAACGCCCGTCTTCCAGCGTCATCTGGCTGTCCTCCGCCACTGTACGGGTAAACCGTAGATCAGTGTAGAAGCCGCTGTAGACGGGTGTCGTCATGAGAACGCGGGTGCCCGGAGGTGCGAAGGTTTGGAGGGCCGCGATGAGCGCCGAGTGAACGCCGGTAGTCCACACAAGGTCGCCCGGATCAATCTCGATGCCGTACCGACGCTGGTTCCATTCCGAGACGGCTTCGGCATATTTCGCGGGCCGGCGCAGGTATCCCCAATTCTCGTGGGCGCAACGCTCTGCGAGCGCCCGAGTAATACACGGCGCCGTGCGGAAGTCGGTGTCGGCGATGCCCATGCCGAACTCGATCACATCGCCGTAATCTTGGACCGCACCGTCCCACTTGGTACAGTCTGTCCCCGTACGATCGAAGGGTGCGTCGAAGTCGACGACCTGTGACCCTGGATTCAGAGATCCGCTTGAGAAATCCAGTGCAGAAATTGGTCTCGCGCCACCGAGTAGCGCGGCGGCACCTGCACCTCTGAGGAACGTTCGTCGATCCAACTGTGCTCGGTGCGCCATTGGCACTTCCTCCTCCGTCCGGTGGCTACCGACCTGCTACAATCGGCCCAAGGAACGTCGACACCCCACCGCACGAACCACTCAGACGCACCCCGGAGGATAGCGCTGGCCCCACTGTCGATTGCTCAGGCAGAACAGATCGGACGGGGGCAACATCCGAATCCGGGGGAAAGATCGCAAGTTAGCAGGGGGGATCGATAAGGACCCCGCGACCCGGGGATCCGCACAAAGGCCATGCCCTCTGGACCGACATCAGAGGAATTCTCTCGGCCCCCACCGGGCCAGATGCCGTTTGAGTTTGACCTTACGGCCGGTCGAGTCGGAACTCATCGAGCCCGCCTTGCCACAGATCGCTCACTCAGGCACCCCCGATCGAAGCGCCCCAAGATCCACTTGATGCCCGCCCAGGAATTGGAATCGCGGCCGTCAAGCGCGTATCGATACATTCGCGCGGGTTTCGTTTCAGCGGGTTTCGTGACGGCACGCCCTTAGTTGCCAAGTTCAGTTTGCCGGGACACCATGAGCGGGCGAATTGGCTCTATTCATATGGGATTGGTGGGTCTCAGACCCGCTACCCAAAGGAGATCTAACAATGATCGGAAGAATCAACTCCCTCTTAGGTGGCGCGGTCACCGGTGCTGTCATCACGCATCTCGCAGTCCAGAACCTATTTAATCCGAGTATGCCTGATCCAGCGTTCGCCGCGGTCGTCAGCAACACGATTGCCGCTTCGGTTGTGTTTTGGATCGTTTCAATCCTGTTCTTCGATTGGGTCGTCCAAAATACCGGTAAGACGATGTTCTCGGCGATGGTGATCGCACTATCTCAGATCCTACTCGTTGATTTCAACTATGTGCTTATTGGCCGTCGAGAGATGATGCCAGCTCTGATCAGCGTTGGCGTACTCCTTGTTGCATGGGGCGCAGTCGCACTCGTCTATGACAAATTGTCAAAAGCGTCATAAACACTGTTTTTGCTTAGCAGGCAACTAAGGCCTAGTCGTCCCGGTGGTATTTGACTCCGGCGCCTACCTAGTTGGATGCTTTCCCGAACTCAGTTGGATGAAAACCTAGGCCGACGGTTCATGGTCACTTTACCCTCCAAGCAAACGACCGGAGGTTGGGAAACGTCCTTTCCCGATTTGGTCCGTCGACGAAGCCTATAGTGGTCGAGTGACAAGTTGGTGCATGGCTCTTGGTTATAGCTCCGGGGTGAAGTGAAACCCCCGCCGCTGTGACTGCCGGCACTGGGGAGGCGGACTTTCTCCGCAAACCAGAGCCATGCACCAACGTTGTCAGTTCTAGGTGGTTGCGACAGACGGCAGTGGGAGTCGATTTGGACGCGCCGGACTTGCGCGGCGCAAAGAAGAGAGTGGGTCGGGTACTGAGAGCGATACTGGCCTACTCGAGGTTGGTTCTCCCACCTAGCCGGGAGCCCCAAGTTTTACCACACCATCGTCGACATGTATCTGCTCGGCATTCAAGGAGTCAAAGTCCAGCGGCCATGGCAGGTGGCTCCCTGCGCCAAGCTTGATCCTACGCACGTGCGCCAGGTTCAGGGGGGATCCTGGTGTCAGGGAAACCGGTGCCCTCAGCTCGTAGAACCACGCACCATTTTGACCCTGTGTGGACACCTCCAAGGAGTCGTTTTCCAGGATCACGGCCACACGTTCGTCGAGTCCGATCCCTACAACTGATGAATAGTCTCGTTCTGAAATAAATCGAGCCAGAAATGCCAGCAGTCGCCCCTCCCGAGAGCGCTGCCTGAAGTGACTGTCTACGAGCACGCCGCTCAGTTCCGGTTGCGCAAAAGTCGGGTAGCTGACGCTAACCAAAGCACTAAGTGGGTTCTCTAAAGCTGTCTCTGAAGTGACGGTCCCAAGTTTGGCATCGAAGGCTGCCTCACCTAGCGATACAGCTCCAGCGCTAGTGCCTCCAACTGCGCCGCCACGTTCCGAGACGTCAGCCAGCGCTTCATGGAGTTCACTCGGCCAGAAACCCAGGTAAACGGACTGGCGCCCCCCCGCCAGCCAAACCGCCTCTGCTCTGCTAAGCCTGCAAAGAACCGCAGGATCCGCTCCCTTCTGAGGGATATCCGTGAGCAGAGTCACGACACTAGCTGGGGCGGGGTCGGGCGAGAGGCTCGAGCTGAAATAGGACGGATAGCTGGTGAGGGATCCCGAAGCACGAAGGATCACGATATCCCCACCCGCAGCTGACTCCACAAAGCTCCTACTCGCTGGATCATCCTCCGCACCGCCACCCATCAATATCAAGCGCCGCACCGGGGTTGCGAGCGCGTCCTCGCCACTACCTGTGAACCCTCCCATGCGGACACCAGCCCCGGGCAGAGGGCAAGTATCCAGAGTGTCACAGCAACTTTCATACTCCGTAGAGGCCACGCCACAACCCACGAAGAGGACAAACAACAGGGCCGGAGACGCCCTGCCTAGTCGCAGAGATCGCTGCAATGGATCCTCTATCTGCGTGTGGCAATGTAGAAAATCTGAACATCCACGGGACAACATCTCAATGCCATTGCGTAAACCTGCCCCACTCGGGGCCTTACTGTTTTTCGCAACCTCATTGGTGACAAGCATGGATGGTCGCCTCCGCTGTGTTGCAGTCAGCGATTATGGCTAACACCGAGGCCACGGGCAGCATAATCACACCACCGAGAGCACCTAGCACAGTGTGGCCCGAGCTGAAGTACTGAGACTCGAGGATGACAATGTCTGCGAAAGGGATTGAGAAACCACCCAAAGCCACGAGTTGATCACTTTCGATCGATGGGTTCTCTAGCTCCAATTCGGTCCCATCCTCCGTGGTCACGCGGGCACGGTCAGGCTGCCTTGCCTCTACTCGGGACTGGAGTAGCTACGCACCCACCAAGACGTGCACGCAGTCAGGGTTGGGAGCAGGAAAAGCACTAGCACTGCAGGGAGTCCATTGGGTGGCACCTATGATTCTGCCCCGAACCAAGAATAACGGCGAATCAGGACGAGGCGCACAGGGCTAAGCAGTTAGTCGCGGAGGTGTGCCACGGAGGGACTGAGGGCTAATTCTCGCTCCCGCATTCGTGACCCACCCCCGGGGACTGGGAGATCGATTAGATCGCCCAATGCCCCCGGGGACAAGTCAGGATTGAGTACGTAGCGCCTTACTATTCAAATCACCCGATAATCCGGGGAACCAACAACCTGGGAGTAGCATTCCATTGGGTTGTACCATCACCCAATTGGCCCGAGCCATTGTTACCCCAAACGTAGACATCGCCGTCAGTAGTGACGCCCAGCGTGTGGTACCAACCCGCTGTAACCGAACTCCACTTATGGTTTCCGATTACTAGCACTGGCTCCCCACGATTTCTATCCTCGCCGTCACCCAAAGTACCTCCAAGGCTGCGGCCCCAGGCATATGCATCGCCATCCGGAGTGACCCCGACCATGTAGAAACCACCAACTGAGATAGAGCTAAACTTACGGCCTCCGTTCACCAGGACTGGCGCGACACGAATGTCTGTTGTGCCGTCACCTAATTGACCGTAGCGGTTATAACCCCAGGTATAGAGATCGCCATCCGTGGTGATTCCCGCGGACATTTCGCCACCGCCTGCGACCTGAGCCCACGTATAGCCTCCGAGAACTAACACTGGGCCGTCCTCGCGAGGGTTCTGTTCGATGGTGCCGTTCCCTAGCGGACCGTTTCCGTTACGTCCCCAGGCATATGCCTCGCCAGCCGTGGTCAGCCCCAGAGTGTGATGGTCCCCCGTTACGATCGAAGCCCACGTATGGCCTCCGATAACTAGTACTGGGTCCTTTGATTTATCCACATTTGAGCCGTCACCCAAATGGCCCTCATAATTAATGCCCCAACTGTAAGCTTTCCCATCGGTAGTGAGCCCAGCCGTGTGGCGCGTACCAACGGAAACGGTGGACCAAACTAATCCTCCACTTACCAGCACCGGGGTCGAGCTATCATTGAAGGCGCCGTTAGCCATGCCGTCTCTGTTTCCCCAGACATAAGCGTCACCAGCACTGCTGACGCCCGCGTTGCTGTCCTGACCAGAGGAGAGGGACGTCCATGTAAGATCGGTATTGAATTTTTTTGGAGTCTTGATATTTCCATCGCTCTGGAGCCCCGCTTGGTTGGAGAAATTGCCACCCCAACCCCAAATTTTCCCGTCCGTCGTGATTCCCGTCGAATGGCTTTCACCGGCCGAGACCGAAGTCCATTTGAAGCTGACAACGACCGTTACCTCGCCGGCTGCTAATGCTTTGGACGAATCATCCACGTCGTATACAGTCGCTTTGACCGTGGCCGGTCCAAACCCAACAGCACTCACGAGCCCCGTCGACGAAACCGTGGCGATTGTTGTGTCCGACGATGACCAGACTATGGTGGATTCAGACATCACTGAGCCGGCCTGGTCCTGCACTGTACCGACCAATTGGGACGTTCCACTTCGTCCAGGGAAGCTCACCTGTTTATAGGCTTCAAGGTCGGACGTCTTTTCAATGGAGACGACATCAGCCCCAGTCATTTCAACTTTGGATGGCCTCTGCCCAACCGTCACAGCGACTGTCGCGGAGACTGAGCCAGATTCCACTTTAATCGTGGCCGAACCATCTCCTACAGAAGTGACTTTACCCGCATCATCGACCTTGGCGACTGTTGAGTCCGACGATGACCACGTGACTGATAGGCCCTCCTCCCGGATTTCATAATCTCGCGCGTCCCTCGGTTTCAAACTCGCGTCATCATGGTTGGTCACACTGAGGGGTTGGGTGCCACCGTAGGAACTGAAATCCATCACCGAATCACTCGGGAAGGTCTTCCATGTATTCGGATCCGATGGCAGTGAGTAGGAGATTACTAGCTTCACCGGTATTTGCTGGACAACGGCCTTCAATGACCCAACAACATCACCCTCGGGGGAGTTCGTGGCTCCATAAATCGTGGTTGTGCCGTTTTCAAAACCAGCGATCACCCAAGATTCCCCATCCAACAAAGGATTGTCTCCCTTTTGCTGGTCATCCGTGTAGGCAAACTGACTATTCTCAGTGTAAAACCAAAAATTGCGATTAGTCTGAGAGATGACGTTGCCGAGACTGTCCTTTATTACCCCCGAAATCTTGATGCTGTCTTGGAAGGAGGAGAAGGTCAGTAGTGAGTCCGAGAGGGTAACCGAT
>Ga0308018_10001777_pt1 | contig 9911 bp, 6 predicted proteins | sample Neamet282_FD_203130 | JGI IMG/M metagenome (GOLD analysis project Ga0308018, IMG submission 203130) | Marine microbial communities from water near the shore, Antarctic Ocean - #282 | ecosystem: Environmental > Aquatic > Marine > Unclassified | place: Southern Ocean | collected 2014-10-01
TATGGTGCTAATATGCCAGAGTTGCTTGAGGAGTAATTGTAGCTGTGGGTAGATGCTCGAGCTCCTAACCAGTAAGAGTTTTTGGAAAAGATTAAGAGTAATGAAAAGTAACCATCAACATAATGCGCTGGCGATCACTTTGCTGCTACTAGGATTAGCCTTCATGGGCTCTTCCGCTATGGCTCAGGATGGTTATTCCTTCATCGATGAACCTGCAGATAACCAGTCAGGTAACGCCATCTTCCGCATAGCACCCAGCTCTATACTGAATGAGCAGGCGCCATTTTTGAGCATTGCCAGAAATGTTGAGCAGAAAGACTTTCAAGGCGCTGTTGTAGACGATGCCTTAAACTTCAATCTGGGCATGCAGATTGAGCCTATTGCTGGATTGAGCGTTAGTGCAAATGCTTGGAAAATGCAGATCGATGAGGCACCGGCGACCAATAACAATTGGCAGGGCGGGCTAACTAATCTATACATCGATGATTCGGCAATCACAGAATTCAATATAGACAACCCACTACTGGGAACCAATGTCGAATCGAACGGATTTGATCTGGGCGCCTCCTACATATGGGATACGAATCGCTTCGGTCAGTTTACCCTCAGTTCCACAACAACCTATGTTGAGGAATTCGAGAACAAAGGCGTGCTCATAGACTTCTCCACTTCCGACATCACCGAAATAGATGAGCGGCTGATTAGCCCAGAACTGCAGAGTAGTCTGATGCTCTCTTGGCAATTCGGAAATCACACGGCCAGTGCTATAACTAATTACTTTGATTCATTTAAAGATATTAGTGAATTGAACATGGACGAAATAAACGAGTTAGTCGATAACATCACTACCTTCGATTTTGAGTACGGCTACAGTGTGAAGACCGGTTTGCATGACCGTGCAATAATTTCGTTTGGTATTCGCAATATCTTCGATGAGAAGACTGCACAGATTCTAAATTCTACTACGCGCATTCTGGATCAGAATGGTCGGGTAGCTTATGGGTCTATTAAGTACCAGTTTTAGGTACAACCTTCCTCGCATTTTTTTTCTTGTAACGCAGCATTCTCGGGATGCCTTGAGCAAGTTTGCCTTTCTGGCGGCGGCCGAACACATCGAAGTTTGCGGCTGTGTGTTTCGAGTTCTGCTTAGGGCGCAGCGGATCGACTGTTTTAGCTCATAAAACATTTGAAGAGCTCTCTCCTCAACGTTGAATCAAACAGTGAGTCGCTTATCTAGCCCTTTGGCTGCTAGTCAAAGTATAGATGACGCTAAGCGCTTCCCAAAATTTGCGCCTAACAACGCAGTACCTGTTATGGCTAGCATCCCCTATAATCACATCTCAATAGTAAAGTTTTGTTGGGGAACAAAGAAATGGCTACTTATAGAGCTCCGTTAAGAGATATCAGGTTTCTCTTAAATAATGTATTCAATGTAGATCAGTTATTCGCCAGCATGCCGGACACGGCAGAGGTCACCGATGACCTGATCGTTGCTATTGTCGAAGAGGCAGGAAAGATAGCAGAAGGGTTGCTCGCTCCCATTAATTCCAGTGGTGATGCTGAAGCCTGCCATTTTGATAACGGCACAGTTACTACACCAAAGGGTTTTAAGGAAGCCTATAAGGCATTTGCTGAAGGAGGTTGGCCAAGCCTAACTGGCGATGTGAATTACGGTGGTCAAGGCATGCCTAAGATGCTGTCTGCTGTAATTGAAGAAATGTTATTTGCTGCCAATTCCTCTTTCGCGCTCTATACGATTCTCAATACTGGTGCGACGCTAACTCTGAGCCATCATGGCAGCGATGAATTGAAGCAGCGCTACCTGCCGAAAATGTACTCCGGCAATTGGTCCGGCACGATGTGCCTAACCGAACCTCACGCGGGAACCGACCTTGGGATGATTAAGACTAAGGCCGAACTGCAAGCCGATGGCAGCTATCTGCTTAGCGGCACCAAAATATTTATTACAGCCGGTGAACATGACCTTACCGAGAACATCATTCACCTGGTACTAGCAAAATTACCAGATGCGCCCCCAGGCCCGAGAGGGATCTCGCTATTTCTGGTTCCCAAGTTCTTGGTCGACGATTCGGGAATGTTAACCGGTGAGCGCAACACCGTAGCCTGCGGTTCAATAGAGCACAAGATGGGAATCAAGGCGTCCTCGACCTGTGTAATGAATTTCGATTCGGCCGCGAGCTACTTGGTTGGTGAAGAAAATCAGGGCCTGTCTCATATGTTTACCATGATGAACTACGAGCGATTATCGATGGGACTTCAGGGTAATGGCCTAGCCGATAGCTCCTACCAATTAGCATCTACGTACGCGAAGGAAAGAGTACAGGGTAGAGCCGCGACAGGAGCCTTGCAGCCGGGTCTGAATGCAGATCCAATCATTGTGCATCCTGATGTGCGAAGAATGCTGTTGACGATGCGGGCTAATATTTTAGCGGGGCGCGCCCTATCTCTATATGCGGCGAGTCAGTTGGACATATCTCGGTTCCACACGGATGAAGCTGCTCGGAAGAAGGCTGGGCAGCTCGTAGCACTGCTCATTCCTGTTCAAAAGGCGTACTGCACAGACCGCGGTTTTGAAGCCTGCGTGCTGGGTCAGCAAGTGCTGGGCGGCCATGGTTATGTTGCAGAGTGGGGGCTAGAGCAGAATGTTCGTGATGCAAGAATCGCGCAAATCTACGAGGGTGCGAATGGTGTTCAGGCGCTTGACCTCATGGGGCGTAAGACCGTGCGTAGTAAGGGCGAGCTGCTCCAAATTTTATCTAGCGAGATGGATGAGTTTGTCGCTAGCCAGAAAGATGTCGATGCGATGCAGTCCTATCTGGTGGCTTTCGAGGAATGCCGTGGACGTTTAGAAGAGGCTACTGCAACGGTGTTAGCGAGAAGCAGCGACGATCCGAATGAAGTTGGCGCAGCCTCATATAGTTATATGGAGCTAATGGGTTTGGTGCTCTATTGCTTCATGTGGCAGAGAATATTGTCGGCGGCATTAGCAGATCAAAATTCAGGGTCAGCTGATGCAGATTACACCGATGCTCTAGTTAAAACTGGGGAATTCTTTATGCAGAGATTGCTGCCGCGAACGGAATCATTGTTGGCTGAAATTAGTAGTGGTGCGGAATCCCTTATGACAATGAAGGCGGAGCAGTTCTAAGCAGCCCTGTAAATTCACGGGTCGCTTAGATTACCTATTCAAGGTTCTCTGAGGATATGGATGCGAACTAGTTCAGGTCTTCGTCCTTTTCGCCAACGAGGATCATATTGCCTAGCTCCATGGGTGCGACGATGCCATTGATATGGCCATTTCGGCTAGTATTTTTTGGTTTCACCAGCACGCGATCCTTCGCGCAAAGGGTCTGCCTAAATTGGCACTCTTCCTCAAGTGTTTTACTGCGCTGGAAAGCTCAGGCTGATTCTGGCCCAGCGGAAAGCATCTCAGCTGCATCAAGGTTTAGCTTGTGCCAGAGCCGCTGTATACTGAACGCCTTTAAAATTTCCAGGACTGAACTATGTTAAAAGTCGCTATCGTTGGTGCTGCCGGCCGTATGGGTCGAACTCTCGTTGAGGCAGTCAGCCAGAACAGCAGCACAATGCGTGTCTCAGTAGCCACAGTGCTTGCTGACGATCCAGCTTTGGGTGTGGATATTGGACTACTGGCAATTGGGGCTGCTATCGGCGTAAAAACAGCTGCTGAACTCACGCCAGATGAGTCGGACTTCGACGTGCTTATCGATTTCACTTCGCCCGAGGCGACGATGAGCCATCTCGCTCACTGTCAGGCGAGTAACAAGGCTATGGTAATAGGCACAACTGGTTTGTCTAGCGTTCAGCAACAAGCCATCCAAGAGGCCGCGGCAAATATCCCTATTATGTATGCGCCTAACATGAGTGTGGGTGTCAATCTCTGTCTCAAATTATTGGAACAAGCAGCACGAGTACTTGGGGATGAAGTTGATATAGAGATCACCGAGGCTCACCACCGTTTTAAGAAGGATGCGCCCTCTGGTACCGCTCTGAAGATGGGTGAGGTTATCGCTGACACTCTAGATAGAGATCTTGATGAGTGCGCAGTCTACGGCAGAGAAGGAGTCAGCCAAGAAAGAGATCGCAAGACAATCGGTTTCACCACAATAAGAGCTGGCGATATTGTCGGAGAGCATACGGTGACGTTCGCGGGTCTAGGTGAGCGCGTCGAGATAACACACAAGGCCAGCAGTCGAATGACTTTCGCTAGCGGCGCCGTCCGCGCGGTGAAGTGGATTTCGGATAAGCAGAGTGGTCTTTATTCGATGCAGGATGTGTTGGAGCTTTAGCTGCAGTTAGCATCAGAGCTAAAAAGTTGACGCCTCTTGAATAGGTTTGCATAACTCATGGCTAATGAAACCCTAATAATTTAGCTGAAGATCGAAGATTTTTTTCACTTCTCACTAGATTTTTAGACAGTTCGACGTAGACAAGATGGGGCATGTGTCTATAGAATACTCGCTCAGTATGACTATGCTGAAAAAATTACAAATTGATTAAAAAAGCGGAGTGAGGAGATTCTTCATTCCGCTTTTTTTCGCCCGAAATTAGTAGAATGATGAAGGTAGTTTAGGAGAAAAAGTGGCTGGGTCAGCGGTACTTGCATTAGAAGATGGTAGCGTATTTCATGGTATTGCAATTGGGGCTCAGGGAAGCTCCAGCGGCGAAGTGGTTTTCAATACCTCGTTGACGGGCTATCAGGAAATCCTCACTGACCCTTCATACGCTAAACAGATCGTCACTCTCACCTATCCCCACATCGGCAACACTGGCACGAATGAAGAAGACAATGAGTCCAGCCAGGTTTGGGCCTCTGGTCTCGTTATTCGCGATTTACCTTTACTGGCAAGCAACTGGCGAAATGAGCAGTCACTTGATGAGTTCCTGAAAGCTAGAAATATTGTCGCGATCGCCGAGATCGATACGCGCCGTCTTACGCGCTTGCTTCGCGATAAAGGGGCGCTGAACGGCTGCCTTCTTGCTGGTGCAGCGCTTGAAGCGGGTGGTGAGGTCGAAGCATTGCGACTCGCCAAGGCATTCCCAGGATTAAAAGGTATGGATCTCGCCAAAGAGGTCAGCGTTAAAGAAAGTTACGATTGGAAGGGCGGTGTTTGGGACTTAGAGTCCGGATACAAAGTGGATTCCGATAACCGATTCAAGATCGTTGCCTACGACTTCGGCGTTAAGAACAATATTCTGCGTATGTTGGTCGATCGCGACTGCGAAGTAACGGTTGTGCCTGCACAGACACCGGCGAGCGAGGTGCTCGCTATGAAGCCTCATGGAATCTTCCTCTCCAACGGCCCGGGCGACCCTGAGCCATGCGACTATGCCATCGCGGCTATATCGGAGTTCCTGGAAGCAGGTATTCCACTATTCGGCATTTGTCTGGGTTGTCAGTTAATGGCGCTAGCCTGCGGTGCAAGCACGGTGAAGATGTCTTTGGGCCATCATGGCGCGAACCATCCCGTACAAAACCTAAAAGATGGCACGGTAATGATTACCAGCCAAAACCATGGCTTCGCCGTCGACGAGAAGACCCTTCCTGACAATCTAGTAGCAACACACAAGTCTTTATTCGATGGCTCCTTGCAGGGAATAGAGCGCACAGACAAGCCAGCATTCGCGTTTCAGGGTCATCCGGAAGCAAGCCCAGGTCCACATGATGTGGCACCGCTGTTCGATTATTTCATTGAATTGATGGCCAATCAGAATTAATAGTTTAACCATTCTCGACTAAAACGTGTAAACCCGTGACTGCAAAGCAGAACTAACTACAAGGTACAGACAACGCGACCATGCCACGAAGAACTGATCTAAAGAGCATATTAATCATAGGAGCCGGCCCTATCGTTATCGGGCAGGCATGTGAATTCGACTATTCAGGTGCACAGGCTTGCCAGGCGTTAAAGGAAGAAGGCCTGCGAGTCATTCTAGTTAACTCTAATCCTGCCACTATTATGACCGACCCGGTGATGGCTGATGCCACCTACATTGAGCCCATCAATTGGCGCATGGTCGAGAAGATTATCGAGAAGGAAAGACCTGATGCTATTCTGCCAACCATGGGCGGGCAGACTGCGCTCAACTGTGCATTGGACCTAAACCGTCACGGCGTTTTGGACAAGTACAACGTCGAGCTAATTGGCGCGAACTGCGAGGCAATAGACAAGGCTGAAGACCGAGAACTTTTCGACGAGGCTATGCAGAAAATCGGATTGGAAACGCCTCAGCATGGTATTGCTTGTAACCTGGAACAGGCGCACGAAGCACTCGAAAAAGTTGGCTTCCCCTGCATCATTAGACCTTCGTTCACCATGGGTGGTACTGGTGGTGGAATCGCCTATAACAAGGAAGAGTTTGATGAGATCTGCCTGCGCGGCATGGAGCTGTCACCCACCAACGAGCTGCTAATCGACGAATCGCTAATCGGTTGGAAAGAATATGAGCTCGAAGTGGTGCGCGATACGAATGACAACTGCATCATCGTCTGTTCTATCGAGAATTTCGATGCTATGGGTGTGCACACGGGTGATTCGATTACCGTTGCTCCTGCGCAAACCCTGACCGACAAGGAATATCAGATTCTTCGGAATGCCTCGCTCGCCGTCTTGCGAGAGATTGGTGTAGAAACTGGGGGGTCCAACGTTCAGTTTGGTATTAATCCTGCGGACGGTCGTCTAGTTATCATCGAGATGAACCCAAGGGTGTCACGTTCCTCAGCACTTGCCTCGAAGGCGACTGGATTTCCAATTGCTCGGGTCGCTGCGAAGCTCGCAATAGGCTTTACTCTCGATGAACTACGAAACGAAATTACCGGTGGCGCAACGCCCGCATCTTTCGAGCCGTCTATCGACTATGTTGTTACCAAGATTCCTCGATTCACCTTCGAAAAATTTCCAGAAGCGAATGATCGCCTGACCACTCAGATGAAGTCGGTTGGTGAAGTCATGGCGATTGGACGAACCTTCCAGGAATCCTTGCACAAGGCGCTGCGCGGGCTTGAGGTCGGGATGTGTGGTTTTGATCCAGTGCTCAACCTCAAGCTAAGTGATGCCAAGGCCATTTTAACGAGAGAGTTAACCGAGCCGGGCGCAGAACGAATCTGGTATATCGCAGATGCCTTCCGAGCGGGCTGGCCTATCGACACGGTGCACGATCTGACCGGGATTGATCGCTGGTTCCTCGTGCAGATCGAAGACCTAATCGACGATGAAACGATGCTCGCAGAGAAGACTCTCGATGAAGTCGATTATGACCTCATGCGCAAGCTCAAGAGGAAAGGTTTCTCAGATATGCGCTTGAGTCAGGTTCTGGAAATACCGGAGCTGGCTGTTCAATCGAAACGGCATGAATTGGGCATTCGCCCCGTCTATAAGCGGGTAGATACCTGTGCTGCAGAATTCGTTTCTTCGACAGCCTACATGTACTCAACCTACGAAGAAGAGTGTGAGGCAATGCCTTCCGGTAAAGATAAGATTATGGTGTTAGGCGGCGGGCCTAATCGTATCGGGCAGGGAATCGAGTTTGATTACTGCTGTGTGCACGCCGCGCTAGCTATGCGTGAGGACGGCTACGAGACCATCATGGTCAACTGCAATCCCGAGACTGTATCTACCGACTACAATATTTCAGATCGCCTGTTCTTTGAGCCGCTGACATTCGAAGACGTCATCGAGATTGTGCAGCTTGAGAAACCTAAGGGCGTCATCGTTCAATTTGGTGGGCAGACGCCACTAAATCTCGTGAAACGATTAGAAGAAGCTGGTGTTCCGGTAATCGGCACCAGCCCCGATGCTATCGATCGCGCTGAGGATCGAGAAAGATTCCAGCAGCTAATCGAGAAGGTGGGCCTGAAACAACCACCAAACAGCACGGTACGAAGCGTTGAAGAGGCCATCGAAGCGGCAAAACGAATTACCTATCCATTGGTAGTGCGACCTTCCTATGTGCTGGGCGGGCGTGCCATGGAGATCGTCTACAACGAAGAAGAGCTCGATCGTTACATGCACGATGCAGTTAAGGTATCCAATGACAGCCCTGTGTTACTCGACTACTTTTTGAGTGCAGCGATCGAGATAGACGTCGATTTGGTTTGCGACGGCGAGCAAGTGGTCGTTGGTGCAATCATGCAGCATATCGAGCAGGCAGGCATTCATTCTGGTGATTCGGCTTGTTCCTTGCCGCCCTACAACCTGCCAATTCAAGTGCAGGACAAGATTCGCCAGCAAGTAAGTGCGCTAGCGCTAGAGTTGGGCGTTATCGGATTGATGAATACCCAGCTTGCCTATCAGGATGGTGAGATTTATATTATAGAAGTAAACCCTCGGGCCTCGCGTACAGTACCGTTTGTTTCAAAATGTATCGGTCGGTCGTTAGCAAAAGTTGCTGCACGCTGCATGGTCGGTCAGTCGTTGAAGGACCAAGGGTTTACGAGCGAGATTATTCCAAAGACCTTTGCTGTAAAAGAGGCGATATTCCCGTTTAATAAATTCCCTGGTGTTGACCCGATACTCGGGCCAGAGATGAAGTCCACGGGCGAGGTGATGGGGGTTGGTAAGACATTCGCAGAAGCCTACGCAAAGGCGCAGATGGGCGCTGGCGAATTTTTCGAGAAAAAAGGCAATGCCTTCTTGAGCGTGCGCGCTGCAGATAAACCTCATATTGCTGAGGTGGCGAGGAAGCTGCTTGAGTTGGGCTATTCGATAGTCGCCACACATGGCACCGCCGCAGTTATAGAAGAAGCTGGGCTCGAGGTGGCGGGTGTCAATAAAGTCGCCGAAGGTAGACCGCATATAGTCGATATGTTAAAAAATGATGAGATACAGTTAATCGTCAATACGACAGAAGGCAAACAGGCTATATCGGATTCATCACTTATCAGGCGCACCGCCTTAAGACACGATGTGTTCTGCACGACAACAGTAGCCGGCGCTCTCGCAGTTTGCGAAGCACTATCCTTCAGTGGCAATATGTCGGTATACACAATTCAAGACCTTCACGCTGCTCTGAATTAGGCTAGCCCACAATGCTGAGGCAATGGTAGTTTTCACTCTTGCCGTGCTATCTGATTTTGTTAGTCCTGCTACTTTTTTATAGTGCAGTGAAATTAAAACGGAAAAATTATGTCCAGAGTGCCAATGACAGTGGGAGGTTCTGAGCGATTACGCGAAGAGCTGAGCCAACTGAAATCAGAACAACGTCCCAAAATTATTAAGGCTATCGCCGAGGCAAGAGAACATGGCGACCTTAAAGAAAATGCCGAGTATCACGCGGCGCGAGAACAGCAGAGTTTTTGCGAAGGGCGTATCGGAGAAATCGAAGGAAAATTAGCTGATGCTCAAGTCATTGACGTCACTAAAATAGAGGCAACCGGCAGAGTAATCTTTGGTACAACGGTGAAGCTTATTAACATCGAAACCGATAAAGCAGTGATCTATCAGATTGTTGGTGAAGACGAGGCTGAAGTGCCTAAAGGAAAGATCTCAGTTAGCTCGCCAATAGCCCGCGCCATCATGGGTAAGCGAGAGGGAGATGAGATTGTGGTGAACGCGCCCGCCGGTGATATCGAATACGAGATCGACAAGGTCGAGCATAAGTAACGGATTCGCTTTAGACTGCCTTTCGCTTTATGTTCGATAATCTACCATCATGCTTCTTGGCCCTTCTGTACAGTAACGCCGTGTGGCCAATGCTTTGTACGCACTCAGATTTAAACTCCTGACAGATAATTGCTACAAGTGCTTTCTTGGCATCGCGGTCGGCTGCTATTAGCTTAATCTTGATGAGTTCATGGTCGGTTAGGGCGCGCTCAAGTTCTAATCGAATGTTCTCGCTCAAGCCTTTTTGGGCAATCGTAACGATCGGGTGCA
>Ga0308018_10001779_pt1 | contig 9906 bp, 14 predicted proteins | sample Neamet282_FD_203130 | JGI IMG/M metagenome (GOLD analysis project Ga0308018, IMG submission 203130) | Marine microbial communities from water near the shore, Antarctic Ocean - #282 | ecosystem: Environmental > Aquatic > Marine > Unclassified | place: Southern Ocean | collected 2014-10-01
AAAAGAAAACCAGCAAAGAAAACTATTGCTAAAAGAAAACCAGCAAAGAAAACTATTGCTAAAAGAAAACCAGCAAAGAAAACTATTGCTAAAAGAAAACCAGCAAAGAAAACTATTGCTAAAAGAAAACCAGCAAAGAAAACTATTGCTAAAAGAAAACCAGCAAAGAAAACTATTGCTAAAAGAAAACCAGCAAAGAAAACTAGACGTTAAATTTTTTAGTATTTTCTAATGTATTTTCTAATAATCAACACCATCATTAATTTTTAACATGAAAAAATATGGGCCTATTATTGCACTTGTTGGTTTTAGTTTAATTTTGATTTCACTTTTAATTGCAATCTCTAGTGTGCCTTCTAATATTTCAGAAGATGAAACTTTTTTGGTATCTTCTCTTTTTGAAGGAATGTTTGATGATGTTTCTGAAACTTTTCAAATTATGCCTGGGGATGTAATTTATACTTCTTACACTACCTCTCTATCTGATGTTCCTCTATTGTGGGGAATTCAAATAATTGATTACCAATATGGTGATATGTTATACATACAAATTTCAAATATTTTTGGAGATTCCTATGGCGAATTCATTCAAAATGATTCTGTTTTATTTACAACAACTATAATTGATCAATCTGACACACTAAATTTTCAAATTGAAAATACTGGTACTAGAATAATTGATACTGTGGTTATGTTTTCTGAAGACCCTAAAAATTCTGATGCATTTTCAAATCCTAATTCCCCTATGATGGATATGCTTTTACCTCTAATAATTTCAGGATTTTTAATTATCCTTGGAATTATAATTCTACTAATTGGCATAATCGTAACGATATTAGATTTAAAAAATAAATTAGATAATAAGCGAAATTATTAAGGATTGATATTCATCTTACCAAATTTTCCTTTGGTTAGAGATACTTCACCTTTAAACTCATTTGTGTAACCATTTTCTATTTGGACTTTATCTCCAACATTAACTGCTTTGATATCGTCACCCCACAATGTGAGTTTCATTTGGTTTTCTTCAGTTCCATCAGCATTAGATATTACTGCATCACAAACATCTACTGTTCCGCCAGTTTTGAGATTTACCGTTCTTGGTTCTCCTTTAGAAATAACTTCAGCTTCAACATTGACATTACTTTTGGTTTTCTTTGCTTCTGAAATTGGTATTGATTCTGACATGTGTTTGTCAATAATCCTTTCGATTATAAGCTTTGTTAAAAAATTTGTAAAAAATGATTCAGACATTGCAATAGTAATTAAAAAATATCGGAATAATCTAGTATTGTTGCAGAGGTATCGAAGCCTGGTCAACCGAGAGGGACTCAAGATCTCTAATATAGGAAATCCCTTCTCTTAGGAGTTCGTGGGTTCGAATCCCACCCTCTGCACTATTATCTTATTTCTTAATGATTCATTCAAAAAATTAGTTCTAAAAATTATACAACTATTGTTTTTACTTTAGTTACTGAGTGATTTGAAATTTTTTTGTGTATTTCTGCTAAATTATCATCTTTAAATGATAAATTGCATCTAAAACACTTCCAAATTAGTTCTGTCACACGTAAATTATGCATAATTTACTTATAAAGATATTGCATGATTGATCCGATTTCTTACAAAAGATGATCATTCTTTTTAGAAACATGTAATTTTTTGGTTTTTTTAGATCATTATCATATTATTTACCGACTAAACATGAATCAAAGGGTTTAGAAACAAAATAGTTGTATAATTTTTCAATGGTATTGGATATTTTTGAGCTTTTTGGCGAATTTTCCTATTTTGGAATTTTTCTTATATTGATTGGTGTAAATGCATCACCGATCTTAATGCCTCCTAGTTGGATTGTTTTAACATCTTTTTACCTTCTTGACCCTACTTTGAATATCATACTTCTTGCTGTAGTGGGTGCCACTGGTGCCACTATTGGTAGATTTTTTCTAAAAAAAATTAGCGGACTATTTAGAAAATTTGTTGGAGAAGAACAGAAATCTAATCTTGATATGATTGGATCTTATTTGAATAAGAAAAAACATGGCTATCTAATTGCATCTTTTTTGTTTGGGGCAACACCTCTTCCAAGTAATATTTTATTTATCACATATGGTCTGATGCGTGCAAAAAGTGTCGGTATCTATGTTGGATTTTGGATTGGCAGAAGTATTTCTTATATTATAATGATATATTTTGGGAATACTGTTTTAACTCCATTTTTAGAAATGTTTGAGGATCGTCTTACTGGAATTCTATTAATTGATGGTGTTGGAATTGTATTGATTATTTTATTTGCATGTGTTAATTGGACAGTATTACTTACTCAAAGAAAAATTAAATTTGTTAAACCCAAAATATGGAGATTCTAAATGAAAGTCCTTGATTCTATAAAAAACGAAGTAATTAAAATAATGGATAATGATCCTGCTCATGATTTTGAACATGTTATGAGAGTTTACAACAATGCTCAAAAAATAAGTAAAAAAGAAAAAGCAAATCAAAAATTAGTTCTTAGTGCTGCATTACTACATGATATTGTTTCATACCCAAAATCTAGTAAACGTTCTAAATTTTCTTCTATAGATAGTGCAAAAAAATCAAAATTAATTTTAAAAAAATATGAATTCATTGATGAAGAAATTATTATTGTTTCTAATGCTATTGCTGATCATAGTTTTTCTCAAAATAAAATTCCTCAAACTCTCGAAGGAAAAATATTACAAGATGCTGATAGGTTGGATGCTTTGGGAGCTATAGGGATTGCAAGAGTTTTTGCTACTAGTGGTTCTCTTAATCGACCTTTTTACAACATAGATGATCCTTTTTGTGTTAAAAGAAACCCTGATGATAATCTTTGGGCTGTTGATCATTTTTTTAATAAATTACTCAAACTAGAATTTATGATGAATACAAAATCTGGTAAGTTTGAAGCTAAAAAAAGAACTAAAGTGCTCAAGGAATTTTTAAAACAATTAAAAAATGAAGTTTAACCATAATCTACATATCTGTCGTATCTAGTTTCTATTTCATTATTTTCACCTGAAATTATCTTTTCATATTCTAGTTTTTTTCTAGATTCTATGTATTTACAAATTTCTTCAAAATCTTCATTTTTTGGATACGCGTCAAAAACTGGTTCAATCATTTTTAGATATTCTAATGTTTTCTCTCTGAATTCTTCTCTTAGTGGTTTTCTAATCCCTTGCATTCTGAACCATACTACTGTCCAACTTGCTCCTACAACATGTGGCAATAAGTCAAATGCCCTTTGTATTTCAAATCGTTCGTCGTTTCTCATGACTCTTGAAGAAATCTTGATGCTGATTTTGCAAAATAGGTAACTATCATATCTGCACCTGCTCTTTTAATTGAATGAAGAATCTCTAACGTGATGTCTTTTTCATTTACATATCCTAATTGGGATGCAGCTTTTACCAGTGCATACTCTCCAGAAACACTATAAGCTGCTACTGGAACATTGTATTTTCTTCTAGTCTCTGCAATTAAATCCAGATATGCTAATGCTGGTTTAATCATTACAATGTCTACTCCTTCATTGATGTCCGTTTCTACTTCCATCATTGCCTCTCTTGCATTTGTAAATGGAACTTGGTATGTTTTTCTATCTCCAAACTTTGGTGCACATTCTGCAGCATCTCTAAACGGTGCATAAAAATTTGAACGATGTTTTGCTGAATGTGACATTATAGAAACATCTGTAAATCCTTTATCATCTAGAGCTTTTCTTATTGCAGCAACCTGACCGTCCATCATCGCAGATGGTGACACTGTATCTACTCCTGCTTTAGCTTGACTAATAGCAATTTTTGCAAGTATTTCCAAACTTGTATCGTTATCAATTTTATCACCTTGAATAATTCCGCAATGACCTGTAGATGTAAATTGACATAAACAAACATCTGCCATAATTACTATTTTATCACCAAACTCTTTTCTAATTTGACTAATTGCTTTTTGAACAATGCCATCATCATCAAAAGCTGAACTTCCTACTTCATCTTTTTGTGTTGGAATTCCAAACAACATAATTGCAGGAATTCCTAAATCTATGATTGTTTTGACTTCATCATTTACCTCTTCCAATGGCAATCTTTCAATTTCTGACATTGATTCAACTTTGATTCTTGTTTTAAGATCCTCTTGAACAAATACTGGACAAATGAAGTCTTTGGGTGTTAATGTGGTTTCTTGAACTAATTCTCTCATTTTCTCTGAGATTCGTAATCTTCTAAGACGTTTAGTGGGAAATGACATGTTTAAAATTAATTCTGGCTAAAATATAATCCTAGTCTGCCTGATTTTGTTTTTTATAGTCAAATAACTTACTGGCTAATTCTATCACACCTGGTTGACCTTGTTCTGATGCTTTTCTGATATTATTCATTGGGGTTGATACAATGCTCTCTACCACTGCTTTTGTTAATTCTTCAATAATTTTGATTTTTCTTTCATCTTTCTCACCCAACATTTGTAGCGCTTTCTGTAATTCTTTTTCTCTGAGATTCTCTATACTTTTGAATACGTCCGTTACAAGTGGTTCTGCATCTAATCTTTTCATTGAGGCTTCTAATACTGATACTTCTTCTCTAATTATATTTTCAACGGTTTTTACCTTGTTTAATCTAGCATTCATGTTTTTTTCGACCATTTCTGCAATTTGATCTAAATTCATTAGTTTAACTCCTCCAATGGTTGCTACTTTTTCATCTACTGTTCTTGGATTTGATAAATCTAGTATCATCATTCCATTGTTTTTATTTTTCATTGCATCTGTAATTCTTTCTTGTGTTACAAGAAAGTATGGTGCAGTTGTTGCAACAAATATTATATCATATCTGTTAAATCCTGAGAGAACTTCTTCAAACTTAATTGGCTTTCCTCCCATTGTTTCACAAAATGTTTCTGATCTTCCAATAGTCCTACTTGTAACATTAAATGCATATCCTCTTCTTTGTAATGATTTTGCAACTAGAGTTGATACTTCTCCAGTTCCAATCAAAAGAATTTTCTTTGTTTTTAATTCATCAATGTTTTCTTCTGCAAGTTTTACTGCCATTGATCCTACTGATATTCCACCTTTACCAATTCCGCTAGAATTTCTAATCCTAGTTCCCATTCTGATTGCCTTATCAAACAATGTATTGAGATGCTGACCTGATGCTTTTACTTCTCTAGCTGATGTTATGGAATTTTTTATTTGGCCTAAAATTTGTTCTTCACCTAACACCATTGAATCTAAGCCTGACGTTAACTTCAATAGGTGATGCATTGCTTCCTGATTTTCTGCAAATTCTATATTTTCATTAAATATTTCTTCATCAAGTCCTGTTATGCTTGCCCATGTTTTTTTAATTTTATCTATGTTATCTGATTTTGATTTTGCAAACAATTCAATTCTATTACAAGTTTGAATTATTACACATTCATCTAATCCTGAATGTTTTTTAAATTGTTGATATGCATTTTCAACATCTTTGATAGTAAATTTCTCTAAAATATGGATTGGTGAGTTACGAAAAGTTACACGTGCATTTATGATTTTTTGATTCATTTCCATTTTTTTAATATCTCAATTGCTCGCTTTTCAGCTTTTTTTATTTGACCGTCTTTTATTAACTGATCAATATCATTATCAGTCATGATGCTGCGTAGACATTCTTTTCGTTCAAATTGAGTGGGAATGATTTCTTTAGATAATTCTCGTGATATTTTTTGTATTTTAATTTGAGCAATATCTTCTTTTGAAATAACTTTTTTTAGTGCAATTTCAGCTTTTGATTTAATTTTTTTTGCCATTATTGGACTCCTACCTCCGGTAAAAATTGCAACTTGAATCATTTTTTCAAAATCAATAATAGCTGCATTTGCAAAATCACTATCTTCAGGATTATCTGAACTGTATACTATTATTTTCTTTTTCTTTGCATGGTTGATTATTTTTTGATTAATTTTTTTATCATTTGTAGTTGTAATTATTAAATCTGGATTTAATTCTAAAATAAATTTTATATTTTCAATTTTTTGTTTTTTTAATTTAATTTTTTTTGTTTTTACTAATTTTGAAATCTGGGAATTTACAGAATCGCTAATAACTGTAATTTCACATTTTTCATTTAGTATTGATTTTATTCTTTTTTCAGCCTCATTTCCTCCCCCTACAACAATGATTTTTTTACCTTCAAGATTTAGATTTATTATCATCGATCCAAAACACTCCAGTTTCTATTTATGTATTAAAAATCACTGTGTGAAATACTAGCTACATTTTTAATTGAATCTCCGATTAATTCACTTATTGTCTTCTTTAGATGAATCTGATAAGGAACTTCTTAATGAAATTCAATGGACGTTCCCATTAGTTACTAGACCCTTTGATGCTATTGCAAAAAAATTTGATACTACTCCAGAAATTATTAAAGAAAAGTTAAAAAATCTTAAAGAAATTGGTGTCTTAAGACAATTGAGTGCAATTTTTGATACTCGAAAACTTGGTTACACTAGTTCATTAGTTGCAATGGAAATTGAACATGATGAATTGGATCATGTAGCTAGTCAAATTAATCGTCATCCTGGAGTAAGTCATAATTATGAACGTGATCATCAGTTTAACCTCTGGTTCACCTTAGCTGTACCTCCTGGTGCTGATCTAAATGATGAGCTTGAAAAATTTAATGTTCTAAAAGGAATTAAAAAAGTTAGAATGCTTCCAACTTTACAATTATTCAAAATAGGTGTAAAGCTTGACTTGGTAGATGATAAGAAACATGACATTGCACCATCTGAAGAAAAAAAAGAAATTAAAAATATTGAATTCAAACCTACAGAACAAGACAAAGATTTTATCCGTGAATTACAAAAAGATATGGAAATTATTGATGAACCCTTTGTAAAGGCTGCAAAAAATCTTGGTATTACTGAAGATGAAGTATTTGCAAAAATGAAACACTATGAGGATGTAGGTGTCATGCGAAGATTTGCAGCTATTTTGAGACATAGACAAGTTGGATTCACTGCAAATGGTATGATTGTCTGGAAAGTTCCTGAAGATAGGATCACTTCTGTTGGTGAAACACTAGGATCATTTCCTCAAGTTAGCCATTGTTATGAGCGCCCTACTTATGATGATTGGCCATATAATGTATTTTCAATGATTCATTGTAAAACACATGATGAGGCTTATGATGTAGCTAAAACAATTCAAGACCAAATTAACGTTGATGAATACAAAATCCTTTTCAGTTCTCGTGAATTTAAAAAAACTCGAGTTGAATATTTTGTTGAAAATTCATTTAGTTTAGAAGATACTACTGCTTAATTCTCATTTTTATCGTGTCCAACCACATGAATATTACAAAAATACTGATCATTCATGTTGCAATAGTACAGTGAATCTTTTCCACATTCTTTACATGGTGGTTTTTCATCCTCTAGTGATAATTTTGTATGATAAATTTTACTTCTAGTTGTGACGCTTGAATTTTTATAAATTCTAGTTAAATTTGAATAATATTTTAATTCTTCTGGATTTAAGATTTGATCATTTTTAATTTTTTTAATTATTAATTGCCATTTTTTATATTTGCCAATTTTGGCAAGTTTCATCCTCTCGATGATTTCTATAGTTTGTTCTGAATTTATTGGAGCATCCATTTAGAAGTTAGTTTGTTTGTGGTGTTGCTTTTAATTCATAAGATGGCCATGTATTGTAAATTTCTTCAATTTCTTTCATATCTGATGCTGAAATATATCCTCCTTTAGTCATTTCAACATAGTTCACAATTTCTTCTTCACTAATTACTGTGGGGAATACTGATGCAAATCCTTTCTTTGACATGATAAATTTCATTGATAATTCTGTGATGGTTAATCCTGTTCTTTCTGCAATTGGTTTGAGCACTTCTACTTTTGCTAATGATGCTTTAATCCATTCTCCTTTTCTTACTGATCTGTGATCTTTTTCATCAATTTTTGTTTCAGCATTAACTTTTCCTGTTAGTATTCCTGATGCTTCTGGAACTCTAACTAGAATTCCTACATCTTTTTCTTCAGCCTTTTTCATTAATTCGTTGCCTGGTGATTGTTCTAAAATATTGTATACTGTTTGAACTGCACTTACATTTGGTCTTTCCATTGCTTCCATACCTTCTTGTGTCCATCCAATTGCAGGCCCTAAAGCTACTTGATATGTTCTAATTGATTTATCTGTAACAAAACTATCTAGTACATCAAAAATTGAATTATCTCTGATGTGATTTAATTTTGGATTATGTAATCCATACATGTCTAAATGATCTGTTTGTAATCTTTTCAAACTCTCTCTTAATGCTTTTCGAGTAAAATCTTCATCAAACTTTTGAGGTAATTCCTTGTGTCCTATTTGCTCTACTTCTGAAAAATCATATCCGTATTTTGTAGATAGTACAACTTCATCTCTCATATCTTTGAAAACTTCACCGATGAGTCTCTCACTTTTTCCTTTTCCATACATGTCACCAGTTTCAAAAAAGTTAATTCCTAAATCATATGCTTTTTTAAGCATTCTTTTTGCTTCATCTTCTTCAATTTTTTTACCCCACCAATCTAATGCAATCGACCATGCGCCAAATCCTACTTCTGATACTTTGATATCTGTTTTTCCTAGTTTATTGTAATTCAATTTTTATCTCCTTGTAATTTCATCATTTACATTTTATTTATCGAAATTTCATCATTTATGTTTATCCGAGATTTCTATCTGTAAATCTTGATTTAGATGTTTATCCTAAACTTGTAATTAATGGAATAATGTCTTTTTTTACACACACAATCATTGGAATATCATTTTCTACATATGTTGAAACTTGAGTTTCTCTTAAATCCATTATTAGATTTTGGAAATCTCTGATATCGTCTACCTCAAATGCTAGCATGAAATCTTCGTCATGAATTCCAAATGAATATGTCGTATTGAGTACTATTTGTGGATATTTTTTACTAACTCCTATGTGCTCATCCATAATTTCTTGACGCTTCTCTTTTGGTAGTAGATACCATTCTCTAGTTTTTGTAAATGGATAAACTATAACGTGTTTTTTTGGATTGTCGCCTGTAATGAAACCTAATGTTTTTTGGTCTTTTACGTATAGTGATGGTCTTGTACATGACAAATATGTTCTTGATGGGATGATATATTTTCCAAATACTGTTTTGTATAATTTTTCAATAACTGCTTGAATTTCTTCAACTGTAGGTGCAGCAAACCAAAATAAAAAGTCTGTATCATCTCTTAATCCTAAATTTGAATATGTCCTACACATTATTTTTGAATTATTAATGATATTTTCTACTTCTTTTGCAGATTCCTCTTTTGCCAAATCTGCCATCCATCTCCATTTTGGATCAACTTTGAAAAATGAAAAATTAAAGAAATACTGTTCGTTACTTTCTGACATAATTTTTAATTTCTAAAACCCTATTTAAATAAAAAACATCTTATTTACTGTGATATTTCTATGATTTTTTCTTTAGATTTATGACCTGATTTGATTTCTATTACTGTTGTAGATATTGCAAAATACTTCGCAATTTTTTTAATGATTTCTTTATTTGCTTCTCCTTTGATTGGGTTTGATTTAATTCCAATAGATATTTGATCTTTTTCAATTTTTAGGAAATCTTTAGAAAATTGTACTTGAACTTTGTAAATCAATATTTTTTTAAAATGGTTTTTAAATTTAATTATGCTGTTTTTTCTAAAGCCCATTCGTAACCTTCAGCTTCTAATTTTTGTGCAAGAGATGCATCTCCTGTTTGTAGGACTTTGCCTTCTGCAAACACATGTACATAATCTAACTTATCTAAGAAATTTAGAATTCTGGCATAGTGAGTAATTATAATTACTGT
>Ga0308018_10001781_pt1 | contig 9890 bp, 4 predicted proteins | sample Neamet282_FD_203130 | JGI IMG/M metagenome (GOLD analysis project Ga0308018, IMG submission 203130) | Marine microbial communities from water near the shore, Antarctic Ocean - #282 | ecosystem: Environmental > Aquatic > Marine > Unclassified | place: Southern Ocean | collected 2014-10-01
GCCAAGCACGCCCCTAGAGGTTGGTCAGCGGCCCCAGGTGATGCCCAGTCCGACGCGGTAGGTACGCGTTGGGCCTGGTTCGAAGTACCGACTGCCAAACGCGTTGGGGACCACCGACGAGTTGTACGTCGCGTCGAGCATGTTCGCGACCCCGATGAACGGAGCCAGGTTGAATTGACCAAGAACCAGCCCGTACAGGCCGACGCGGGCATCGGTGATGAAGTAGGCCGGAGAGTAGGCTGAGCCGTCATCGCGCACGACCAAGCCGTCCTGCCACAGACCCCGGAGCTCGATGAACCCGACCCCGCGGTCGAAGAGCAGCACAGCATCGAATCTCTGTGGGGCGAGTCCTGGAATGTTGTTGCCGGAGAAGACGGCGTCGTCGGTTTCATAGAACTCGTACGTCGCGTCGATGTTGGTGTAAGCAACTCGTAGTTTGAGATCCTGTAAGAGACTCGCGTCCGCTGCGATCTCCCACCCGAAGTGCTTCGCCCGCGCGGCATTCCGGTAGTAAGTGCGACCCGGGTCGCTCGGTACGTCGAATGGAACCAGCCCGTCCTTGATTTTCGTCTGAAAGATCGACCCCTCTAAGGAGACGCGGTTCGCGACGACGGTGCGTACCCCACCTTCGACCGTGACACCCGACTGTGGCTCGAGGCCGGGATTAAAGCCGCCGGCCCCTGACGGCTGATTCGCGAGCTCCGTCGTGGTGGGAGTCTCGAAGGACCGTCCGATCGACCCAAAGATCTCTGCTTCGTCGGCGACGGCGATGACAACACCCACGGAGGGGCTGAGTGCGCCCATGGAGCGCTTGCCCGAGTCGTCAGGGTCTCCGTCAACCAGATTGTCGTCGACACTGAAGTTGATGTTGTCGTAACGCAGTCCCGTCAGAATTGAGACATTCGAGCCAGCGTCGAGACGTGCTTGCACGAAGATCCCCGAGCCACGAACACGCTCATTCTGATCCAGTCGGAGGTCGGCGAAATCTGGCTGACCGGCATCGTTACCGTAGTTCAACCGGTCGTCGTTCTGCATTTCCGCTTCGAAGCCCGCTCCCCAACCGAAGGAAGCTCGGTCTCCAAGCGGCATCGCGCCCTGGAAAAGGCTCCGAATTCCTCCGGCGCTTCGACTTAGGTCGATCACGCGGCCAGGAATAGGATTGTAGAGGTCGCGCGTGATGCCCCATGTCGCGAATTCAGCAGTCGTGGACTCGCCGAGATTCCCAGTCCAGGAGGCGCCGAGCTGTCCCTGGGTCACCTCCTTGATCGCGCCGCTGCGCACGTTGAAGCCCCAAGCCGAACGCTGCCCTTCTTCCAGGGTCCTCTGGGGCAGAGAACCAGGGTTCTCCGCGTCCAGGCTCATCCCGTTCCCGACCACGCGGAGTGTACCGTTTCCGACAGGGAAGCTCACCGTGGCATTGAGCGTGGATCGACTCGCCGCCCCATAGGCGGTGCCATCGTCTGCGACGGGATCACGGCGGAATCCGTCGTAGTTCATGTTGGTGTAGCCGACTCGATAGCCGGCGTTTCCGGCGGTGCCAGTCGCGTTGCCCTCGATGCTGAGCATTCCGAAGTCACCTGCCGTGGTACGGAGGCTGACCGAAGCGGGCACCAAGGCCGGGTCGGTCGTGCGGAAGTGGAGTACGCCCCCTGCGGCGTTTCCATACAATGCGGCGTTGGGGCCCCGCAGAACCTCAACCCGCCCGAGTCCCGCGAGATCCAGGTGGTCCAGAGTGGCCTGACCGTCGGGGAGAGTCGCCGGGATCCCATCCACCAGAACTCGTACGCCACGGACGCCGAATTGTGAGCGGGCGCCGAAGCCACGTATCGCGATGCGCTCACCCACCGCAAAGTTGAAGCGGTTGTGAATCTGCACGCCGGGGACCGCTCGGAGTGCCTCTTCGATGAACGAGGACGCCGTGCCGCGCGTCAGTTCTGGACCGGCCACGACCGAAACGGGATAGGGAGCCTTTGTGCCAATCGTGCTGCCTAGCACCCGCACGAGAATCGGCTCGATCGCGACGACGGAATCGGGATCCTGGGCTTCGACGCCTGGTCCGAGTGAACCAAGAATCAGCAGGACGGAAGCTGCTACCACTGGACAGGAACGAATCACGCGCCCTCCACCTCACCAGAAAAGTACGAACGGGACCTCGATGGGACCGGCACATGATAGCCCGCGGTGAAGGGGTCGCCTATCCCCGCCGGGAAGAGTGCACCCCCCTCTTTTGTGGATCCGTGCTTCTGGGCCTTGAAGAGCGGCCCGTCTCCCGAAGGCTGGCTCCTCTCGCTAGACTTGGCGCATGATCCCGGATCAGCACGGGGGCGTTCACCCCGATGACCTTTCGCGACGACGAACCGCTGTGCTCGAGCGCCTCGGAGGGGGTGCGATGGTCCTCGCCTCTGCGCCCATCCAGTTCGCATCCCGTGACACGGAGAGGCTCTACGTCGCCGACCGGGAACTCTTCTATGTGGCCGGTCTGACCGAACCGGAAACGGTCGCGGTGCTGGTCGGGGGCTCTGAGCCACGTCTGGTCATCTTCGCTCGCCCGCGCGACGCTGATGCTGAACTCTGGTCGGGTGTGCGCCTTGGGGTCGAGGCGGCCGTCGAACAGGCGGGTGCCGACCAAGGTTATCCCGTTTCGGAACTTGCGGCGGAGCTCCCTGCCTTGTTGGCGGGTGCCGATCGGATCCACTACCGGCTCGGGCGAGAAGATCTCGTGTCCTCACTGGTTACTGGCGCCCTCACGACCGCGCGCGCCGGTGGCGCGAGGCAAGGGACAGGTCCGCGTGGGTTGATCGATCCGGGGGAGATTCTCGATGAACTCCGGTTGATCAAGGACGACCGCGAGCTGTCAGCGCTCCGAGCCGCGTGCCATGTGACGGCCCACGGACACCGTGCGGGAGCGTCGCGGATCCAGTCTGGGGTTGGCGAATGGGTAATCGAAGCAGCGATCAACGGCGCCTTTCGAGAATCCGGAGCGACCAGGCCGGGCTTCGACACGATCGTCGGCGGCGGACAGAACGGATGCGTGCTGCACTACGTGAGCAATGACATGCGCATCCCCGAGGACGGACTCGTCCTAGTCGACGCCGGCGCAGAAGTCGCCCACTACCATGGGGACATCACAAGGACTTGGCCGGCCTCAGGGCGTTTCACAGATGTGCAACGCGACGTCTATGAACTGGTGGACGCAGCCAAACGAGCCGGAGTGGAAGCGTCGACGCCTGGGAACACCATTATGGGTGTGCACGCGGCGGCGACCGCCGTGCTCGTGGCGGGCCTGGTTGATCTAGGTGTGTTGAAAGGGGCGCCTGAAACCCTGATCGAAACCGGCGCGCACAAACCGTTCTTCCCCCACCAGACGTCACACTGGCTCGGCCTCGACGTCCATGATCCGGGGGACTACCAGAGGGCGGGGAAGCCACGAGAACTCGTGCCGGGGATGGTCTTCACTGTGGAGCCAGGACTCTATTTTCGCCCTGAGCTTTGTTCAGGGCGTGCCTCTCGCTTCGCTGGGATCGGTGTGCGGATTGAGGACGACGTAGCGATCACACCAAATGGTTGCGAGGTGCTTACTGCTGACATTCCCACCGCAGCTGATGAAGTCCAGGGAATGGTCGGCGGATGAATCTGCTTCTCGAAGCGCTGACAAAGCCGGGACCCTTGGTCACCGTTGAACTGCGACCGCCACGATCTGATTTGGCACCGGAAGCGGGTATGTCGGCCTGGATCGACCTCCATCACTCGCTCGGACGACTCGCGAAGCAGGAATTGTTCGTCTTTCTCACGGACAACGCTGTTGGGGCCGCAGAGGAGGAGAACCTCGTGCACGTCGGGGGGAATGTCGGAGACTCCGTCGACTTGAGGCGCATCGTCCCGATTTTGACCTGCAAGCACAGCCGTGACTATTGTGAGACCTTCGCCGCACGCGCGGGCGCGGACGGCTTCGAGTCGCTGACGGTTCTTGGGGGAGATGTGTCGGTCCCACCCCCTCGCTGTGTCCCCCACGGGCGGGATCTTCGTGAGATTCTTGGAGAGCGCATGCCCGAGATGGCACTGGGCGGGTGGGTGAATCCTCACCGAGACACGGCCCAGCAGGTGGGTTTCCTGGAGTCGCCCGATGCCTGTGCTAGCTTCGCGCTGAGTCAGGTCGTTTCCCACCACTCTCTGGACAGGGTGTCGAAATTTCTCGAGACGCACGCTTCGACTGGCTCGACAAAGCCCGTTGTGTTTGGTGTGTTCTACTATCGCTCGGCAAACCCGAAGACACTCGACATCCTTTCGCACTTCTTTCCTGTGCCGGTTGAGGAGATCTCCGAGGAGTTCGCCGCGGGCAGCTCAGCGGAGGAGATCTGCGCGCGATCGATCCGTGAGTTGCGGGCAATTGGTGCGGAAAAGATCTACGTCAGCAACCTGGGGGAGCGTGGAGTTGGGCGTCGCCTTCGCTCCATTCTGGAACTCGTCTGACCCCAGGTCAGGCAGAGTCAGAACAGCTCTTCACCTGACGGTCAGGCAGTAGATCGAAGTCCGCTCTCGCGGAGCACGCGAAGAGCGATTCCAACGCGCCGGTGGGGTGCGGTCAGATGGAATCCCTGAACGAGCGGTCGAATCGCATCGATGGTTTCGAGAGCGATTTGCACGCCCTCTTCGGTCGCAGCGTCCGGGCCGGATTCCTGGGCTCGCCTCATACGTTCGACGATCTCCGGGGGCACCTGTACACCGGGCATTTCGTTGGCGAGGAACTCGGCACTCCGCAGGCTCTGAAGCGGCCAGATGCCGGCCACGACAGGGATGACTGAGTCCGTTTGATCGAGGAAGCTCCGCAATCCGTCGACATTAAACACTGGCTGGGTTATCGCGAAGTCTGCCCCAGCCTCCACTTTGTATCGGAAGCGCGAGATCTCTCGCTCTTGATCCACGACTCCCTGATTCAGTGCAACGCCCTGGACGAACTCGGTCGGTGGCCCGATGGAGTTGTTCCCTGGATCCACCCCCCGGTTCAACCCGTGCAAGACGTTCGTCAGCCCGATCGAGTCGATATCGAAGACGGCGGTCGCATCCGGGTAGGGACCCATCGGCGGAGGATCTCCCGAGACCACGAGCACGTTTCTCAGTCCGCAAGCCGCGGCGCCTAGGAGGTCCGAGATCATGCTGAGCATGTTCTTGTCGCGACACGTGTAGTGCACGATGGGCTCGATCCCGACCTCGCGTTCGATGATTAGGGATGCGGCGAGGGCTCCCATCCGGCTACCACTTCGTGGGCTCTCGACGATACTTACCGCGTCGACCCCGGCCACTTTGAGCTCTCGGGCGGGCTCCGTAAGTGCCGAGGCGTCCCAACTATGGGGCGGAATGATTTCGACTGAGGCAACGCTGAGGCCACGGGCCAGTTTGCGTCCCCAGGCAGATCGAGCTTCCAGTGGGATCGGGTCAGAAAGTGTGGGTTGTTCGACCACCGTAGCCGCTACAGACACCGATACGTGCCGTGGCTGCAGCACCTCAACAGCTTCGCGCATTTTGCGTGTGTGGTCCGGCGTCGTTCCGCAACATCCACCCACGAAGCTCACGCCGACGTCGATCATGCGACTCGCGTACTGCCCCATGTACTCGGGGCTTGCGAGGTACATCTTCCGATCTCGGACGGTCCTAGGTAGCCCTGCGTTGGGCTGCGCAGAGAGTGGCAGTGAGGTTGCCTCGCTCATGTCCTCGATCGCATCGAGCATGACCGCAGGACCGACCGAGCAATTGAGCCCGATCACGTGGGCACCAGCGGCTTCCAGTCCCGCGGCTACATGGGGTGCGTCACTTCCATACGCTGTCTTGCCGTCCTGCCCCAATGTCATCTGCGCAAAGATCGGGAGGTCGCAGCAAGCCCGAACTGCTTCAATGGCACACCCGATCTCGCTCATGTCGGAGAACGTCTCGAGCACGAACCCTTGCACCCCGCCTTCCAGCAAGCCTGACACTTGTCGCCGAAAAAAATGGGTCGCTTCGGCCAGAGAGGTCGGGCCCCACGGTTCGATCCGGATCCCCAGAGGACCGATCGCGCCCGCGACCACGGCCTGACCCGATGCGGCTGTCTTCGCAAGCTCCGCCGCGACGCGATTCAGTTCCTCCGTGCGATCCTCCAGCCCGTAGGAGGACAGCTTCACCGGATTCGCGCCGAACGTATTGGTCTCCAGCACTTCGGCACCCGCCGCGACATATTCTGCGTGAATACTGCTAACCAGTTGCGGCCGGCTGAGGTTCAACTCGTCGTAGCAGACATTCACGAAGACGCCGCGGCTGTATAGAAGCGTGCCCATGGCGCCGTCGAAGACGTGGACTCGCCCGTCGTGGATAAGATCCTTCATGGGGCGGTTCCGGGCTCGTAACCGAGATTGGGCTGCAGCCAGCTTTCGGCTTCCTTGAGAGTCCATCCCTTTCTTCGGGCGTAGTCTTCGACTTGGTCACGGCCGACCCGTCCGATCCCGAAGTACCTCGACTCGGGATGAGAAAAGTACCAGCCGCTTACAGAAGCGCCCGGTGTCATCGCAAAGCTTTCGGTCAGTGCGACGCCAATGGTGGCCTCCACGTCGAGGAGTTTGAACAGTGTGAGCTTCTCCGTGTGGTCAGGGCACGCGGGGTACCCCGGGGCCGGGCGGATGCCCGAGTAGCGTTCAGCCACCAGGGCATCGTTGTCGAATGCTCCGGAAGCAGCGTAGCCCCACATGTCGGTTCGCACGTATTCGTGCAGATATTCTGCGAATGCCTCGGCAAGGCGATCAGCAAGCGCCTTGACCATGATCGACGAGTAGTCGTCGTGCTCCGCCTCGAAGGCGCGGGCCATACGCTCGGGTGCGTCCCCTGCGGTGACCACGAACGCACCCAGCCAGTCCGCCCGTCCCGAATCGGCTGGGGCCACGAAGTCAGAGAGAGCCACGTTGTCTCGGTCACCCTTCCCGAACTGTTGTCGGAGCCCATGAATGACGGACGAGTCGGCGGAGACCGATTGACCGAGGCCTACCCGGATGTCGTCTCCTTCGGCTTGCGCAGGGAAAAGGCCGACGATCCCTACTGGTGATACTCCACCATCGGCGATCATGCGGGCCAACATCGCTTCGGCGTCTACCAACAGCGCGCGAGCCTGTTCGCCGACCGTCTCGTCCTGTAGGATCGCCGGGTATTTGCCGTGGAGTTCCCACGCCGTGAAGAACGGGGTCCAGTCGATGTAGGGGCGCAGAGTGTCGACGGTGACGTCCTCGATGACGCGTACACCCGGGGACGCCGGCGTGGGCGGCTCGTAGGATGCCCAGTCGAGCTTCAGGGCTCTCCGTCGTGCTTCGTCGAGGGGCAGGAGCTGGCTCTTTGCGCCGCGTTCGGCACGGCGCGCGCGCAACTCCGAGTAGTCTGCCCGAGTCGCTGCGAGGAAGTCGGGACGACGGGCATCGTCCAGAAGTGTGGCCACTACACCGACCGCACGGGAGGCATCGTGCACGTGGACGACGGGGCCGTCGTACTTGTCTTCGATCTTGACCGCTGTGTGTGCTTTCGAGGTCGTCGCTCCTCCGATGAGGAGAGGCGTGTCGAAGCCCGTTCGCTTCATCTCACTTGCCACGTGAACCATCTGGCCGAGCGACGGCGTGATCAGGCCGGAGAGTCCGATCACATCCACTTTCTCAGCACGGGCGACTTCGAGGATCTTCTCCGCAGGGACCATTACGCCGAGGTCCAGCACCTCGTAGCCGTTACACTGCAGAACCACACCAACGATGTTCTTCCCGATGTCGTGAACGTCACCTTTCACGGTAGCCATCAGGATCTTGCCTTTCCCTTTGTTGTCCGTCTTTTCCGCGTCGAGATAGGGAACGAGCCACGCCACGGCCTTTTTCATGACCCGGGCACTTTTCACGACTTGTGGCAGGAACATGCGTCCGCTCCCGAAGCGATCGCCGACAACGTTCATGCCGTCCATGAGAGGACCCTCGATGACGTCGAGCGCGCGTGGAAGTGCGATGCGCGCTGCCTCCGCATCCTCGTTGACGTACTGGTCGATCCCATTCACGAGTGCGTGAATGATGCGCTCTCGGACCGGAAGTTCCCGCCAAGAGAGATCCTCAAGAATTCGATGTTCTGTCGTGCCCGTACGCTCCTGAGCGATATCCGTGAGCACGTCGGTGGCGTTGCTGGTGCGGGCGAAGATCACGTCTTCGACCGGCTTCAGAAGGTCGTCCGGAATGTCATCGTAGGCGGACAGTGCTCCCGCGTTCACGATGCCCATGTCGAGGCCCGCCTCGATGGCATGATAGAGAAAGGCCGCGTGCATGGCTTCGCGAACCTCGGGGCTTCCTCGGAACGAGAACGATACGTTGCTGACTCCGCCGCTCGTCAGTGCGCCTGGGCACGTTTCTTTGATCCGGCGAACCGCTTCGATGAACCAGATTGCGTACTGCTCGTGTTCCTCGATTCCTGTGGCGACGGCGAAGATGTTCGCGTCGAAGATCACGTCCTCGGGAGGGAATCCCTCCTCATTCACGAGGATGTCGTACGCCCGAGAGCAGATCGTGACCTTCCGCTCCAAGGTGTCAGCCTGGCCGGCCTCGTCGAACGCCATGACGACAGCGGCCGCCCCAAATCGCCTCACGAGCCGAGCCCGTTCTCGGAATTCTTCCTCCCCGTCCTTCATGGAGATCGAGTTGACCACGCCCTTGCCCTGCAGGGTCTTCAGGCCCGCCTCGATAACGGCCCAGTCAGACGAGTCGACCATGACTGGGATGCGCGCGATGTCTGGTTCCGAACCCAGGAGGTTGAGAAAACGGCTCATCGCGGCCACCGCGTCGAGCAGGCCTTCATCCATGTTCACGTCAAGAATCTGAGCGCCGCTCTGCACCTGCTGAAGTGCGACCTCCACCGCGGTCTCGTATTGATCGTCACGGATAAGTCGCGCGAACCTTCGTGATCCGGTGACGTTCGTGCGCTCTCCGACATTCACGAAAAGAGACTCGGGCCCGATGGTCAGCGGTTCCAGTCCGGAGAGGCGAGTGCGTGTCGGCAGCTCTGGCATCGGCCTCGGTGCAATGTCGGCGACAGCATCGGCGATCGCTCGGATATGATCCGGCGTGGTGCCACAACAGCCGCCGACGATGTTGAGGAATCCTGCCGTGGCGAAATCCGCCGTGATCTGCGCCATGTGTTCGGGCGTGTCATCGTACTCTCCGAACTCGTTCGGCAGGCCCGCGTTCGGATAGCAGCTTACAGGCACAGTGGCGGCGTCGGAAAGCTCCTCGAGGAAGGGGCGCAACTGGTCGATACCGAGCGCGCAGTTAAGACCGACCGATAGCAGGCCGCGCCGCTTACCGGGGCCGGGCTGCACACCGTGCGAGACTGAATTCCACATCGCCTCGGGCGTTTGGCCCGAGAGGGTCCGGCCACTCTGATCGGTAATCGTGCCCGAGATCATCACCGGGACATCGTCTTCGAAACCTTCAAGGACATTGGATACTGCGAAGAGCGCGGCTTTCGCATTCAGGGTATCGAATGCGGTCTCGATAAGAAGCACATCTACTCCTCCAGACAGCAGGCCCCGAGTCTGCTCCGAGTACGCCAGTACTAGGTCGTCGAAGGTGACGCCCCGGGCGCCGGGGTCACCGACATCGGGGGAGATCGAGGCCGATCGGGTCGTGGGCCCAAGCGCCCCTGCAACCCAGGCGGTACGCCCGGGATTGCGGTCTTCAAAACGATCGACGGCCGCCCGCGCGACTCGGGCCGCGGCTTCGTTCAACTCCTCAGCAATGTCGTCCAGACCGTAATCGCGGAGTGAAACACGGTTCGCGCTGAAGGTGTTCGTCTCGACAAAATCGGCTCCCGCGTCGAGGTATTGCTCATGGATGTCGCGGATCATTTCCGGC